>Ga0209710_1000140_pt1 | contig 79716 bp, 73 predicted proteins | sample ArcticOcean_MG_C_5_FD_187436 | JGI IMG/M metagenome (GOLD analysis project Ga0209710, IMG submission 187436) | Marine microbial communities from western Arctic Ocean - ArcticOcean_MG_CB4_138 (SPAdes) (version 2) | ecosystem: Environmental > Aquatic > Marine > Oceanic | place: Arctic Ocean...
GAATATTGGTTTCTAATGTATCCAGCACTTTCACTCAGTGCATCATTTTTTATAAGATTTGGGTTTTCTATACCATGGAGTTGCAAGTTCATAGCTCCAATACGGATCATGGTATCATCTATCTCAACCCCATTAAACATTTCATTGTTAAAATGGTCTCTAAAAGCCTTGTCTAAAAATAAATCTTGGTGGTTGTCTCTAAAATATTCACCAGCAGCCACTAAAAAACCAGCGGTTCCAGTAGAAGGGTCACATATAACATCATCCTTTTTAGGTTGTGTCATATCTACCATCATCTTAATAATATGTCTTGGTGTTCTAAACTGTCCATTGGTTCCAGCTGTAGCCGTTTTAGACAACATGTATTCATACAGATCTCCTTTGGTATCCCTGTCATTCATGTTGATCTTATCAATGAGCTGCACCACTTGATCTAGTAGTCTTGGAGTAGCAATAATAAAAGTAGCCTTACTCATAAACTCAGCAAAGACACCAGCAGCATCTCCCACTTGTTTCATGTGGTCAAAGACGGTCATGTCTTCAATTACAGGTTTTGTAAACACTTCATACATGGACTCAGGATCTTTGTTCTTAAAGGAACTCCACCTAAGTTCTTTTTGAGCTGTTGTGAAAATGATATTTTGGATAGGAATACCAACAGTATTAGCCTTTTTCTCTTCTAAAAGCTGACGTTCATCTAACCTTCTTATAAAAAGGAGATAGGTAAATTGCTCTATGACAGATAAAGGATTAGAAATTCCACCTGTCCAAAAGGCTTCCCAGATTTTATCTACTTGTGATTTTAATTCTCCTGTGATCATGAATAAATTTTGAATATGTAAATTATAAAAAAGATTTAAGAATAGAGTTAAAATTAACTGCCTATTTACTGCCAGTAAAGTGCCAGTGAATGCTTTTTTTAACTAAATTTATACTAATGTATAAGGCACAAAAAAAAGGCTTACATCTCTGTAAACCTTTTTGCTCCTCCTCAAAGACTCGAACTTTGGACCCTCTGATTAACAGTCAGATGCTCTAACCAACTGAGCTAAGGAGGAATGTCAATAAATAATGAGCGCAAATATATATATTATTTTTTAATCTTTTAAAATAATATGCTAATTAAATATAGCTTTAAAAATATCGTTACCGTTAGCGAATACAACTAATGTAATTAAAATTAAAAAACCGATCGTTTGTGCGTACTCCATAAACTTGTCTGACGGCTTTTTGCCAGTAATCATTTCATATAGTAAAAACATTACATGACCTCCGTCTAGTGCTGGTATTGGCAGTAAGTTCAATACTCCTAGCATAATAGAAAGGAAGGCTGTTATAGACCAAAAACTTGACCAACTCCAATATGAAGGAAAAATATTGCCAATCGCTATAAACCCTCCCAGACCTTTGTAAGCCCCTGTTTCAGGACTGAATATAGCTTTAAATTGATCTAAATAACTTCCAACTTGTGAAGTGAATCTTTTAGATCCTACCGAAAAACTTTCCTCTATATCATAAGTATTTGTAACTAGTTCTATATAATTATAATCAATTAAATCTTTATTTGTGGACCCAAAGATAATACCTAATGCTCCGTCCTGATTGACATTTAATGTTTTTGACATTGGCATTTCATCTCTTAAAATACTAACCTCAATAGTCTGATTTTTGTTATTTTCAAGAATTTCCGTGATCTGATCTCGATAGGGTATCTCAATCCCATTAATTGATTCAATAACATCCCCTTGAAGTAAATTAAAATTTTTATTCAAAGATTCTTCAGTTACTTCTTTAATTATTAATGGTCTTCTAAATTCAAATAAGCTTCTATCTTTACTGGTACTTAACTTCCCTAGAAAATCAACCGGCATGTCTATATCAATTATTTTTCCATCCCTCTCAACTTCATATGTTTTTGCTGTTATAATAGATTTTCGTAACTCATTGTAAGTGAGAACCTCTTCATTATTTGATGATATAATTTTATCTCCAGTTTTAAATCCTGCTTCTGTTAAAATTGGATTGGTAATTAAATACCCACCTTTTACACTTTCGTTAGTTATAAATGTATCTCCGTTTGAATAAGCTAAGCCTATATATATAATTAATGCTAAAATAAAATTAACAGTTACTCCACCTAACATTATAATCAATCTCTGCCAAGAAGGTTTTGATCTAAATTCCCAAGGTTGTGGAGGTTGTGACATTTGGTCCGTATCCATGCTTTCATCAATCATCCCAGAGATTTTAACATAACCCCCTAAAGGAAGCCACCCAATTCCATAAACTGTGTCACCAATTTTCTTTTTGAATAAAGAAAATTTAACATCAAAAAATAAATAAAATTTTTCTACTCTTGTTTTAAACAGTTTAGCAGGGATAAAGTGACCCAACTCATGTAAAACAACTAATATGGATAAGCTCAATAATAACTGTGAACCTCTAATAATAAAATCTATCATTTAATCTAGTATTTATGAAGGGGCTAAAATACAGGAATCTTAGCAAAAAAAAACACTTTAATTAATTTATAATTAAGGCTTTGTAAATAGTTCCAGAATCAGAATAAAACTTAAAAAAATACTGACCTTTGCTTAAATTCTCTAACTGTATGTTTTTTGAATAATTATAAGATGAAACTAATTGTCCATTAATATTAAATAACTCAATATTAGAGATTTTCAAACCATAAGGTTTATTGATTTCTATATTAGAACTCGTTGGGTTTGGGTATATAATTAATTCCTCATTAATTATAGGGGTGTCTGAACTTAAAAGAACAAAATTGTCTTTTGAAATCACATTATAATCTGGATTAATTTCAACAGATGAAACATTAAACCCTACATCATTTATAAAGACTTGATTGTTATAATTGTGATCTAAAACTAAATCTAAGGCCTCTCCTGATTCTCCCAATACTCTTATTGTAATTAACCCTTCGAAAAAATCAACTGATTCATGACTTGATGATTGACTTAAAATTATTTGTAATTCATCAGATGGTTGCCCCCACTCCGCTATATAACTCGGGTAACCTTCATTAAACAACCAATCCTCAAAAAATTCTGCCAGATCCATTTCTGTAGTTGTTTCAACAGATGAGATAAACTCTAAAGATGTCGCATAGCCGTATGCAAATTCAGGAGTTGATAAATAATTCTGTAAGCTTTCAAAAAACAAATCGTCGCCAAGTTTTGTTCTAAGCATATGCAAAACCATTGAACCTTTATTGTAAGACAATCTTCCGCTAAAAATTCTACCTACCGATAATGTGTCTTGAGCAGGCACATATACAGAACCGGATGTCTGACTTGTTATAGAATTAACTTTCTGCTGTTTCCAAGAATTAAAGGAATCACTTCCGTCTAAGTGTTCTATCACTAATCCTGACAAGTAAGTAGCAAAGCCTTCATTAAGCCAGATGTCTTGCCAACTAGCACAGGTTATTTTATTTCCGAACCATTGATGGGCAAGCTCGTGGGCGATTAATCCTCTACTAAAGCTTCCCATAAATGAAACTGTTGTGTGTTCCATGCCTCCTCCCCAACCAAATTGAGCATGTCCATATTTCTCATTTGAAAATGGGTATTCTTCAAATTTTTCAGAGAAGAAATTCATGATATCAACAGTAATTAAAGTTTGATTTTGGGCAGATGAAAAATCCTCTGGATAAACATAATTGACTATATCAAATGGGTTTCCATTATTATTAACCTCATGAGAATATACTTCATAATTTGTTACAGCAATAGCTATTAAGTAAGCTGGAATTGGGTAATTGTGTTTAAAATGAGTGGTTTTTTGATTGTCACTAATCTGCTGGCTAATTTCAATACCATTAGAAACAGCAACATAATCTTCATTATTTGGATTATAAAGAGGTGTATTTATAAAAACATCAATAGAATCAATTTTATCATTCAAATCTTGCTTACATGGCCACCAACCTTTTGCTCCATAAGGCTCAGAAAGTGTCCAAATCACAGGGTCTCCATCATGATTTGACTGCTCAAAAGATCCAAAGCCAGAGCTAACCGGGTTCCCAGAATAAGAAATACTAATAGAGTCTAACACCCCTTGTGCCTGAGTACTCTGCAAATCAATTATTACCTCGTCATCAGAATTTTGACTAAACCCTAAGTTGGTATTTGAACCCAAATGAATTACGCTTTCTACCTCCATGTTATCAGATAAATCAAAGGTAATTTGATTTAAATCTTCAAGGGCTAAAAAATGAGAAGTAATTACACCACTAATAAAGGCCTCTTCTGGGTTTAAATTTAAATCTAATTTATGATACTTTAAATCATAGTTTGTAGTGTTTAAATTAATTTTTTGAGAAAGAATTTTTTTTGCAAATTCTGATTCAGCTATAGGTAAATTATCAATATCATTTTGAGAGAATAACATTATAGGGAAAACTATAGTAAATATTTGAAGAAACTTCATTAAAAATTGTTTTATTATCAATCTAAAATACTAATTAAATGCTAATTGTGTTGTATTTTTGTTTCCACATTTATTTTAATATTTATGATCGGTTTTTTTTCAAATTACAAGTGGATTGGACTTTCTATAATAGTTTGGGGTATAATTTCAATTTGTCTGTTCTACACCATTCTAAAACCAATTGAAAGGCTTCCAGTTTACCAGCCCGCTAGTGTCAACAATGAATTAGTTGATAGTACGATTGTACATAAGATAAATTATCATAAAATTTCTGACTTTAGCCTTACTAATCAAAATGGGGAAATCGTCACTCAAAAAAAATATGATAATAAAATATATGTTGCCGATTTCTTTTTTACAACATGCCAGTCTATATGCCCTATAATGACAAAGAACATGAAGGATCTCCAAGATAAATTAATTGAAGATTCAGAAATTTTATTATTATCTCACACTGTATTTCCTGAAATTGATTCTGTAGAAGTATTGAAAAAATATGCAATTGACAATAGTGTTATTGATTCTAAATGGGACTTAGTGACTGGAGATAAAAAAGAAATATATGATTTAGCTAGAAAATCTTACTTGGCTGCAAAAGGTAATAAATTTAGTGAGTATGATCTGATTCATACAGAGAATTTTGTGTTAATTGATAAGAAAAAACAAATCCGAGGATTTTATGACGGTACTGATAAAGAAGAAATTAACAGACTTATAAATGATATAAAAATATTAAAAAAATCAGATTAGAAAGTTCCTGTTTTTTTTTAGTACTTTTGGTAACTTAAAATCATTCTAAATAACAAATGTATACAATTGCCGACTTAAATAAAGGAGATACTGCAATAATTAAAGATGTTTCATCTATAGATATTCCAATAAAATTATTAGAAATGGGATGTCTTCCTGGGAATGAAATAAAAGTAATTCAACAGGCTCCATTTTCTGGACCTATGTATATAAATATTGAGGGTACGCATCTAGCTATAAGATCAAAAACTGCCAAATTAATAATCGTTGATAAACTCAAAGATGAGTAAGCAAATAAAAGTTTCTCTTATTGGTAATCCAAACACAGGAAAAACCTCTTTGTTTAATGCTCTAACTGGGCTGAATCAAAAAGTAGGTAATTATCCTGGTATTACTGTTGAAAAAAAAGAAGGTATTTGCAAATTAGAAAGAGGTGTAAAAGCGCATATTCTCGATCTCCCCGGAACCTATAGCTTAAATGCATCTTCCATTGATGAAAATTTAGTTATAGAATTGCTTTTAAATAAAAATGATAAAGATTTTCCAGATGTTGCTGTAATTGTAAGTGATGTTGAGAATTTAAAAAGAAATTTAGTTTTATTTACTCAAATAAAAGACTTAAAAATACCTGTAATATTAGCTGTTAACATGGCTGATAGGATGAAATATAAAGGCATTTCATTAGACATCCCATTATTAGAGAAAGAGCTTGATGCAAAAATAATTTTAACAAGTAGAGATGGAAGTTTAGGTATTAGTGAGTTAAAAGAATGTATTGTTAATTTTAAGCAAATTTCAACTAAACCTTCAATTGATTTAAGCTTAATTGATGAAAACTATTTCAATAGTTTGTCCTCTGCTTTTCCAAATCAAGATTTATATAAATTATGGGTTGTTATAAGTCAAGATGCCAACTTTGGTAAAATGGACAGGAACTCTTTAGATATTTTAGATTTTAAAACCAAATCAACTTCTGAGTTAAAAAGATTACAACAAAAAGAAACTATAAAAAGATATCAATTCATTAACAATGCTCTTAGGTTAGGGCAAGTTATAGATAGTTCTAAAGCAGTTGGGTATAGAGCAATTCTAGACAGAATATTAACTCATAAAATATATGGGTATTTAATATTTTTTATAATTCTACTTGCAATTTTTCAAGTAATTTATGACTGGTCTTCAGTTCCTATGGATTTGATTGACACTGCATTTGCAGACCTTGCCAGTTACACTAAAGAGGTTCTCCCTGCTGGTGTAATGACTGATCTACTAGCGGAAGGAATAATTGCTGGAATTGGAGGTATTGTAATATTCATCCCTCAAATAGCTTTTCTATTTATTTTTATATCAATTCTAGAAGAAACTGGCTACATGAGTAGAGTCGTTTTTTTAATGGATAGAGTAATGAGAAAGTATGGTTTAAGTGGTAAAAGTGTAGTCCCATTAATATCAGGAACAGCATGTGCAATTCCTGCTATAATGGCAACCAGAAATATTGAAAATTGGAAAGAAAGGTTAATTACAATTCTTGTAACTCCATTTACTACTTGCTCGGCGCGTTTACCTGTTTATTTAATCATTATAGCCTTAGTGATTCCGGAAGGGAGCTTTCTTGGAGTAAGCTATCAAGCGCTTACTTTAATGATGCTTTACATGCTTGGGTTTGGTATGGCAATATTTTCCGCCTATATTTTAAATAAAATTTTAAAAACAAATAGAAAGTCTTTTTTAGTTATTGAAATGCCTAATTATAAAGTTCCTGTTTTGAGGGATGTTTTAATTACGGTATTTGAAAAAACTAAATCATTTGTGTTAGAAGCGGGTAAAATCATATTAGCTATATCTATAATTTTATGGGTGTTAGCATCTTATGGGCCTGGTGAAAATTTCAATGATGCTGAAAACATTATCACTGAAAAATTTGAAAAATTTGAGAATATAAACATTGAATCAGAAATTGCTTCTCATAAACTTGAACATTCATATATAGGTATTATTGGTAAAAGCATAGAGCCAATAATTAAGCCATTAGGTTATGACTGGAAAATAGGAATCGGTTTAATTGCTTCTTTTGCGGCAAGAGAAGTCTTTGTTGGTACTTTAGCTACAATTTACAGTGTTGGGAATACCGATGATGTAGAGAGTACCATTAAAGAATCCATGTCTTCAGAGGTATACAGTGATGGTTCTAAAGTGTTTACACTGGCTTCTGGTATATCTCTTCTGTTATTTTATGCTTTTGCTATGCAGTGCATGAGTACTTTAGCTATAGTGAAAAAAGAAACCAATAGTTGGAAATGGCCATTGCTTCAATTAATAATTATGACTCTCATAGCTTATGTAGTTGCATTTATTTCATTTCAAATATTAAATTAAATGAACATTATACAAGAAATATTAGTCGGAATAACTTTATTAATATCTGTGATATATATACTTAGAAAGTATAATATCATTGGTAGCAAAAAAAGCAAATGCAGTGATGGTAATGGTTGTGGATGTAACTAAGTCGTTATTACCCTAAAGAAACATCTAAAGTCATCATTATTATAAACCCTCCAATAAATCCAAGGGTAGCAATATCTGTATACTTATCTCTTTGAGTTTCAGGAATAACCTCTTCAACTACTACAAAAATCATAGCACCTGCTGCAAAAGCTAATGCGTATGGCAAAATTGGCAAAAATACTGTTACAGCAAGGGCCCCAATAACTGCAGCTATTGGCTCAACAATTGCAGACATTTGTCCATACCAAAAGCTTTTAAATTTACTTGCACCATTTCTTCTCATAGGCATAGCAACCGCTAAGCCTTCTGGAAAATTTTGTATGCCTATACCTATAGCAAGGGCTACTGCTGCTCCTATAGAAGCTTCAGGGATTCCTGCAGCAACACCACCAAATAAAACACCTACAGCTAGTCCTTCAGGAATATTATGTAAAGCAATTGCTAATACTAAAAGTGTAGTTCTATGCCAGGGTGTATCAGGCCCTTCCTTTTCATCATCACCAAAATTAATATGTAAATGAGGTAGAACTTTATCTAACCCGAATATGAATAATGCACCAAGTCCAAATCCTACAGCAGCAGGGATTACTGATCCTCCACTCATTTCGATTGCAGGTGCTAATAAGCTCCAAAAACTTGCAGCTACCATAACTCCACCTGTAAAACCTAACATACCATCTAATAAAGCTCTATTCATTCCGTTAAAAACGAAAACTAATGAAGCGCCCATAGCGGTAAGCACCCAAGTAAATAAAGAAGCATATAACGCTGCTAATACTGGGTCTATAGATTCAAAATAACTTATTATACTTGATAATAATTCATCCATGAAGATAATTTTATGCAAATATAAAAAATAAAATAATTTTGAATCGTATCTTTGTTTAATAAATCTATAAAAAAATACATATGTATCCTCCAGAATTAGTTAACCCGATGAAAGAGCAATTAACAGTCAATGGTTTTGATGAGTTAATATCTGAAAGTGAAGTTGATAACTTAATAAAGAAAAAAGGGACAACATTAATTGTAGTTAACTCTGTGTGTGGATGTGCAGCGGCTAATGCTAGGCCAGGTGTACTTGCAAGTTTAGCTAACAGCAAGACTCCGGTCTATTTAGGAACTGTATTTGCAGGAGTTGACAGAGAGGCTACAGATAAAGCTAGATACTATATGGCTCCTTTTCCACCAAGCTCTCCTTGTGTGGCGCTATTTAAAGACGGAGAATTAGTTCATATGTTAGAAAGACATCACATTGAAGGAAGGCCTGCAGAGTTAATTGCTGAAAACCTACAAGATGCTTTTAACGAATACTGTTAATTATAGAAAAGCTTATCTAAAGTTATTTTTTGATTTAACTTATTTAGATTTATAAACTTAGTCTTGTGGATCTCATTACCTCTGCCGTAATTCTTATAAACCGTATATTTTAAAAATGTAGGATTAATATCTGATTCTATACTAAAGCTGTCAATGTTGACCAGCCATTCTCCTTTTTGAGAGTCATCTATTATAAACTCTTCGGTATTGTAACCAAATTTTATTTCGTCAACTAACTGCTTTTTATTTTCAAATTTAGTATGAGACCAGTTGAAGAACTTTTTTGAAGGGCTAACAAATTGAACATTAAATTCAATATTTGAATCGCTCCAGTCAAAAACAACTCTATAGTCATAACCAAAATCTTGTGGCTTAATAATAGGTGATAAATTAGCGTTGTTTATTTTTTGAGTTTTATTAAGGTCTAGGTCTGGCAATAATTTTTTTAAAATATTTATCGGGAATTTTTTAAAATCAAAAGCTTCACGATTCGTTGTGTATAGATGATATGCTTCATTAGCAATTGTTTTTTGAAGACCTAAAACTTCAACTTCATCAATCAAATTAAGTAGAATTTTTTTATAGATATCTGCAGCTAATACATACTTCTTGTTTTTTGCATAAATCAAAGCCAAGTCCCTATAGGATTGTTCGTGAGTAGGTCTTATTTTAAATAAATGCTCATATATCAATTCAGCATCATTATTTCTGCCAATTGTCTCCATTTTATATGCCATAGCTTTTAAAGCCTTTGGATTACTTTTAGCAGACAAAACCGCGCTAGTCAAAATAGCAAAAGCAAAATCTTTGTTCCATCTTACGAAGTAATCGTAGCTGTCAAAATAGTAAGGGATAGATTTAAATTCTAATGATGATGTTTGGTTCAAATATATCTCTTTCGCATTTTCAAAAGAAGAAGCTTGTTCAAGTTCTAAAATATATTTAGAGTTGTTTTCTGAACTAATCATGTTTAGTTCTTCGGCATAGTCATTTCCTTTTATTAGTGCAGAGTCTAAAATCTGAGAAGACCCTTTATACAGGTTATTCATTTTAATTACAAACACACCTCCTCTACCAACGCTTCCATAACGGTTAGTTGCACCGTATGACTTTAAAATTGTCATACTTTCAATTTGTTGTGGGTTAACAAAATATGGGAAGTCTGAAAAAATCAAGCCATCAATATCATAGATGGCATAAGCTGGCGTATTCATTGATCCGGTACCTCCTCTAATTATAATTCTAGGCGTGGTAAATCCCTCTATTTTAACTCCAGCAAATCTACCCCTAATAACATCTAATAAATTGTTAGCTCCTGGAGAAATATCTTTTTTGGTAATTGTTGAGTTCGAAAAGCCAACAGCATCAACATTTTTTTTGCCATAACCAGTATCAACCTCATTGTCTTCGTTTTTTGATGAAGACAAAACGACTTCATCTAAAATTTGAGCTTCCGTTTTTAATAATATGTATAAATCATTAAAATCAACTACTACAGTCTGCTTTTCAGTCATCCCTAAATAATTAATAATTAATACGTCATCAACTTCTGCATCGATATTAAAATAGCCTTCAAAATCAGATTGAGATTCTATCAGTGAGTTTTTTATCCTAATTGTGGCTCCTTGAATTGGTCCAGAAACAGTGAATATTTTTCCAAACAATTTGGGTTGTGCATCTTCAATTGTGCTCAACGATAAATCCTTAACCCAACTATTTATTGTATTTTCTCGTTTTAAATAAAACTTGTTAGTGTTTAACAGAAATTTATATAGTTCGGAGGCTTTTATCTCCTGAGACTTGAACCCTTTTGCATTTATTACAAAAACATCCTCTAGAGAAATTAATTTTTCATCATATTTTAAATTAAAATTACCCGAATTATTTGTAAAGGTACCAACGTTGGTATACTTAAAACTTACGTTTGCTAGACTTACAGGCTTATTAGTCGTGTAGTCTAACACTGTAGCTTCAATTATTATTTCATATTGGGAAAAAATAAAATTAGAGTATATAAATAATATTATAAATAAATTCTTGCGCATGTTTTTTTTTATTTCTACAAAAATAACTAGTAAGCTCTTTTTGATGAGTTAATTATTTCTTAAATAATTTTTATTATAAGTTAAATTCAAAAAAATAACGAGGGGGGAGAGAAATTGTTATTTAAATTTTGCTTTTCTTTTTTCAATAAATGCATTAGTACCTTCAATAAAATCTTCTGATTGAAAACAATTGCTAAATTCATTTATTTCTGTAATATAACCATTTTCACCGTCTTTAAAATTAGAATTGATGCATTTTATAGAAGCTGCAATTGCAGTCGATGAATTGGTTGTCATTTTTCGTGCCAACTCGTAAGTGAATTGTATTAGCTCATCTTGAGTAGTTGTATGGTTTGTTAGTCCTAATTTCTCTCCTCTTTCAGCATTAATCATGTTTGCGCTCAAAATTAATTCCATTGCTCTACCTTTTCCAATTAATTGAGCTAGTCTTTGCGTTCCTCCATATCCAGGAGTTACTCCAAGTGAAACTTCTGGAAGCCCCATTAACGTGTTTTTACTAGCTATTCTAATATGACAGGCCATTGCCAATTCTAGCCCACCACCTAAGGCATAGCCATTAATTGCAGCTATGACAGGCTTGGAGTAATTCTCAATAAAATCGAAAAGATTTGTTTGTCCGTCTTGTGACAATTGATATCCTTCTTGTTTAGAAAATTTATAAAACTCACTTATGTCAGCTCCGGCTACAAATGCTTTAGTCCCTGAACCAGTTATAACTACAACCTTACAGGAATTATCACTAGATAGGGCTTCTAATGCATTATGAAGCTCCTTAATTGTAAGTATGTTAAGTGCATTTAATTTATTAGGTCTATTAATGGTAATTGTAGATATCTTATCCTTAGTTTCTATTAGTATGTTTTCAAATTTCATATTTAATTTTTTGGGAAAGTTAATGAAAATGTGGTCCCTATATTTTTTTTAGTTTCGAAGTCAATTGTTCCATTAAAGGATTTAATAATACTACTAATCATAGATAACCCTAATCCCATTCCGCTAGATTTAGTAGTGAATCTCGGCTCAAATATTTTTAACCTATTTTCTTCTTCAATTCCAGAACCATTGTCGCTAATTTTAATAATTACATTGCTATTTGTACTAGATAAATAAACATCTATAAGCGGAGTTCTTCCCTCAGGAATAGACTGTATTGCATTTTTTACTAAATTGGTTAACACCCTAATTAATTGGGATTTATCTAAGTTTGCCAAAATTTCGTTATTGTCAAATGAAAAATTAATAAAATTCTTGTCAAAAATATCTAGACCAGACTCAATAATTTCCTTTACGTTTAATAATTCTTTTTTCTGTTCGGGCATTTTTGCAAAATCTGAAAATGCGCTAGCAATAGAAGTCAACACATCAATTTGTTGTATCAATGTGTTTGAAAACTCATTAACTATTGTGTCGATGTTTTCTTTATCAGCACTAAAATTCCTTTGAAAAGACTGAATAGTGAGTCTCATTGGAGTAAGTGGATTTTTAATCTCATGAGCAACCTGTTTTGCCATTTCTCTCCAGGCACTTTCCCTTTCGCTTTTTGCTAATTTCACAGCATTCACTTCCAACTCATCAATCATAAGGTTATATGAATTAACCAATTCAGCTAATTCTCTTGGAGGATTTTTAAGAGTAATTTTATTATCATCTTGTGATAGTTTAGTCGACTTCAGTCTGTTGCTTATTTGAAAAAGTGGTTTTGTTATGTATCGTGATAATAAATAAGCAAACAGTGTAGAAATAATAATTATATTAAATAAAACAAGTCCAAGACCATACAGTATTGAGTTTAATTTGTCATAATTGAAGACATCAAATTCGTAATAAGGAATATACAAGATCCCAATTGGTCTTTTATTTTGATCTTTCAGTATATCATATGCTACTTTATAGTTCTTGTTATCTATATTATTTTCCACATATCTATTTATATTCTCACTTTTAAATTTATCAATTATAGTATTGGGTATTTTTAATTCTAACAAATCTACATTAGAGTCTAAATCAGAGTTTTTTATTAAATCCCCATTTAAGCCATAAAGCTTAAACTCTATGTTTTGGATATTAGAAATTTCATCAATCTTACTATCACTGATGTTTTTAATAATATTATCATTAGTAAAAATTGAATTTTGAATTACGTAATTAAGGCTTAATATTAATTGATTTTCTTTTCTCTCTAATCTTTCATTATGATAATATTCAGATTGATTATTATATTCAATTAAAGTAACTATTGCTACGAATATTGATGAAATAACAACCATCAAAATCATAAAAATAAATATTCTAAACCTTAGTGAAATTCCTTTTAATTTCGAGTTATTCATTTCTTGCCTTTTTGTAAAGTTTAATTCCTAAGGCCAAAAACAATGATAGAGATATTATACCTAAAACTCCAAAAATCCAACTTGTAGCGCTTTTTAAAGTGATTAAAAAAACTACTGAAAATAATATTATCGTTGCCCCTTCATTCCAGTAACGCATAAAATTAGAAGAATAGTTTATTTTATCATTTTGAAGTTCTTTATATATTAAATGAGTTTTTATATGATATAGTATTAACAAGAAAACAAAAATTAATTTAACCTTCATCCAATCAAGGTTGATAAGACCTGGGTTTAATACAAATAGAGCTATTGCAAAACCAATTGCTAAAATAGCAGATGGCCATGTAATGATAAGCCAAAGTCTTTTTGACATAATTTTAAATTGCTCAATTAATATGTCTTTTTGATCTTTAGGTTTGGAGTTTGCTTCAATATGATAAATAAATAATCTAGGTATGTAGAATAACCCTGCAAACCATGTTATAACAAATATTAAGTGTAGTGATTTTAAATACTGATAGTATTCCATAATTAATTAGTAGTTATGATGTGGTTTAAATTATTAGAATTAAAAAGATTATTAAATCCAATAATTTCATCCTCTATTAATTTATCAAATCTTTCAAGACTCTTATTTATTTCTTCTGTAAGAAAGTCTTTCACTTTAATGTCTTGTAAGGTTGGAGGAAAATCACCCATACTTACTAAAGAGTTTAAATGAGCTAGCTTATTTGTAAGTCTAATAGGGAAGTTTAAAGGGTCTTGGCCGCTTCTGTTTTGAGTTTGATATAATTCTTTTTCTATAGATGAGAGCTTGCCTTCCAAAACAGATGCTTTATCAATTAACTCTTTAACGTCATTTTCAGAATAATCTTTAATAAACATTGATAGCTGATTTTTAATATTTCTAATTTTTTTAATAGATTTATGAGCCTTGTCTACTGTTTCATTAATAGAGCTAATAAATTTAAATTGTTCTTCCATCTTTAACGTTGAGCTCTCCGACCTTGGGTCAATCAGAATATTAAACGATTTCGAAATCACCTTTCCATTGAAATTTAAATCAACATAATAACTGCCAGGGACAGCCTTTGGTCCACTTAAACTAGCCCACCAAAGGACCATGCCCTTAAAGTCACTTGCCCCATCATAATACATATTCCAAGAAAATTTATTCGCTCCTTTTTCAACTTTTAAATTCTTTTTTCCTTTTAAATTATTTCCAAAGGAAACTATTGTATCTCTTTTATTGTTTAAATACGTTAAAGTAACCTCATCTTTATCCTTATAGTTTGTAATATTAAAATATGTGATAACTCCATTGTCTAAATTTTCACCCTCAGTCAAATTATTTCTACTAGTTTTACTTCCAGCTGTTCTATATACATTCTTTGGCTTATACAGAATGTTTTCATGAAGGTTATTATATGGCAACCTTTCTTTATCCAAGTTATTTATATATGCTTGGTGCAATACTGTTAAATCGTCAATCATCCATAAACTTCTTCCTTGTGTTGCGACAATTAGACTATTATTTTTTATAGTCAGGTCGGTTATTGGAACAATCGGCAAATTTAACTGAAATGGTGTCCAATTTTCACCTCTATTAAAAGATATATACATCCCTGTTTCTGTACCTGCATATAAAATATTTTTATTCGCTGGATCTTCTCTTAAAACTCTAGTAAAATGTTCTTCATCAATACCTTTAGTTATTTTTGACCAAGATTTTCCATAATCAGTAGTTTTATATAAATAAGGATTAAAATCTCCAGATTTATATCTTGTTCCTGCTACATAACAAGTTCCTGGATCAAAAGTGCTAGGTTCTATACTATTTATCATAGTCCAATCTGGCATGTTTTTCGGAGTTACATTGTCCCATGTTTCTCCCCCATTTTTTGTAACATGAATTAAACCGTCATCACTACCTACCCAAATCAACCCTTCTTTTAAAGAAGATTCCTGAGCAGCAAATATTGTACAATAATATTCTACCGAAGTGTTGTCCTGAGTTATAGGCCCTCCAGATGATTTTAATTTTTTAGGGTCATTTCTTGTTAAATCAGGGCTAATTATGTCCCATGATTGTCCTTCATTTTCAGTTACATGTACCTGGTTTGAAAAGGTATATAATTTCTTTGGGTTATGCTTTGAGAAAATTATTGGAAAATTCCATTGAAATCTATATTTCATTCCTTCAGCTCCATGACCCATAGGGTTATCTGGCCACACACTAATTGATCTTAGTGATTTCGTGTCATGGTTAACTCTTGATAAAAACCCATCGTAACTACCTCCATAAACGATTTCGTTATTTGAAGGGTCTACAGCAATATGAGCAGATTCACCACCTGCCGTTGATTCCCAATCAGATTCACTTATTGAGCGCCCACTAGATCTATGGTTTATTCGTATCGTTGAATTATCTTGTTGGGCCGCATATATTCTAAATGGAAAATGGTTATCTGTTGTAACTCTATAAAATTGTGATGTTGGTTGATTCATATATGTACTCCAATTTTCACCTCCATCGTAAGATACTTGTGCTCCGCCATCATCTCCAATTATCATTCTTTTTGGATTTTCAGGTGAGATCCATAAGTCGTGATGGTCCCCATGTGGAGCATTGTAAGTTTTAAAGTTTTTTCCTCCATCTGTACTTTTATGATATCTAACATTTAAAACATAAACCAGATTTTCATCTTGCGAGTCTGCATAAACTCTAGTGTAATACCAAGCTCGTTGTCTTAATTTTCTTTCAGCATTCACTATGCTCCAAGTCTCTCCTCCGTCATTACTAAGATATAATCCACCTTTATCTTTATTTTCGATAATAGCCCATACTTTATTGTTATTTACAGGGGATACCGTAACTCCAATGATTCCCAAAGTTGAAGTAGGGAAGCCTGCATTTAAAGATATTTCTTTCCAGGTTTTACCGCTATCTACACTTTTCCAAAGTGCAGAGCCATCTCCCCCAGAACTTAAACTATATGGTGTTCTTCTAACGTTCCAAGTTGAAGCGTAAATAACTCTTGAATTAGTAGGGTCAATAATTAGATCTACTATACCTGAATTTTCGTTTGAAAACAATATTTTCTCCCAGCTATCTCCTCCGTTTATACTCTTGTACAATCCCCTATCTTCATTTGCCTTATAAATATCTCCTAAAACTCCGGCATATACAATGTTGTGATCCTTTGGGTCTACTGAAATTCTAGGAATATGTCTAGAGTTTTTTAAGCCTGAAAAAGACCATGTTTTTCCTGCGTCAATACTCTTCCATACTCCATAACCAGACGATACATTTCCTCTGACAGTTTTTTCTCCTCCGCCAACATAAATGACATTCGGATCACTTTTAGACACTGTTACCGAACCTATACTGCCGCCAAAATAACCGTCTGAAATATTTTTCCACTGCTCTCCTCCATTTTCAGTTTTCCAAACACCTCCGCCAGCTGAACCGAAATAATATAAATTTGGTTTATTTGGAACTCCTGTAACTGCAGCGCTTCTGCCTCCTCTAAAAGGGCCCAGTAATCTATATTCTAATGCAGAATATTGATCAGTATCAATGTTTTGAGAAAATGTTTGATCAGAAAATGAACAAGCAATTATTACTAGTATTAACGTTATTTTTTTCATGAGGCGATTCTTTTATTACTACTAAAAATAAGGATTATTTATTATACTAGTCTTTTTTTAATTTCTCTTAATAAAATTAAAGCTGTAATTGCAGTTGCCAATAAGTCTGAAATTGGGAATGATATCCAAACACCAATTTCACCAAAAAACAAAGGTAAAATTAGTATTAAAGGAACGAATAAAATTCCTTGTCTAAGCAATGCTAAAAGTAGTCCTATTTTTGCCTTTCCTATTGCTTGAAAATACGCCGCACCTATTAACTGAATAGCAATTATAGGTGTTGCTAAAAAAACCCACCTCATTGCCGGTGGTGTTTCTCTAATAACATTAACGTCTGTTGTGAAAATTTTAGTAATATTTTCTGGAAAAATCATTAGAATTAAAAACACAATCGTTGCAAAAAAAGATGCGTATTTAATAGCTATGTAAATTACATCTTTAACTCTTTCATAATTATTAGCTCCAAAATTATATCCTGCAATAGGCAAAAAGCCTTGCGTTATTCCATAAACAGGAAATAGAGCAAACATCATTAGTCTTCCAACAATAGCATAAGCAGTTACAGATACTTCACCTCCATAGTTGTAAAGAATATTATTCATCAGCAAATACGTAACACTCACAGTAGCTTGCCTTGCTAGAGTTATTGACCCCAATGAACTTATTTCTTTAACAATAGAATTACTTAAAATTAAATCAGAGAAATTAATTTTAAGCTCTGATTTTTTAGAAGAAAAAAACCAAAAAACAAAGACAAAACATAAAACATAAGAACCTGTAGTAGCCCAAGCCGCTCCACCCATTCCCATGTTTAAGTATTTAATAAAAATAATATCTAAAACTATGTTTCCAACTGAAGGAATCATCATTGCATACATTGCATATTTAGGTTTTCCTTCTGCTCTAATTACAGTGTTCCCCATCATAGATAAGGCTAAAAATGGAACCCCATAAAGCACTATGGTGTAGTATATTTTTGATGGCTCGTATATCGCTCCTTTACCTCCAAACATTGGGACAATAGACTCCATAAAGTAAAGGCCAAAAAACACAAAACTAATTGTGATCAAAATTGTAAGTGTAATCTGATTGGCAAAAGTATGTCTCGCCTTTTTAAGGTTATTCGTGCCTAAGGCCCTAGAAATAATAGATGACCCACCTATCCCTATGGCCATACCTAAAGCTGCAATAAAAAAAGAAACTGGTAGAACTACATTTATAGCTGCTATAGCAATTGAACCTATCCATTGTCCAACAAAAATTGTGTCTACCAATATATTTAACGACATTACAAGAATGCCAATTGATGCTGGTAGCGCTTGCTTAAGTAGGGTTTTAGGAATTGGATCTGTTCCCAGAGCAGATGAATTATTTTTATTCATCTAAAAACATTTGTCTTTTTCTTTCCAATTTTCAACCCAAGATGAAATTAAATGTACCCAGTCTTTATCATCATTTAAACATGGAATTGTAGTAAACTCTTTTCCCCCAACTTCTTCAAAGATCTCTTTACCTTCCATTGCTATTTCTTCTAAAGTTTCTAAACAATCACTTACAAAAGCGGGGGTTGCAATCGCCATATTTTTTATGCCAGATTTTCCTAATCTTTCTATGGTTCTATCCGTGTACGGCTGAAGCCATGGGTCAAACCCAAGACGTGATTGAAAGGAGGTTGAATAGTTCTTTAATTGTAATTTTGCTGCCACTAACTTTGTTACTTCTTTACATTGATGGCTGTAGCAAAATTCATGTGCTTTTGAAGGGGTGTCACAACAAGTCCCGTCAACCTTACAGTGTGATTTAGTAACATCACTTTTTCTAATATGCCTTTCAGGAATTCCGTGGTATGAGAACAGTAAATGCTCAACCTTATCAAGATCAATATTTCTACTAATGGATTTTGACAACACTTCAATATAATCTGAATTATTATAAAAAGGGGAAACTTCGTCTACAGTTAAGTCAGGGAATTTTTCAGAACAAATTTCCCTAACTAAAACACTTATTGTTTCAGTAGTTGCCATTGCAAACTGTGGATATAATGGGAATAACAATATTTTATTAACTCCTTGGTCTACAAGTTCTTGTATCCCTTTTAATATTGTCATGCTACCATATCTCATCGCTAAACTAATAGGTATTGTTGATTTTAATTGTAGTTTTTTCTGTAACCTTTCAGACAGGACAATTAGGGGTGAGCCTTCGTCCCACCATATTTTTTTATATGCCTTTGCCGAAACCTTAGGTCTAGTGTTTAATATTATTCCTTTAACTAATAAGGTCCTAGCCCATTTCGGAACATCTATAACTCTTTCATCCATCAAAAATTCTCCCAAATATTTTTTTACATCTTTAGGTTCAGGGGAGTCTGGCGACCCTAAGTTAACTAATAGCACTCCTTTTTTCATTGGTTTTTGTTAGGATGATAATGACATGAAATATTTTTTTGGGGTTGTTCCATACTTTTTCTTAAAAGCAGCAATAAAATGGCTTGACGTACTGTATCCAATTTTAAGACCAACTTCATTTACATTGTAATCCCCAGATTCTAATAATTTTCTAGCTAATTCCATTTTATAGTCAATTAAAAAACTATAAACAGAGTCTCCATATATTTGTTTAAAACCATCTTTAAGCTTTTTTAAACTTAGTCCAATTTCATTTGCTAAATCAATGAGAGTAGGAGGTTCAGATAGTCTATTAATAATTATGTCTTTAGCTAGCTTGATCTTATTTACATTTGCTTCACTAACTAAAAAAGGACATTGTTCTAAATTAGCTTCGTCACTTGTGTTAAAATATAAGCTAAGAAGCTCAAAAGTTTTTCCTTTAAAATACAATGGCTTAACCGAATTGTTTAAATTAAAATTTAATAATTGAGTTAATACAATAGACATTGAAGGGGAGATAGATTCTTCCGTATAATATTTCTTTAAAATATTCTCTCTACTTAAAAATGTTATATAGCTTGCTTCATCAGAAAAAAGTAAATGAAACTTTTTAATAGAAATCAAAAGAGTAATCACATTTGAACCTGCTTCATTTATTAAATTTATAGGTAAAGTCCTCTGTGGATTATATAATAATAATGATTTTCCTTGAGATAAACTTAACTTATAAGAACCTTCATTAAAAACAAGATCACAATTGCCTTTTAAGCAAAAATGAAACTGAATAAAGTCCTTACTGACTAGCTTGTTAAATTTTTGTAATACGCTTGTTTCATTTTGATGAATTGCAATAAAAATTTCTTTATCAATGGCGGTTTCAGAAGAAGAACCTATATCGATACTTTTTAAAAATTGATTTGAATTATTTTTTTCTTCTTTATTTAGAATCATTATAAATAAATTTAGGTATCTACACCTGTAATTTTTTACAAAAGTAAGTTATTTTATAAATAAAAAAAATTGATTTGTCAAAAAACTATTAACGATACTTAAAGTTCTTTTAGCGTTGTTTTTTAAATAATAGCATACTTATTTTTGCAAAAAAGTATTTAATTAATGCAACTCAACGCTTTAGATTTTTTTATTATTGGAATTAGCTATAAAAATTCAAATGCAGAGGTTAGAGGAAGGTATAGTTTAGACCCCAAATCTAAATTATCACTACTAACTAAAGCAAAAGAATATAGCATTGAGAGTGTAATGGCTATTTCGACTTGTAACAGGACAGAGGTTTTAGGTTTTGTAAAAGATCCTGAAATTCTAATAGATTTGTTATGTGATGTTACAAATGGCTCGAAAGAAGAATTCAAAAAACTTGCGTATACACATAGCGGAAGTACTGCAATTAAACATCTATTTAAAGTAGGGTCTGGTTTAGAAAGTCAAATTTTAGGGGATTTTGAAATTATCGGACAATTAAAACACAGTGCAGCAATTTCAAAAAAAGAAGGCTTACTAAATACCTATTTGGAAAGACTAATAACTTCAGTTATTAGAGCTAGTAAAAAAATTAAAACAGAAACAAGCTTATCAACTGGAGCAACGTCGGTTTCATTTGCATCTGTGCAATACATTTGTAACAACGTTGAAAACATAAATAATAAAAACATATTACTATTTGGTACAGGAAAAATTGGACGAAACACGTGTGAAAATCTAATTAAACAAACAAAAAACAGTCAAATCACCTTAATCAATAGGACAAAAAATAAAGCAGAAAAAATAGCAGGTAAGTTTAATTTGAAAGTAAAAGATATTTCAGATTTAAGTGATGAGATTAATAAAACAGATGTTCTAGTAGTCGCAACTGGCGCACTAGAAAGCACTGTTAGTAAACAACTTATTAAAAACAAAGCGCCTTTATTAATATTAGATTTATCGATTCCAAAAAATGTTTCTGAAGATGTGTCTGGATTAGATAATGTAAGGCTCATACACTTAGATGATCTTTCTAAAATAACAGACAAGACCTTTGAATCTAGAAAAAAAGAAATTCCAAAAGCATTAGAGATAATTGATTTAGTAATAAATGAGTTTGAAAATTGGCTAGAAACTAGAAAATATGCGCCTACAATAAGAGCTTTAAAAAGTAAATTAACTGATTTTAAAAATTTAGAATTAGAGAATTTAAAAAAGAAAAAAGATGGTTTTAATTATGAACATGCAGAATTAATTAGTGATAATATAATTCAAAAAATTACAAATCATTTCGCTCATCATTTAATAAATGAAAATGTCACAGGCAACAATAGTGAGGAGCTAATAAAAAAGGTGTTTAATCTTGAAAAAACACTTTAGATGGCTAATATTAGAATTGGTACAAGAGCTAGTGAGTTGGCTGTCTGGCAAGCAAAAAAAGTTCAAGAAAAATTAAAAAAAATAAATATTTCTTCGTCAATAGTCCCAATATCTTCAAGTGGCGATAAAGACTTAACCAAGCCCATTTATGAGTTAGGTATTACAGGTGTCTTTACAAAGGAAATAGATATTGCTTTACTAAATAAAGAAATAGATATTGCCGTCCATAGTCTAAAAGATGTACCGACTATCTTGCCATTAGGAGTAAGGCAAAGCGCAGTATTGAAAAGGGGGTTAGAAAAAGATGTTATAATAATAAACAAATCTTTGAGTGATGTAAGTAACACAATCGCAACTGGAAGCTTAAGAAGAAAAGCTCAATGGCTAAGTAAATACAATTCAGACAATGTCGTTAGTATTAGAGGTAATGTAAACACCCGTTTAAAAAAACTAAAAGAAAGCGACTGGAATGGCACGATAATGGCGAAGGCGGGGCTAGATAGATTAAATTTACTGCCAAAAAACTACCTTGATTTAGACTGGATGATTCCAGCTCCAGCTCAAGGAGCAATATCGATACAAAATTTAGTTGAAAATGATGTAATTACAGAAATAATTAAAAAAATTAATCATGCTGAGACAGAAATTTGCACGAAGATTGAAAGAGATTTTTTAAATAAATTAGAAGGCGGTTGCACAGCTCCAATAGGAGCACATGCTAAAATAATTAACAACTACATTGAGTTTAGTGGGATTATTTTATCTATTGATGGTCGTGATAAAATAGAAATACGAGAGACAGAAAAGATAGAAAACAATCTAAATATTGGAATAAAATTTGCGGAAAAAATTATTGCGATGGGTGGGAATAAAATATTAAATTCTTTAAAGAATGAGATATGATAAAATTATTATCTACAAAAGTATTAAGCGCTAACAATTATCAGGTAATTGAGAAATCTGGTATAATAATAGATCATTATAATGCGATAGATATTGAAAAAATTGAATTTACTTTTAATTCTATTATTGATAATGCAATATTCACAAGTAAAAATGCCGTAGAGGCTGTTTTAAGTAAAAAAATAAAAATAAAAAACTGTTATTGCGTAGGTGAAAAAACAAAGTTATTGCTTTTAAAAAATGGTCAAAAAGTAGTAAAAAGTGAAGAAAATGCGTCGAAATTAGCTATTTTTATAGTAAAATCAGCTAAAAATGATAAATTTTGGTTTTTTTGCGGAAACAAAAAAAGAGACGAATTACCAAAAATATTAACTAAAAACAAGATTGATTTTTCAACTACAGAAGTTTATAAAACACATTTAAACTATAAAAAAATTGATGATAAGTTTAACGGTATTTTATTCTTTAGTCCAAGCGCTATACAAAGCTACTGTCATCACAACAAAATTGAAAATGAAACCTTATTTACGATTGGAAAAACCACTGCAAGTGAGGCCGAAACTCATTCAAAAAAAATTATAACATCTAAATCAAATAGTATAGAACAAGTTATTGATAACGCTATAAAATACTTTACATATGATAAAAAATGATTTATTATTAAGAGCCTTAAAAGGGGAAACTGTTGATAGACCTCCTGTATGGATGATGCGTCAAGCAGGTAGATACTTACCAGAATTTATAAAAATTAGAAAAAAATATGACTTTTTTACTAGATGTCAAACACCAGAGCTAGCTAGTGAAATTACAGTACAGCCAATAACAAGATATGGAATGGATGCCGCTATATTATTTAGCGATATTCTTGTGATTCCACAAGCAATGAATATTGAAGTGCAAATGAAACCAGATTTTGGCCCATACATTCCTAACCCTATTAGAACCAAAGAAGATCTTCAAAATGTAATTGTTCCAGATGTAAACGAAACATTAGGGTATGTTTTTGATGCAGTTAAAATGACGAAAGAATTGTTAAACAATGATATTCCATTGATTGGGTTTGCCGGATCACCATGGACTATTCTCTGTTACATTGTTCAAGGTCAAGGTAGTAAGACCTTTGATAAAGCAAAGGAGTTTTGTTTCAAAAATCCAATATTGGCACACGAGTTGTTAAGTAAAATAACCGTGACAACAATAGCTTACTTAAAGCAAAAAGTACTTGCTGGAGTAGATGTTGTTCAAATTTTTGATTCTTGGGGAGGGTTACTTTCTCCAAAAGATTATTCAGAATTTTCATGGCAATACATTAATCAAATAGTTGAAGAACTTAAGGACTCTGCTCCAGTTGTAGTTTTCGGAAAAGGATGTTGGTTCGCATTAAACGATATGAGTAAGAGTAATGTTTCTGCTTTAGGAATAGATTGGACAATAAGCGCTCGTAATGCGAGATATTTAAGCGGAGGAAATGTAACACTTCAGGGGAATTTAGATCCTTCAAGATTGCTTTCTAGTAAATCAAAAATTAAGGATATGGTAAATGAAATGATAGATGATTTTGGAAAAGATAAGTATATCGTTAATCTAGGGCATGGGATATTGCCTAATATCCCACTAGAAAATGTAGAGGTGTTTATTAATACTGTAAAAAACTACAAGGCTTAAAATGAAAAATAAATTCTACAATCATATTGTCCAATTACAAGAAAATCTCTGTAAGGAATTTGAAAAGATTGATGGTAAAGGGAAGTTCTTTGAAGACAAATGGGTTAGAGAAGGTGGTGGTGGTGGAATAACTAAAATAATTGAAGATGGGGAAATAATTGAAAAAGGTGGCGTGAATATATCAAAGGTATTTGGAGAACTACCAGAAAGTATGCAAAAACAATTAGACACTAAGGATAATAAATTTTTTGCTTGCGGGCTTAGTTTAGTTATTCATCCTAAAAGCCCAATGATTCCAACAGTACATGCAAATTGGAGGTATTTTGAAATGTATAACAAAGACGGAAAAGTTTCTGATTGTTGGTTTGGAGGAGGACAAGACTTAACCCCATACTATATATTTGAAGATGATGTTAAACATTTTCATTCAGTTTGCAAAACCATTTGTGACAGACATGGATCTGACTTTTATTTTAATTTTAAAGAAAACTGTGATAAGTATTTTTATAATTCTCACAGAAATGAAGCCAGAGGAGTTGGGGGTTTATTTTTTGATTATTGTAAAGAAACATCAGATATGAACATTCCAAAGTGGTATGATTTTATTGAAGATGTCAGTAATAATTTTATTAAATCCTATATGCCTATTGTAGAAAAAAGGAAGTTAATGAATTACTCTAATACTCAAAAAGATTGGCAAGAAGTTAGAAGGGGAAGGTATGTAGAATTCAATTTAGTTCATGACAAAGGGACGCTATTTGGTTTAAAAACCAACGGTAGAATTGAGAGTATTTTAATGAGCTTACCTCCTAGAGTGAAATGGAGGTATAATTTTAAACCTGAGCAAAACAGTGAAGAGTCAAAACTTTTAAAAATATTAAAAAATCCTGTAAAATGGATTAGTTAAATAATTATATATGTATCCACTTAATAGAAACAGAAGGCTTAGAGTAAACGAAACTTTAAGAGGTTTAATTAGAGAAACTGTAATTACTCCAAACGATTTCTTAGTGCCACTCTTTGTTATAGAAGGGCAAAATAAAAAAGAAGAAATTCAATCGATGCCAAACTATTTTAAAATGAGCATAGATGTTCTTTTAAAAGAAGTTGAAGCTTTATATAGCCTAGGGTTAAAGTCCGTATTATTATTTGCACAAGTTGATGAAAAATTAAAAGATAATTATGGGAGTGAAGCTATTAACAAAGATGGCTTAATGCAAAGAGCTATAAAAAACATTAAAGACAAATTCCCTAGTCTTTTAGTCATGAGTGATGTCGCTTTAGATCCTTATTCTTGTAATGGGCATGATGGTGTAGTAGAAAATGGACTAATAGTTAATGACATTACCAATGATATATTATCAAAAATGAGCCTAACACATATAGAGGCTGGAGCAGATTTTGTTGCTCCTAGTGACATGATGGATGGAAGGGTAAAAGCTATAAGAACATTGTTTGAAAAGGAAGGTTATCATAATGCTGGAATTATGAGTTATAGTGCTAAATATGCTTCATGTTTCTATGGCCCATTTAGAGATGCTTTAGATTCTAAACCTGGTTTTGGAGATAAAAAAACTTATCAAATGGATATAGGGAACCGAAATGAAGCTATGAATGAGGTTAAATTAGACATTCAGGAAGGCGCAGATATTGTTATGATTAAGCCTGGGATTTCGTATCTTGATATTATTAGAGATATTAAAAATAATTTTAACATCCCTATATCAGCATACCAAGTAAGTGGTGAATATGCAATGATTAAGTCGGCAGCTAAAAACGGCTGGATAAATGAAGACCAAGCAATTTTAGAAACCTCTATCGCTTTTAAAAGAGCTGGAGCGAATTTTATTGCTAGTTATTTCGCAAAAGATGTTGTTAAACTAATTTCATAAAATATGTTATCTAAAAAAAAAGTAACTGTAGTTGCTCTACTATTAATTCCAATCTGCTTTTATGTATTTGATCTTGGCTATTTAATTAAAGCTGTAAAAATAGGATACTCAAAAGGTCATACTACTGCTTTCTTGTCCGATTACATACACTTTGATAATGATACAATTGATGTTGGTGATTACCAGCCATGGCTAATTAGTGATAGATATAATAATAAAAATGAATCTGAAAAATTAATTGAATTAAATAAATCAAAGGAAACTACATCATATTTAATTATTCAAAATGATAGTATTGTTTTTGAAAAATATTATTTAGGCTACCATAAAGATTCTATTTCAAACTCGTTTTCAATGGCGAAAAGTTTTGTTAGTGCCATGCTAGGCAAAGCTATAATGGATGGGCACATTAAGAGCCTCGATCAGCCAGTTTCAGATTACTTCAAAGAGTTTAGTGAAGGTAAAGCTGCTAGTTTAACTGTTGGAGATCTATCTTCAATGTCTTCTGGTTTAAATTACGTTGAAGAATATTATAGCCCTTTCTCTATTACTGCTAAAAGTTATTTTACAGAAGATATTAAATCTTTAATTTTAGATTTAGAAGTTGTTGAAGAACCTGGGCAGAAGTACAAATACTTAAGTAGTGATACTCAGCTACTAGGAATGATACTTGAAAAAGCAACAGGACAAAACCTATCTGACTATTTGAGTGATTCTTTTTGGAAACCAATGGGTGCTAAAATACCTGCCCCATGGCAAGTAGATAGTAAGGAGAACAATATGGTAAAAGCATTCTGTTGTATTGCAAGTAGCGCTAGAGACTTCGCTAGACTGGGCAAACTATATAAGCAAAATGGGGAATGGAATGGAGTACAATTACTAGACTCAACTTTTATAGCAAATTCAATAACTCCAAAATTTTCTAATGCACCATTTTATGCGTACGGTTGGTGGCTAGCAAATTATAAGAACAAAGAAATATTTTATAACAGAGGTCACCTCGGCCAGCTATCTATAGTTATACCAGAGGACGACTTAATTATTGTGAGATTAGGAAATTTAATTTCTAAAGAAAATGGAGAGGCTCATTCAAAAGACTTTTATACATACATTGATGAAGCTTACAAGATAATTCAATAAGTAATTTGTTTTGAAAGAACCATCATCTAAACCACTGATCTCAATAAAAAACTTAAGTATTAGCTTTTTATCTAATAAGCAAATAGTCAATGCCGTAAGTAGCATTAGTTTTGATGTATTAGAAAACGAAATTCTAGGTATTGTAGGAGAGTCTGGTAGCGGAAAGTCAGTTACAGCATTAGCTATTCTGAAGTTATTACCAAAAAATAAAACTATTTTAGAGGGTTCGATAAATTATCAAAACAATAATTTATTAGATTTAGAAGATATAGAAATTCGTAAAATAAGGGGGAAAGATATCGCAATAATCTTCCAGGAACCTATGTCAGCATTAAACCCTACAATGAGGTGTGTAGATCAACTTCGCGAATGTATTAAGGAAGTTCATATTGATAAAAAAGCCAGAGATATAGAAATAGGTTTATTGATTGATAAAGTTAAATTAGAAAAGGTAGAGGATTTTAATTCTAAATACCCACATCAATTATCGGGAGGTCAAAAACAAAGGTTAATGATTGCCATGGCTATTGCCTCTAAGCCAAAATTATTGATTGCCGATGAACCAACTACAGCACTTGACGTAACAGTTCAAAAAGAAATAATTGAGTTATTAATTCAAATTAGAAATTCTGAAGGACTAAGTATAATTTTTATTTCGCATGACCTTGCATTAGTTTCAGAAATTGCAGACAAAGTAATTGTGATGTATAAAGGAGAAATAATCGAGCAAGGGAGAGCATCAAAAATATTTAAAAAACCTACTAAAAACTATACTAAAGGGCTCTTATATTCAAGACCGAATAATAAAATCAAGCTAAAAAGACTACCCACTGTTACCGATTATATTAACGACACTGTTGATCCTTCAGCTATAAGCGTCCAGGAAGTTGAAAAAAATCATCAGTATATATATTCTAAAAGACCTGTTTTAGAGATAAAAAATTTAGATAAATATTATATTGAAAATAAAATTTGGTTTAAAAAAAGTACTTCATTTAAAGCTCTTGATAATATTAATTTAGAATTATATGAAGGAGAGACTCTTGGTTTAGTTGGAGAGTCAGGATGTGGCAAGTCCACTTTAGTAAAAACAATTGTTCAAATTGAGAAAGCCAATAATGGGTCTATTTATTATGACGGAAATGATGTTACTGAGTTTTCAGCTAAAGACTTAAAAATATATAGAAGAAGTGTGCAGTTGATTTTTCAAGATCCAAACTCTTCTTTAAACCCTAAGAAAACAATAGGATCATTAATAATAGAGCCAATGGTAGTTCATGGAATTGATAATAAAGAAATGTCATATAAGGATCAATGTGTGAAATTATTACAAGATGTTGGGCTAGATAAAGATGACTTTTATAAATATCCTCATGAATTGTCAGGAGGTCAAAAGCAAAGAGTTGGAATCGCAAGAGCAATTAGTCTTAAGCCAAAAATACTGATTTGTGACGAGTCTGTTTCGGCATTAGATGTTTCTGTCCAGGCTCAAGTTTTAAACCTTTTAAATGAGCTGAAATCGAAGTTAAATCTAACTTATATTTTCATATCTCACGATTTGTCAATAGTTAGATATATGGCGGATAAAATTATTGTAATGAAAGACGGAAAATTTAATGAAATTGATTTTTCTGAAAACATATATAATAATCCTAAAACGGATTATACGAGAAAATTAATTGAGTCGATTCCGAAAGGGATTAACTAATCTTCATTTCTGGAATTTCTGAATCAACAATAAGGGTCCCTTCTGTTGAATCTTTAATTGTTTGAACGCTAACTCCAGGAGCTCTTTCTACTAACTTAAAACCACTTTCGGTAACTTCTAAAACAGCTAAATTGGTCACTATTTTTTTTACACATCCAACTCCTGTTAATGGAAGGGAACAGTTTTTAAGCAGTTTAGATTCCCCTTTTTTATTTGTATGCATCATTGCCACTATAATGTTTTCTGCACTTGCTACTAAGTCCATTGCTCCACCCATCCCTTTTACCATTTTTCCAGGTATTTTCCAATTAGCTATATCTCCGTTTTCAGAAACCTCCATTGCGCCTAAAATTGTAAGGTCTACATGCCTTCCTCTAATCATAGAGAAGCTCATCGCAGAATCAAAAAAACTTGCGCCAGGTAGTGTGGTAATTGTTTGTTTTCCAGCATTGATTATATCTGCATCTACATCTTCATCATATGGAAATGGGCCCATTCCTAAAACTCCATTTTCACTTTGAAACTCTACACTTAAGTTTTTATTTACATAATTAGCAACTAAGGTTGGGATACCTATACCTAGGTTAACATAATAGCCGTCTTTTACTTCTTTTGCTATTCTTTTAGCAATTCCATTTTTGTCTAGCATTATCTTTGTGTTATAGTTCTTTGTTCAATTCTTTTTTGATAACCCTCCCCCTTAAATATCCTTTGAATAAAAATCCCAGGAATATGAATTTCATTTGGATCAAGAGCTCCTACTGGATACAACTCTTCAACTTCTGCGACAGTAATTGTAGCAGCTCCACACATGTTTGGATTAAAGTTTCTTGCAGTACCTTTAAAAATTAAATTTCCAGCCTCGTCTCCTTTCCAAGCTTTAACAATCGAAAAATCTGCTTTGAAAGCATGTTCTAAAATATACATTTTACCATTAAACTCTCTAGATTCTTTTCCCTTAGCAACTTCAGTTCCAAACCCTGCAGGTGTATATATTGCTGGAAATCCCGCTTGAGATGCTCTACATAATTCCGCAATTGTTCCTTGAGGCAATAAATCAACTTCAAGCTCTCCAGAAAGCATTTGTCTTTCAAACTCATTATTTTCACCAACATATGACGATATCATTTTTTTTATTTGGTGGTCTTTCAAGAGTAAGCCAAGTCCAAAATTATCCACTCCAGCATTGTTAGAAATACAAGTCAAGCCATTAACTTTTAATTTAACTAATTCGTCAATTGATTTTTCAGGTATTCCGCACAAGCCAAAGCCTCCCAGCATTATTGTCATATTGTCTTTAATACCGTCTAAAGCACTCTTTACGTTTAATACTTTTTTGTTAATCATAATAAATATTTTAAAAGTCGATATCTAACAACTTCTTGTTGTTGTTGTTTATTTTATTTAATGAATCGTTTTTGAAATTATTACAATTTAATTCAATAGTTAGTTTTTCTGGCTTAGTAAAAGGTTCTTTAGATATCTGTAATAAAGAATCTTGATAACAACTTTTCATATATAAACCCCAAATAGGTAAAGCCATTGTAGCTCCTTGACCATAATCAATGGTTTCAAAATGAATAGATCTATCTTCTGCGCCAACCCAAATTCCAGTCACTAAATTAGGAACCATGCCCATAAACCAGCCATCACTTTGGTTTTGTGTTGTGCCTGTTTTACCCGCAATGGGATTGTCGAACTCGTATGGGTAGCCAGTAACAACAGATTCGTAGGCGTTATTGGTTGCCCCTGTAGTTCTTAATCTAATTCCTGATCCAGCTTGAGTTACGCCTTCTAGTAAATTTACTGTAACATACGCAGCTTCTTCACTTAATACATCTCTTGTTTCGCGTTTATACTCATATAAAATTGTTCCATTTTTATCTTCTATTTTTTCTATTAATATCGGCTTAGTGTAAACGCCTTTATTAGCAAATGTAGAATAGGCGGCAACCATTTCATAAACACTAAGGTCTGGCGTGCCTAATGCAATAGAAGGAACTGCTAATATTTTTTGTTCAATCCCTAAATCTTTTGCTAATTTAATAACTGGTTTTGGCCCTATTTTATCCATTAATCTTGCGGTTACAGTATTTATAGAGTTTGCAAGCGCATTTTTTAAAGTTCTTGTTCTTCCATACTTATCCCCTGAATTTCTTGGACACCATTTTTCAGGATTTCCAAATTTATTTTTTTCTATACAAAATTGACTATCTGGGAAAGTATCACAAGGAGATAGATGTAATTGGTCAATTGCCGCAGCATATACAAATGGTTTAAAAGTTGACCCTATTTGTCGCTTGCCTTTTTTTACCATGTCGTATTGAAAGTGCTTGTAATTCATCCCTCCGGCCCATGCTTTTACAAAGCCTGTTTTTGGGTCCATGGACATCATTCCTGGTCTTAAAAATGATTTGTAGTATATCATAGAGTCCCAAGGTTTCATAATCGTATCTCTTTCTCCATTCCATGAAAACACAGTCATTTTTACGGGCTTTTGAAAAGATTTTTTTATTTCATCGTCCGATTTCTTAAGATCATATTTCATTTTTCTCCATCTTTCAGACCTTTTCATTGCGCGCCTTAAAAGAGTATCAATAGCTCCTTCTGTTAGTTCGCTAAATGGTGCGGTTGGATTATTTTCTATATCGTTTTGTTTGAAAAACTCTTTTTGTAATCTCGGCATGTGCTGGTTAATGGCATCTTCTGCATAGGATTGCATACTATAATTTATGGTAGTGTGTATTTTTAAACCGTCCGTATTTATATTATACTTAGATCCGTCAGGCTTTCTGTTATTTTCATCTTTAACCCAATTCTTCATATAAGATCGTAAATACTCTCTAAAGTATGGTGCTATTCCATCTCTATGAGATTCAGGAGTGTAGTTTAATTTTAAATCTGTTAACTGTAAAGAATCTTTTAATTGCTTGTTAATAAAACCATATTTATACATTTGCCCAAAAACCACATTTCTTCTGTTTTTAACTCCGACAGGGTTTTTGTGAGGTCTAGGGTTGTATAACGAGGAATTTTTTAACATACCTACCAACATTGCTGATTCGCTTATATCTAAATCAATGGGCTCTTTAGCAAAATAAATTCTTGAAGCACTTCTTATGCCGTCGCCATTATTGCCAAAATCGTAAATATTTAAATATTGTGCAATAATTTCATTTTTAGTGTACTGTTTCTCAAGTCTTATCGATATTATATATTCCTTAATTTTTTGATTAATTCGTTCTAAAACATCCCTAGATCCCTCACCTGTAAAAAGCAGTTTGGCTAATTGTTGAGTAATTGTACTCCCTCCGCCATCTTTTCCTAGTTTAACAATAGCTCTTAAAGTTGATCTCCAATCTATTCCAGAATGTTCAAAAAAGCGTATATCTTCAGTTGCAATTAGAGCATTGACTAAGTGAGGTGGGAATTCTGAAAAACTAACTGGAGTTCTATTATCGTTAAAATAAAATTTGCCGATTGTTTTTCCTTCTTCCGATAATATTTCGCTAGCTAAGTTTGTTTTTGGATTTTCTAACACTTTTAAATCAGGCATATCGCCAAGTACTCCAATTGAAGCTAAATAAAAAACTCCATAGAATGAAGATACCCCTAGCGTAAAAAGCATCCAAAGAATTATTGTGTATTTTTTATATTTATTTTTCTGTTTCTTTTTCAATTCTGTAGCCAATATTTATTATTCCGCCTAGTGATTTTAGACCGTTAATTTGATTAATTTTTCTCATAGCATGTTGAATGCTAACGATGTATTTTCCCTTTTCAAAAATCATACTTTTTTTATGCCAAAGCTTGTTCTCAAAGGTGTTAAGAAGTCGATTCCCTAATAGCATCCCTTTGGAATCAGCCATTTTGTATTCTAAAGTATCTTTTAATATTACTTGGGTTGAATCTGAAACCGTGACAATCAAAAATAGATTATTAAATTTGTAATTTTTGTCAGTTCTAACATTTACAAAGGTGTTGTATCTGTCGGCTTTTAAATCAAAATTGAAGTTAATCAAACTATCTTTGTTCCATTGATTTGAAATAGTTTGATAATTGTCAAATACTTTATTTTGATCGCATGATAAAAATCCAAAGAAAATTAATAAGATTACTGCCCTAGCTAACATGCTTGTTTATTTTTCTTCTTTTATTATGTTTTTTATTTTTTGGCTTATCAAACCTTGTTAAACTATCTTGACCTACAACATTTTCAAATTTATTTTCTATAGGAGTTTTATTTTCAGTTGTATATTCTTCTAAGCTAGAAACCAATTTATTGGATTTATTAATTTTAATAACCTCATTGGCTTGATCAACTGATAATAAAAACCAATTATTCCATTCACCCTCGTAAGCGTACCATAATTGTTTTTTAAAAATATCTGTCTTTTGACATACCGCAGTGCCTTTCTCTGTTTTGAGTTTGATTTCTTTCTTTGGAAAGTTGTTTAGAGCGTCCATATAAGAGCCTAATTCATAATTTAAGCAACACTTTAGTTTACCACACTGACCTGCTAACTTTTGAGGGTTCAGAGATAACTGTTGGTACCTTGCTGCTGAAGTACTAACCGATCTAAAATCAGTTAACCAAGTTGAACAACATAACTCTCTTCCACAAGAACCTATTCCGCCAAGTCGTGCAGCTTCTTGTCTTAACCCAACTTGCTTCATTTCAATCTTTGTTCTAAATTCCCTAGCAAAGAGTTTGATTAACTCTCTAAAGTCTACTCTATCCTCAGCAGTATAGTAAAAAGTCACTTTACTACCATCTCCTTGATATTCAATGTCAGATATTTTCATTTTTAACCTTAAATCGATAGCGTATTTTCTGGCTTTTACTTTGATGGCCTCTTCTTGATCTCTTAAATTTGACCACTTATCGATTTCTTTTTGAGAAGCTTTTCTGTAAGTTATCTTAGGGTTTTCTTGTGAGTAGTCAATTTTTTTCTTGTCCATTTGGACCTTTACAAGCTCTCCTGTTAATGTAATCATGCCAATATCATAACCACTCTCAACTTGTGTAGCAACAACGTCGCCAACAGATAGTGAAAGTGAGTTTTTATTTAAAAAATAGTCCTTTCTTCCATTTTTAAATCTCACTTCTGAATATAAAAATTGCGATTGACCTGAAGGCAATGTCATGTTTGACAGCCAGTCAAATACTGTGAATTTATTACAACTGTCCGTTCCACATGTACCATTGTTTTTACATCCCTTTGGTGAACCATCTGTTTTTGAACTACATGTTTTACAAGACATTGATTTTAATATTTTATTTTAATAAATATAATATATAGTTTTTACAAATCTTCTATTTGATTCGCTTGATTTAAAGAAAGGTTTTCGCCTCTACCTTTTTTGAAAATATCATTACTATTTTTATGTCCTTTACGTAGGTTTTTTTGCTCCTCAAAAGGCAAACTATTGATCTGTTTGCATTTATCAGAACAGCAATTATTCATTTTATTTTTACAATCTTTACATTGAATAAATAATAAATGACATGCGTCATTGGCACAATTAGTATGTCTATCAAATGCAGATCCACATTGGTGGCATTGAGATATTATATCTTCACTTATTTTTTCTGCTCTTCTTTCGTCAAAAACAAAATTTTTACCAATAAAATTGTTCTTTAGTTTTTTATCTGTGACTTGTTTGGCGTATTCTATAATTCCACCTTTTAATTGAAAAACATTTTTAAAACCTTTGTGTTTAAAATATGCACTAGCTTTTTCACATCTAATCCCACCAGTACAGTACATTATTAAATTCTTGTCCTCTTTGTGGTTTTTCAAGTCATTTTCTATTAAATCTAGTGACTCTCTAAAAGTATTCACGTCTGGTTTAATTGCATTTTTAAAATGCCCTATTTCACTTTCATAATGATTCCTCATATCTACTATAATAGAGTCTTCTTTTTCGGCTATTTTATTAAATTCAACAGCGTCTAAATGAATTCCTGTATTTGTAACATCGAATGTCTTGTCATTTAGTCCGTCAGCAACAATTTTATCCCTAACCTTTATCTTTAATTTGAGAAAAGATTTGTTATCGTGCTCGAAAGCAATGTTTAAGGAAGTGTTCTTAAAAAAAGAGATTGATTTTAAATGTCTCTCAAATTCCTGAAAATTTTCCTTTGGAATTGATAGTTGCGCATTAACACCTTCATTGGCCACATATATTCTTCCTAAAACATCTAACGAATCCCATTTAATAAATAGCTGGTCTCTGAAAGGTTTTGGATCTAAAATTTTTGCATATTGATAAAAAGAAAGGGTTATTCTTTCTTTATTAGACTGATCTATTAGGGTAGCTCTTTCTTTAGAGCTTAATTTGTTGTACAGTTGCATTCTATACTTGTTTAATGATTTAAAAGAACAAAAATAATATTAATTAAATTAATGAAGAAAAAGTATTAAAACGAATGACAATATAATTGTATTGTCATTAAAGTTATATTAAATTAGCATTGGAATAAATTTCAAATCTACACAAAATGGGCAATAATAAAGAAGACAAGTTAAAGGCGTTAAAACTAACATTAGATAAGTTGGATAAAACGTATGGAAAAGGGACTGTAATGAGAATGAGTGATGCACCTGTGGATAATGTTGAAGCAACATCTTCAGGTTCTCTAGGTCTTGATTTAGCCTTGGGAGTTGGTGGTTATCCTAGAGGTAGGGTTGTGGAAATATACGGGCCTGAATCATCTGGTAAAACAACTTTAACTTTACATGCAATTGCTGAATGTCAAAAAAAAGGAGGTATAGCTGCTTTTATTGATGCTGAGCATGCATTTGATAGGTATTATGCTAAAAATTTAGGTGTAGATATTGACAACTTAATTATCTCTCAACCTGATCATGGAGAGCAAGCTTTAGAGATTGCAGATAATTTAATTAGATCGGGGGCTATTGATATGGTTGTAATAGATTCTGTAGCTGCTTTAACTCCTAAAAGTGAAATTGAAGGAGAGATGGGTGATTCAAAAATGGGATTACATGCAAGACTTATGTCCCAAGCACTTAGAAAACTGACTGGCTCAATTAGTAAAACAAAATGTACAGTAATGTTTATAAACCAATTAAGAGAAAAGATTGGGGTTATGTTTGGAAATCCAGAGACAACAACTGGGGGTAATGCATTAAAATTTTACGCGTCAATAAGATTAGACATTAGAAGGTCTACACAAATAAAAGATAGTGATGGGGCTGTTTTAGGGAACAAAACAAGGGTGAAAGTTGTGAAAAACAAAGTAGCACCTCCATTTAAATTAGCTGAATTTGATATTATGTACGGTAAAGGGATCTCTAAAGTGGGAGAAATACTAGATATAGCTGTAGAATCAAATATCATTCAAAAGAGCGGTTCTTGGTTTAGCTATGATGAAACCAAATTAGGTCAAGGAAGAGATGCTGTAAAGAAGATGATCAAAGATAATCCTGAATTAATGGATGAATTAGAAAATAAAGTTAAAGAATTAGTCGCAGCTAGCTAAGTAGTTAAGTCTTGAAAGATTAATTCTCTAAATTGATCACTTATTAATTGGATATCTGATTGTTTCAAACCCTTCGTGCATTGTGGCTCATGATACTTGACTCTTAGAAGCCCTGGCTTCCCTGCAGAAAAAGTAAATGGGAGTCTTTTTTTATTATCTAAAAAAGTTAAGCAGACTATAGGAATTTGATGATCAATTGCTATTTTAAAAGCTCCTTTTTTAAATTTGTCTAAAACAACCGAAGGGTCTGGCACTCCACCTTCTGGATATATACAAATGCTAAGACCAGCTTCTAGTTTTCTTTGAGTATTATAAAAAACTGATTGTCTGCTTTCTACACTTGACCTATCTACTAAAATACAGCCTCTTTTGTAAATGACACCAAATAATGGAATTTTGGAAAGTTCTTTTTTGCCTACAAAAACAAATGGATGGTTTTTAAAAATGGAGATCATAAGCATGACATCTATCATTGAAGTGTGATTGCTTATAAACATATAGTTTTTTCCTTTCTGTAGTTTTGGAGCAGAATCTATTTTCCAGTAAAAACCCATACAAAATAAGACTACGTTTGACCATAAGGTTGCTAGTTGAAATACTCTAGGATACCATGCTTCTTTAAGGCTAAAAACAAATAGCAATGGAAAAATAATTATCCATGTTAGAGAAGATGTTATATAAAACCATATTCTATATAAAATCAGAAAAAAATAGTTGAATAAATTCATAATTTCAAAACTAATTAAATTAATTGATCTATTTTAATAAAATATTTAACTTTGTCAATCAAAAGACACCAATAAATGAGTAGGATTTTAACAGGAATACAGAGTACGGGAACCCCGCATTTAGGAAATATCTTGGGGGCTATAATTCCTGCCATTAAAATGGCTAACGGATCGCAGAACGAATCTTATTTGTTTATAGCAGATATGCACTCTATAACACAGATAAAAGATCCTAAAGAATTAAAATTTAACACCTATTCCACAGCAGCATGTTGGCTAGCTTTTGGATTAGATTATAGTAAAACTGTTTTTTATAGACAAAGTGATGTACCTCAAGTTACTGAGCTTTCTTGGTATCTTAATTGCTATTTTCCGTACCAAAGATTAACATTAGCGCATAGTTTTAAAGACAAGGCAGACAGTTTAGACGATGTTAATGCTGGATTGTTTACTTATCCAATGCTAATGGCTGCAGATATTTTATTATACGATGCTGATATAGTTCCTGTTGGCAAGGATCAACTCCAACATATTGAAATAACGAGAAATGTTGCTGGACGATTTAATAATTTAAATGGAAATACTCTTATTATTCCTGAATCAAAGATTAATGAAAGTACTATGCTGATAAACGGTACAGATGGCAATAAAATGAGTAAAAGTAAAAACAACGTGATTAATATTTTCTTAGAAGAGACGCTGCTAAAAAAACAAATTTCTGGGATCAAAACAGACAGTCTTCCATTAGAGGCTTCAAAAGATTGGAAGAATTGTAATTTGTTTAATATGTATAAATTGTTAGCTGACGAAAATCAAATTGAAATAATGAAAAAAAACTACGAACAAGGTGGTTATGGTTATGGCCATGCTAAAAATGATATGTTGAATTTAATACTTACACGCTATAGTGTTGAAAGAGAAAAATACACTTATTACATGAACAACCTAGATGAAATAGACAGCATATTAAAAAACGGTGCTGAACTAGCCTCTAAAACAGCTAATACAGTACTAAATAGAGTTAGGTTAAAAGTTGGGTTTAATTAAAAAGATTGTTAACTTTAGTTATATATAAATAATTCAAAAAATGAACTTAGATAAATATTTAGAAGACCTTCTTTTTAGAAATGAATGTGTTATAATCCCTAATTTTGGAGCGTTTATTACATCCTTAAATTCAGCTCAAGCTAACATTGAAGGTGTGTTTGTCCCGCCATCAAAATCAATTTCATTCAACAATAAACTACAAAAAAATGATGGAATTTTAGCTACTTATATAGCGGAAGTAAATGATATGTCATTTGACGAGGCAATGGATATAATTAAGTTAAATGTGTCTAATTTTAAAAATGATATTCTAAATAAGAAAGAAATAGCCTTTAATAAAATTGGGGTTATTTCTATTAAAAATAACGTATTAGAGTTTAAGTCTTCTAAAGGAGTGAATTATTTAAAAGAAGCCTATGGACTATCTAATGTTTCTAGCTCATTAATTAAAAGAAAGGAAAAAAGCAATATCTCTAGCTTTACAAAATATGCTGCCATATTAATTACTGGATTTTTATTATCTGCTTTTGTTTATAATAATGAACTCACTAAAACTAATCAAAAAAACATAATCGCTTATCAAAAAGCAAACTCTTTGATTGAAGAAAAAATCCAAAAAGCTACATTTGTTATAGAGAGTCCTCTGCCGCTTGTAAAAATGTTTGTAAAAGAAAATATTGGCGTATTTCATGTAGTTGCAGGGTCTTTTAGTATTGAAGAAAATAGCTTTACAAGACTTAGTCAATTAAAGTCTAAAGGTTATAGCGCTAGAAAAATTGGACAGAACAAATTTGGTCTTTTCCAAGTTGCATATTCAAGTTTTAACACTAGATCTGAAGCTGATATAGCATTAGTAGAAATACGCTTGTCTGATAATCAAGCTGCTTGGATCCTAAATAAAGAAATAAACTGATTAATGCCAATAAAAACTCCTAGTCTATCATTAACTGTGATGACAGATTTAGTGCTCCCTAGTGAGACTAATCCAATTAATAACTTATTCGGAGGCGAACTACTAGCGAGAATGGATAGGGCTGGTTGTATTGCTGCTAGAAGGCATTCTGGGCAAGTCGTGGTTACAACTTCTGTAAACCATGTTGCATTCAATAAAGCAATTCCTTTGGGAAGTATTGTTACTATAGAAGCTAAAGTATCCCGAGCTTTTAGAACATCTATGGAAGTTTACCTAGATGTGTGGATAAATACTGATGGAGGAGGTAAAATTAAAGCTAACGAAGCAATTTACACTTTTGTTGCGGTAGATAAAAACGGAAGACCAACTCCTGTTTCTGAAATAATACCTGAATCAAAAGAAGAAATTGAGAGGTATAAAGGAGCTTTAAGAAGGCGTCAACTTAGCCTTGTGTTGGCAGGTAAATTAAACGCGCAAGATGCCACTGAATTAAAAGCTTTATTTCTTCCCGAGCCACAATAGTGGGTTTTCAGTCTTGTTATCTTTAAATAAGCTAAAGCTAAGTATTGTTTGTCCTGAATTTTTATTAGTTATAATTTCTCCTAAATCTTGTTTAGTTGAAATAACATCCCCTTTTTTTACATAAATGTTGGAGAGATTTTTATAAACAGTAAAAAAGTTTCCATGCTGGATTAAAATTGTTTTAGCGCCACTTTTAGAGCTTATAATTCTATAAACAACACCTGTAAAAATAGATCTTACTTTTTGAGAAGATGAAGTCATTATTCTTATTCCATTACTTTGAATTGTAGCCGTTTTAACAACTGGATGGCGCTGCTTACCATACCTTAATGTTACGTAACCTTTTTCTACTGGCCAAGGTAATTTACCTTTATTAGACATAAAGTTATTGGACAATATTTTTGCTTCTGGGGTTAAATCAAAGACTTTAGATGATATGTTTTTCTTTTTATTAGATTCCGCTATAGCTAGCGCTATAATTCTTTGAATTTGTTTATCTATTTCAGCAGTTTTTTTTTGATTACTGGTAATTTCTCTAATGTATTTTCTCTGATTAGATGAGATAGATTGGAGCAAAGAATTTTTATCTACTATTTGCGTGTTAATATTAGTCTTAAGCTTTTGATTGTTGTTTATCAAAACTTGTTGACGATTTCGTTCTTCACGTAATTGGTTATTTAGGGTCTTAAGCTCTGCGGTATTTTTCTTTATTTTTTGTAGTTGACTAGATTGATAATCTGAATATTGCTTAAAATATTGAATTCGCTTGACCGCTTGTTTAAAGTTAGCTGATGAAAAAATAAACATAAGTTTTCCGGTCTTAGATCGAGTTTTATAAGACCTTAATATCATTTCACCATACTGACTCTTTAGCAGCTCTTGAGCCTCCAAAAGCTGACTATTTTTTAACTGGTTATTATGTATAGAATTTGAAATTATATTTAATTCATTATTAATGATTTTGATAACTTCATTTTGAAGGTCTAGCTTATAATTTAGGTTTTCAATATTCTCAATAACTAGTTTTTTTTCGTTTTTTGAACTAGTAATCAGGTTTTGAATATTCTTTATTTCGTTAGTTAATTCAATTCTTTTTTTTTCTAAATCTTTTTGATTTAAAAACTGAGAATAAACCTCTCCACTTGACATAAACAAAAACAATATTATAAAACTAAGTCTATTTAGCATCAATCAATATTTTTTTATAATTCTTAGGAACCCTAAAAGGGAGTTTAAATTTCTTATTTAAATTGATAGACTTTAGATCTATATTAATTTGGTTGATTTCGTTTATATCAATTCTAATTTTAGATGTGAAATTTTGATTTTTCAATTTAATGAAATCCGAATATCTAATTTCATAAAGCGAAAAGCTATTGTCAATCTCTGACACTTTAAAAGAGCAAAGATCTAGTTTGAAGTTATTTGCATTTACTTTATAAATGCCTTCAAAATTTTCAAAATTGAGTTTTTTATACTCTTCGTTAGTTAAGCTCCAATTAAAAATATAAGACAGGTTTTGCTCACTCATTTCATTATTAAATAAAGAGTTTTTAATATCGGTGATGGGTTCTGACAATAATAAATTCTGTAGCATATTATAGGTTAAGCTTAATCCAATAATGTTTTCGATATTTTTATAATCGGATACTAAATAATTTTTTTCTAGTTTATTATAGTAATAGATGGAGTCTTTAGTTAATAATGCCCTAACAATTCCTGCGGTTGAGCTTAACCATATAGCTTCATTTTTTTGAATTCTAACATTTAAGCCATAACTCTTGTTCTTGCCATTGTTATTTAACCTAAGCTTTACTTTTGCTTGGTATGTCTTAAATTTTGATTTAGCTCTAGTTACTTTTCTAACTAATTGCTTTGAGTTGAATTTTTCAAATTCAACTACAGAGTTAGTGTTTTGTAATGGCTTACAAGACGCAACTATTAGTATTAAAAAAAAATATTTTAAAAGGTTCATATATCTTAATTAATTCCTGTACTACCAAATCCTTTGTTTCCTCTTTCTGTATTTGAAAGCTCCTCTACTTCAATCCATTCTCCCTGTTCGTGGTGAGCAATTACAAGTTGTGCGATGCGATCTCCATTATGGATTAAAAATGGTTCTTTGGAGAGGTTGATTAGTATAACCCCAACTTCACCTCTATAGTCTGAATCAATAGTTCCTGGCGAATTAAGCACACAAACACCATGTTTTATAGACAATCCGCTTCTAGATCTAACCTGAGCTTCGTATCCTACGGGCAGGGAGAGAAATAAGCCTGTTTTAACTATTTTTCTTTCAAGAGGCTCAAGTATGATTTCATTAGGAGTATAGGCTTTTATATCCATTCCTGCAGAAGATTTAGTCTCGTAATGAGGCAATTGATTGTTAGATTTGTTTATAATCTTAATTTTCATTAATTAAAAGTTTAATAGTGTGTTTTTCAAATTTAAGTATTGATAAGCCAAGAATAACTAATATTCCAATGCCAAAATAATAATTACCCCGGAAAACATAAAAAGAAAGGAAAGCAAGTCCAGATGTAAATAAAATATATGTTAAAATTTTTGTGATATTATAAGGAATAGGATAATGTCGTTTACCTATAAAATAAGAGATTACAGCCATAAAGAAATACGCAAAGAATGTGGCTATTGCAGATCCTACATATCCATAGAGTGGAATCAAAATGATATTGATTGAAAGTGTGATTAAAACTCCAAACATAGAGATGTATGCCCCAAACTTTGTTTTATCAGTCACTTTGTACCAAACCGATAAATTCTGATATATCCCCAAACACAGGTTTGCTAAAAGTATAATTGGGACAATTTTTAGGGCTTCCCAATAGGCTGAATCACCTATAAAAACAACTTTTAATACATCAATAAATACTACAATAGTTACTAAGATAAATGAACTTATAATTACAAATATTTCTAAAATTAAAGCATATATTTTTTCGGCAGAACTATTCTTTGCGTGGCTAAAAATAAAAGGTTCAATACCTAACTTAAAAGCTGTTGAGAATAGGCTGATAAATAGCGCTAATTTATAACAAGCGGCATACATTCCGATTTGGGACTTATCAACTTCGAAGTAATCTAACAATATTTTGTCAAAACTTTCATTGATAGAATATGCAAATCCTGCAAGTAAAATTGGAAGTGAATATTTCAACATTTTTTTAAGTAAGTTATAATCAATTTTATATTTGATTCTTAAATAAAAACTGCTCATTGCTAAAAAAGTAAGAGCGCTAGAAATAAGTAAAGAAATAAAGATGTAGTTTATTTCAAAATTGTCTAAATAAAAAAATTCTAGAACTGCAATCTGGGTGTAATAGTTTTTAACAATAACTAAAAAGAAAATATTTAGCGACACATTAACAACGACATTAAATATTTTAATGATGGTGTATTTTATAGCATTGTCTTTGACTCTTAAATAAGCAAATGGAATAACTACTAATGAGTCTAAAACTAAAATCCAAAGAACTAAACTCAAATAATCTGCCCTAATCCCTATCAAAGTTGAAATTTGATCTGTAAAAAAAATACCTAAAACTAAAAACAAAGCTGATGTTATTATTATAGATATTGAGGAAGTGCTGACTACGCTCAGTTTATTTTTATAAGAGTTAAAGAATCTAAAAAAAGCTGTTTCTAGGCCATAGGAAAGGAGCACATTAAATAAAATTATATAGGAAAAGATAATCGACAAATCTCCATAATCAGATATGTCCTCAAGTACAGATTTATCAGTGTGTAATCTGACTAATAGAACACTAACTACTCTAGGGAATACTGTAGCTATTCCATAAACAACAGTTTGTTTAAAAGCTGACTTTAGTTTGTTCAAATTCAAATATTTATCTTAAAAATAAGCTTTTAATTAAAGCTATCAAAGTAAGTTGAATTTTTAGAGATTCTAATTGTTAAGAGCTTCGGCCCCTCCAACTATTTCTAATATTTCATTTGTAATTGCTGCCTGCCTAGCTTGGTTGTATGTTAACTTTAGCTGATCTCTCAAATCAGTTGCATTATCTGTAGCCTTGTGCATTGCTGTCATTCTAGCTCCATGCTCACTTGCCCAGGAGTCTCTAATAGCTTTGAAGAGTTGGTTTTTTAAGGATTTGGGTATTAACTCATCTATAATCTCAGTTTTTGAAGGTTCAAAAATATAGTCTAAATTATTGTTTGATTTATCTTCAACTTCTGAAATAGGGAGAAATTGTTCGTTAACAACAATCTGAGTAGCGGCATTTTTAAATTTGTTATATACAATCTCAATTTTATCAAATTCTTCGTTGATAAACTTTGACATTAATGATTCGGCAATTAGCGAAACGCTACTCATATTTAAATTATCAAAAATATCAATATGAGTTGATACTACGTTAAGGTTCTTTCGAAGGAAATCATTTCCTTTTTTACCCACTGCAACAAAAGACACATCGCAGTTATTATAAACTGAGTTTGCTAATTCAGTCGATTTTTTAAAAATATTTGAATTGAACCCTCCGCACAGACCTCTATTAGAGGTGATTGATACGATAAGAACTCTTTTAACTTGACGCTTTTGAGCAAACTTATTGTCGGAATCTATAGAAGAGCTTAAGCTTTGTAAAATTTCTGTTAGCTTGTTTGAGTAAGGCCTCATTGCTGTGATGGCGTCCTGGGCTTTTTTTAGCTTGGCAGCCGAAACCATTTTCATGGCGCTAGTTATCTGCATTGTTGATGATACGGATGCAATTCTATTTCTTATTTCCTTTAGGTTAGCCATACTATAAAATTAATATTTGTCTGATAAATCTTTAGAAACTGCCTGGAGGGTTTGAATTACATTGTCCGTTAACTTTCCTCGTTTAAGTTCGTTTAAAACATCCTGGTGCTTAGTTCTAAGAATGGTTAAGTAATCATTTTGAAATTCCTTAACTTTTTCAACTGGAACATTTCTAAGTAAGTTTTTTGATCCTGCATAAATTATTGCAACTTGATCTTCTACAGTAAATGGATCGTTTTGAGCTTGTTTTAATATCTCTACATTTCGTCTCCCTTTTTCTATTACGTTAAGAGTAGCTGCATCAAGATCAGATCCAAATTTAGCAAAAGCTTCTAACTCTCTAAATTGAGCTTGATCTAGCTTTAATGTTCCTGCTACTTTTTTCATAGATTTAATTTGAGCAGATCCTCCAACTCTTGAAACAGAAATCCCTACATTAATTGCAGGCCTAACACCTGAGTTAAATAAATCTGATTCTAAGAATATTTGTCCGTCAGTAATTGATATAACATTTGTAGGAATGTATGCTGATACATCTCCAGCCTGAGTTTCGATAATTGGTAAAGCAGTAAGAGAGCCTCCTCCTTTAACAATAGGCACTAATGACGCTGGTAAATCATTCATTTCTTTTGCTATATTGTCATCTGCAATAACTTTTGCAGATCTTTCTAATAACCTAGAGTGTAAGTAAAACACATCTCCTGGATAAGCTTCACGTCCCGGAGGTCTTCTAAGTAATAAAGATACTTCACGGTAAGCAACTGCTTGCTTAGATAAATCATCATATACAATTAATGCTGGTCTACCAGTATCTCTAAAGTATTCTCCGATTGATGCTCCTGTGAAAGGTGCATATACCTGCATTGCTGCAGGGTCAGAAGCGTTTGCAGCAACAATTGTTGTGTAAGCTAATGCTCCTTTATCTTCTAAAACTTTTGCTATAGCAGCAACAGTTGAAGCTTTTTGTCCTATGGCAACATAAATACAATATACAGGCTCTCCTGCATCATAGAATTCTTTTTGATTCAAAATAGTGTCTATACAAACAGTTGTTTTTCCTGTTTGTCTATCTCCTATTACTAATTCTCTTTGACCTCTTCCAACAGGAATCATGGCATCGATTGATTTTATTCCAGTTTGTAAAGGTTCATTAACTGGTTGACGAAATATTACTCCTGGAGCTTTTCTTTCTAAAGGCATTTCATATAGCTCTCCTTGTATTGGTCCTTTTCCGTCTATTGGTAATCCAAGAGTATTAACCACTCTTCCAACAATACCTTCTCCCGCTTGTATTGAAGCAATTCTATTTGTTCTTTTTACTGTATCTCCTTCTTTAATGTCATTAGATGCTCCTAAAAGAACAACCCCTACATTATCTTCTTCTAGGTTTAGTACAATTCCTTCAATTCCGTTTGAGAACTCTACTAATTCACCATACTGAACGTTAGATAAGCCGTATACACGTGCAATTCCATCTCCTATTGTTAATACTGTTCCTATTTCATCAAATGATATATTAGCATCATGATTCGAAAGTTGTTGCTTTAAGATTGCTGATATTTCAGCTGGATTTACTTCTGCCATTTTGATATTTTTGGTTAATAACCTTTATGTAAGTTCTTTTTTAATTTTTTGTAATTTGTTTGATAGGCTAGCGTTATACTCTTTCCCTTCATAGCGAAGGATAAAGCCTCCTAATATGTTTTTATCTATTATATTGTGTATTGCTACAGTTTTGTTAGATATATAATTAATTTTATTTAAGGCAGACTGTTTTATGTCTTCGGTAATTGGGAGCGCTGTAATAACAATCGCTTTAGTCATGTTGTTGCTTTGTTCATATAAGGATTTATAAGAATTTGCAACATCTACAAATATAGAGAGCCTTTTGTTTTTAATTAACAACCCAATTAGATCCTTTGATAAATCGCAAGTCTGGGTGTTTAGTGATAAGATAATATCCTGTTTAGCTTTTAAATTAATAACAGAATTAGCTAACATCGCTGAAAAAGAGCTATCACTCTTTGAGAAATCTATATAAAACAGCATGTCTTTGTAGACATTAGATGAAATGTTACTCTCATTTGCTAATGAAAAAACTGCTTTCGCATACCTTATTGCTGCTCTGGATTGTTTCATTTTAATTATTTAAAGACGCCTCGTTCAACATTGTTTCAACAACTTTTAATTGCTTGTTTTTATCTTCTAGTTCATTAGAGATAACTTTTTCTGCAATACCGATAGAAAGCTCAACAACAGTTTGTTTAAGCTCATTCATTGCTGAATTTTTTTCATTTTGAATAGCGATCTGTGCTGACTCAATTAATTTTGAAGCTTGAATTTTTGCTTGATTCTCTGCTTCTGAGATTAATTTAGCTTTAATTTCTCTAGCATCTTTTAGCATGTTTTCACGTTCAACTTTTGCTTCTTTTAAAATCTTTTCGTTATCAGACTTAAGATTTTGCATTTCATTTTTTGCCTTTTCTGCAGCTAAAAGAGCTTCATGAATAGATTGTTCTCTTTCATTAACCGAACCTAATATAGGCTTCCATGCAAATTTTTTCAATAAGAAATATAAAATAGCAAATGATACAAAAGTCCAAAATAATAGACCCACATCGGGTGTAACTAAATCCATATTGTTAGGTTTTAATATTTTTTTAATAAAAATTTAATAGAGTGTAGTATAATACACTACACTCTATTTTTTTATTACTTTATAAGAGATACAACAACTGCAAATAGTGCAACAGCCTCAACGAAGGCTATTAATACAATTGCAGAACCTTGTAGTTTTCCTTGCATTTCTGGTTGACGAGCCATTGCTTCCATAGCAGCTCCACCGATTTTTCCAATTCCAATTCCAGCTCCTACGGCTGCTAGTCCAGCACCAATTGCTGCTAAAGGTCCGTAATTTGCAACTGCTACTTCTTGTAATAATAATAAACTCATAGTTAAAAATTTAAAAATTAATTAATGTTCATGTTCTTCCATTGCTGCGCCGATATACAATGCGGACAGCATGGTAAATATATATGCCTGTATGGCTACTACTAAAATTTCTATTACACTAATGAAAACTGAAAAGAATAAAGATGCCGGAGCGATCCAAACTGTTTCAGCAATAAATATTAATGATATTAAACTTAATACTATAATATGACCTGCAGAAATATTTGCAAAAAGTCTAATCATTAATGAAATGGGTTTAATAAAAATTCCCATAAATTCGATTGGTGCCAAAAATAATTTCATTGGAACTGGAACACCTGGCATCCAGAAAATATGTTTCCAGTAATTTTTATTTCCTACGAGCGTTGTAATCGCAAAAGTAATGGCCGCTAGCACAGCTGTAAATGCTATGTTTCCACTAAGGTTTGCGCTAAAAGGGAAAAATGGGATAAGACCCATTAAGTTATTGATCCAAATAAAGAAAAATAAGGTCAACAGGTATGGCATGTATTTTTTATAATGCTTTTCTCCAATATTAGGAATTGCAACCTCATCTCTAATAAATAAAACTAGAGGTTCTGTGAATTTTGCGATGCCTTTTGGGAGTCCTTTCTCTGATTTACGGTAATTTCTAGCAGATATTCCAAATATTAATAATAAAAGTATGATAGACAAGAACATTGAAAATACTAGCTTGGTTATTGAGAAGTCTAATGGTTTGGAGTTAGTAGGGTGAGTGTCTATGCCTAAAAGAACATATTGACCAGAAGAGTTTGGCTCTGAATTAGCGTAATATATTTCCTCGTGGAACTTTACAAAAGATTGCCCTTTTATAGTAACAACTTCCTTTGCGTCATCATCATGATGAAATTCGGATGAAAGAAAAGTTACTAACCCTTGTTCTGTCCATAGTATAACTGGAAGAGGAATAGAAACACCTTTACCGTTCCAGTCTAAAATGTGAAATTCATGTGAATCCTTTATGTGGTGCATAATCATGTCTGTCACATTAAATTCTTCAGAGTTTTCACTGCTTTCTACTGTGCTAGAAAAACTAGCAGAGAATGAAAAAATAAATAATAAAAAAACAAAATTTTTCAATTTAATAATACGGTTTTTAATGTTCCTAAATTAATCCTATAAATTTGGTTGCAAATGTACATACATAAATTCAAATTTCAAATAAAAAATTAAGAATGATTCTCGCTAAGAAAGATTTTTTTTAATGAAGTAATTTCAAAAAATAGAAAAACAAAATAGATTGTAAAAAAAGTTAATATTAAGCCTTCTTTATTTCCATTTGAATCAAATGCTGGGGAAAGAAATATAATACTTATAAGCATTTTATTAATAGAGGCAACAATAAAAGCCGTTAAGATGTTAAATTTTGTTTTTTCAACCCAGTATAGAGTCCAGTAAGACATCAAAACTAAAGCGGCATTAAAAACATGTATTTTCCAAAGAGGTATTATAAATAGTATTTCATAAACAAAACTGTTGAATGCGGTGTTAATTGCAAATAAGGAAAGTGAAAGCAAAATTAACCGGTAATAGAAACTGTTATTTTTACCCATTTTAACTTTAAATTTCCTTGGATTTATAAATTACATATAACAGAGAGGATCCGATTGATAAAAGAGATAGAATTATTGTAAAAACACTTTTAGTTATTTCAAAGTGCATATCAATTTTGTAGCCCAGGAAAGTGCCTAGAGATATAATAGCAACCATTTGAAATGCTAAACCTGAAAATTGAGCGAATTTATTAAGCTGTTTTTTCTGTTTTCGATATGATTTTTTGCTGCTCACCTTTGTTTAATTCTTTAACGCCACCTTTCATGCTACAATTTGCATTAAAAGTTGCTCCTGGCTCAACAGCCAACTTAACTGCCTCCACCTCTCCTTCGACGTAAGCAGAAGCCTTTAAAGTCAAAGTGCCGCTAAGCTTTAGTTTACCAGAAAAACCACCTTCAAAATCTGCGTTAACACCTTCTAATGTACCGTTAATTACTCCTGTTTTACCAACAACAACTTTGCCAGATGTTTTAATTGTGCCGTGAACAGTTCCTTCAATTCTAAATCCTGTCTCACTTGTTAAGTCTCCTACAAAAGAAGTTCCTTGAGTAATCATGTTTTGTTGAGTCGTTGATGCTGACATGTTTTTTTCTTTTTTAGATTCTGTAAACATAAATTTATAAATTATTATTTAGATATACACTCAAATTTTTGTGGATTTGAAGGGTTTGATAATTTTCAGAAGAAATGACAAACGAAGAGTCGTTCGTAACGTTTTTGTTTTTTTCTAAAATGATATTTAAACCCTTTGCTCCATCAAAACTTTTAAGTCCGTGTAATACAACAAATGTAGTGCTATTATCGTAAACATCTATAGATGAGCTTAATTCAATGTTTTTTAAATCATTAACAGCTAAGATTAATTCTTTTTTAAACAACTCAATTTCTTTGTTTTTTTCTTTTGGAAAAGAATAAATTATTTTAAAATTTTCGCTTTTAGAAAACTCTTCAAATTCAGTGTTTTCAATTAATGGAATCACTTCGTTAAGTACTGTTTTCGCTTCCTTTCCTTCAATTGAGTTAGGATAGTTTGCAACTATAAATTCTAATAATATCTTGTAGTTTTCAAACCCTTCAATTCTAGCAACGGCAGAAGCTTTTAGTAATTGCATTTTTGGCACTAAAGGGTGTGTTTCGTAGATAGAAATAAGCTTGTCCAGATCTGATATTAACCCTAAGTATTGTTGGTTTTGAAAATCTTTAAATAAATCCGCGTATATCTGTGTTATGTTGTCCAAATCTGAGCCAGAATACGAATCTGGATTGTTTAATATTTCTGCATATTTGGATCTAGGGTAGGATCGGATGATCTCAATTTTTATACTTTCTGCATCACTAATCAGCCCCAGTATAATACAGTTTTTATAATTCAAATATTTTGCAGGTAAGACAAGTTTCTCTTTGTTTCTATTAAAATCTATCTTTTGTAGCCTTTTGTTTGACAGCTCATATTCTAAGAATTTACTACTGTAAATAGATGCCAGCTGAAAATACGAATAATTTAACTGCTTATATATGCTGTCGATAACTGCTGGAGAATTTGGAACTGCATTTAAGTAGCCTTCTAAATCAAAAGTAGTTTCGGCCTTTGGATTCTCTTTTTCATTTATTTTTAAAGAGTTGGAGGTCTCATTATTTTGACCATTTCTCCAATTTTCGGTTAGTTTTTTATCTCCCCATATTTTTTTGAATTCATTTTTTCCATATGCTACTGCTGTGGGGTTATAAAAATAAAATAAAGCCCCTTTAGTTGTTAGATCATTTTTCTTTGAAACAGAAAAAATATTTTCGTTTTTATTTTCAATAGCTTCTTCTTCCTCTTTTAATTTATCCTTTAATTTATCTATATGATTATTAAAAAAAACAATTCTTTCAGCCTCTGACATTTTTACTAAATTCAGAATGCTATCACTGTTCTTAGCTGATAACTCATAATAAATAACATCATCTAAACTAGCTCTTCGCTTACTAATTTTTCTAAAGAGCCTTTTATTATTCTTAATACTTAAAAGTGTACTGTCATAATACGCAGCGGATGTTACATATTCGTTATTGTCAAAATAATAATCTGCTAGTATATTGTAATTTTTAATATTAATTAAATAATCTTTCCCTGGGCTTTTAATTGATTTGTTATAATAATTGATTGCAGTGCTGTCGTGCTTTAATTCCAGATATAAATTAGCTGTTTGATGAAAGATAATACTCAAATAATCTTTATTTTCAATGTCTTTTTCCAGCTCTACAAGCTCTGTTATTGCACTGTTCTTATTATCATAATTTTTCGACTTCTCTATGAAAGAATATACATAATATTCTCTTGGCACTTTTCTGTGTAAATTAATAATTCTATCAAAAAAAACGGTTGAGCTATCTGTTTTGTTAAGCTTTTTATATAACTGACCTAAAATAAAAAAATGTCTAGATTTCTTGTTTAGGTTCGTTGTTTTAGTTGATGCAATTTTTAGATAGCGCTTCGCACTATCTAGATTTTTTAAGTTTAAGTAAGCTTGAGACAACACGCTGTTTAAACCAGCAATATCAACTTTTGACAACCTGCCTTTGTTTTTTACTTTATTTAAATTGTCAATTGCTAATTGATTATAATTCAGTTTTATATTGATTTTTTCTCTCCATATTTTAGCTTTATTAACAAGCTCACTAGTTGGGTATTTAAATAGAATATAATTGAACGCTTCTAGTGCGGGAATAAAACGCTGGTCGTAATATCTTGATTCCCCTAAAAGGAAGTAGGCTTCATCCATTTCTGGATTTTTTTCTTTACCGCCAATATTCATTGAGTGCTTCTGTATTACCATTACAGCTTTCTCTTCAGCTTGAGAAAATAAACTGGATTCTGTTTCGTCTGATTTAAGTGGTTTTTTATCTTCTTTTACAATTGTTTTTTCAATAGGTAATAACTCCCAGTAATTATCAAACACAGATTGGTCAACCTCCTCTTTACCTTGATTTAATAAATTATTTCCATTAAATAAGTAGTTGTACTGCGTGGTAAGTGAGTGAAACTCTCTATTTAAAAACTTGTCTTTTTTTCTAGAACAACTTCCTAATAAAGCAATCGCAATTAAGATTAAACTAATATTTTGTGTGATATTTTTCAATTGACAGTTTAAAGTGTAAATTAACAACGATTAATTTATATAAATTGTATATAACATCAATAAAATAATCATAATTTTATTTTATATGTTTGAATTAATACAATTGCAATACTATCTTTGAAAATAAAAAAAATGTCCGTTTTTCACAATTTAAAAGTTAAAAATATTAAAAAAGAAACTTCAAGTTCTGTTGTTATTTCTTTTAATGTATCGCAAGATCTAATTAGTTTTTTTAATTATTTGCCTGGACAATATGTTTCTCTAAAGTTATTAATAGACAATAAGGAAGTATTAAGAGATTACTCCATTTGCTCTTCTAAAAATGAAGTATTATCAATTGCAATTAAGGAAATTCCTGAGGGTTATGCTTCTTCCTTTTTAAACAACTCAATTAATATTGGAGATGTAATTATGGTCTCAACACCTAGAGGTAAGTTTATTTTAGACAATAATTTGGCTGAAGACACAATTGGTATAGCTGCTGGTAGTGGAATAACCCCAATTATGTCAATGCTAAAAACTACTTTATTTGAGGGGTCTAACAAGTTCTTTTTAATTTACTCTAATAAGTCTCCTGAAGAAACTATGTTTCTTTCAAACCTAATCAAATTAAAGGAGGATTATCCGGACAGGTTGTTTCTTAATTTAGTTTATACTAAAATTGAAATTGAAAAGCACTATTTTGGAAGAATTAACAGCTCAAATATCTCTAATCTAATAGGTTTTGAAAATTTACATAATAATAAAATTTACATATGTGGCCCAGAAAAAATGCTCTTTGAAGTTAAGGCTGGTTTAGAAATGAACAATGTTTTAAATGAAAACATTTGTTATGAACTATTTAAAAGCTCTGAAGAAAATAAATTCGTTACTACTGACAAGGGGGGTGTTGAAATTATTTATACTGTAGACGATTACACTACAAAAATAAAATCTACTAAAGAGAAAACTGTCCTTGATTCAGCTTTAGATAATGACATAGACGCGCCTTATTCTTGTAGTGGTGGAGTTTGTGGAAGTTGTATTGGCCGATTAAAAAATGGAGATATTAAAATGTTAAAAAATACAGTGTTGACTGATTCTGAAGTTTCGGATGGTTTAATTTTAGCTTGTCAAGCTATTCCTGTTTCGGACACACTAGAGGTGGATTTTGATGATGTTTAGATCAGTTCTCTAACTCTATTGATTATTTCTTGAGTTGTTATTGTGTTAATTGCATTATCATAACCAGCAGGACTTTTATTTCCATAAATTGATGTTGGTATTTTTGGAAATAAAGATCTATCAACCAAAATATTATTTTCTTTACTTTGTCCGTAGGGACTAAACCCCGCATATGGATGGGTAAGCCCCCATATCGTCAACACTTTAACCCCTAACAAAGCAGCAACATGTCCATTTGAAGAATCCATAGAAATCATAATTTCTAAATTAGAAATCACATCCATCTGCTGATCTAAGGAGTATTTATTAGCAAGATTAACAACATTCGGGTACTTATTCGACAGCTCATCTAACTCAATTTCTTCTTTTTCACCCCCTCCAAACAAAAAAACATGGAAGTCAATAGCGAGCGTTTTAATTACTTCTTCCATTAGCTTAATAGAATATGTTTTTCCTTTGTGGGCTGCAAAAGGAGCTATTCCAATTGTTTTGGTTGACTTGTTTTGTGAGCTTATTTTTAAACATGAAATATCTACTTTATCAATTTTTGAGCTTGTTATAGGCTTAATCAGAATACCTAAGTTGTTAAAAACATCTCTATACCTTTGATGAGTGTTTTTTAAGGGCTTAAAAACTTCACCAGAAATTAATTTCTGTTTTTCAAGTCTTCCTTTATCAATTTGATAAAAGGGAATATTAAATAATAGTTTTAGGAATTTTGTTCTTAACACATCATGAAGGTCAATAACATAATCTATTTCTAGCTTCTTAAGCTCTCTATAAAGCCTTACAATCCCTGTCAAACCTTTATGTCTTTGCTTTTTGTCGAACTGAATTAAATTAAAATTCTTGAATTTTCTAAAAAAACAAAAATATTGGGAATTTGTTAAAATAGAGATTTTATAGCTTGGATTCGTTTTTGTTAACTCTCTTAAAACAGGGACCGTCATCGCTACATCACCCATTGCTGAAAGTCTAATTATTAGGATGTGTTTAGACTTTTTCATAATTATTTAAGAGTAATCTTCATATGACTTTTCTTCAATTAGTCCAGATTTGGTCAAAATATTAATTTCTTTTTTTAGTTCAGATCTAATATCATTAGTGAAGTATACGTCCCTAGCTAACTGAACAAATTTTGAGTCAAACTTTTTGTCTCTTTCACATTGTCTTATGTCATCTTCTATTTCCCAAAGATTACCGTTTATTTCTGAAAGTTTTAAATATAATTCGTTAATACCTACAGCTTTTTTCTTGAAAATTTGTTGAACTAAAGGACTAAGTTCTTCAAATTCAGATCGAACATTTATTAATTTATTTTCATCTGTAATGTTTTTTAACTTTAACTCCAGTATAGATAGTTTATCTAAAAGTTCACCATTTGAAATTTCAATTTTCATAAATTATATTTTATTATATACACAAAAGTAATTAAAATAGAACAGAAAGATAAGGCAAAAGAATACTTATAGACAAAATTAAATTCCTAATTATCGAGCTTTTAGACCTTTCCAAACAGCTTGTGAAAATAACTATTATTGGCAGTAATAAAAAAACAAATGCGGCAGAATTTAAGTTGTTAAGTACAATAATTAATGACAAAACTGTTGTGAAAAGAACTAAAGTAATAGACCTTCTTCTTTCGTTGGTCTTAACAAGTCCATTCCATATATAAAGTGATGTGAAGCCTGTTAAAAACACTAAAAGTATTACAATTTTAAAACTCCATTTGAAATCAATAAAGGAATTATCATTAAAAGAGAGAAGATAAATTCCATTTGTTGTTATTTCGAAAAGAGAAATGTTTATAAATTCAAATAATGAAAAATAGCCTGAATTAATAATTTCTAGACAGTATATAAAAGATGAGCCAGAAATTATAGCAAAAATAATTATTAAAATAGTCTTTGGATTAAAATGGGAATACAAAAGCATAGTAATTAATAATAAAATAAAAAATAGTAGAATTGGGGTGTAAAATATAGAGCTCATTAAAATCCAAAAAGCAGCGTCAAAAACTTTTTTATTTATCTTAAGGGGTGATCTAATGCTGTAAATTCTTCTAAGTGCTAAAAGCAAGAAAATATTTGAAAATAATAAATCATATGACTGAAGCTCTTCAATAAAGAGTCCAATAAAAAAACAAATTGCTACAATTCCGAAATTATTATTTTTATTAAGTGTGTTTTTGCTAATAATAAAATTAACAAAAAATACAGAAATTAATAATAGGACTAAGGAAAACAAAGATGAAAAATCGTGACTACCCTTAATATAAAACAAGAGCATTAAGTATATAAACGCTAATATATAATGAATAGGGTTTGATTTTGTAAAAAAAGTTGCTATCATCTAAAGAGTTTGTATATTTGCAAGGTAAAAATAATATATAAAGAATATGCGTGATTTATTTTATGGAATTCAAGATTTGTTTCTAAATTATATTTTATTCCCATTTGATTTTTTAAGATTTTTAGAGGCTGATAACTGGTGGCTTTCTAATTTCATGACATGGATTTCTATAGCTGTGTTTATTTGTGCATTTACATATTGGATGCTTCAATTGAAAAAATTTGATGACAACAGTGAGGAAGATAAATCAATTTCTGCTCATTCATTTTTATAAATCGAATCCTAGATCTTTTCTGTAGTACATCCCTTCAAAATTAATTTTAGAAGCGCTCTGGTATGAATTATTAAGCGCGTCTTTAAAGTTATTGCCAAAAGAAGTGACTGCTAATACCCTTCCGCCATTTGTATATATATCCTTTCCCTTTTGGATTGATCCTGCATGATAAACTGTTGAGTTGATAACCTCATCTATACCTGTTATTTTAAGCCCTTTTTTATATTTATTTGGATACCCTCCAGAAACTAAAACAACCGTAGCTGATGCTCTTTCGTCAATTTTAATATTAATCTCATCTAGTGTTTTATTTTTAAATGACTGAAAAATTTCTACAAAATCATTTTGAATTCTAGGGAATACAGCTTCTGTTTCAGGGTCTCCCATTCGAACGTTATATTCAATAACTTTTGGCTCATTGTTTACATTAATCAACCCTATAAATATAAACCCTTGGTATTCAATATTGTCTTTTTTAAGCCCGTCCATTGTTGGTCTAATAATAGTTTTTTCTATCTTAGACAACAAGCTTTTATTAGCAAATGGAACCGGTGATATAGCCCCCATACCGCCCGTGTTTAAGCCGGTCTCTCCTTCTCCTATTCTTTTGTAATCTTTAGCTGTTGGTAAGATTTTGTAGTTTTCACCATCGGTAATTACAAAGCAGCTTAATTCTATCCCATCTAAAAACTCTTCAATTACTACTTTAGAGCTTGCTTCCCCAAATTTTTCTCCTATTAACATCTCTCTTAACTGGCTCTTTGCATCTTGTAGACTCTCTAGGATCAAAACTCCTTTTCCTGCTGCTAGACCATCGGCCTTAAGTACATAAGGTGGTCTTAAAGAGCTTAAGAACTCATAGCCTTCGTTTAAATTTTGTTTTGTGAAAGTGGCATAAGCTGCTGTTGGAATATTGTGTCGCATTAAAAACTCTTTTGCAAAGTCTTTACTTCCTTCTAGTTTAGCAGCCATTTGCTTTGGGCCAATAACTATTATTGAATTTATTTCGCTGTCATCTGCAAAAAAATCATGAATTCCATTAACTAAAGGGTCTTCAGGGCCTACAATTACCATTTCTATGTTTAATTCAAGAACAGTCTTTTTTACCTCATTGAAATCATTGATGTTTATTGAAATGTTTTTAGCTATATTCTGAGTCCCTGAATTTCCTGGAGCAACATATAGTTTATCGCTAAGTTTACTTTGGGCGATTTTTAAAGCAAAAGCATGTTCTCTTCCTCCAGAGCCAAGAATTAATATATTCATTGATTTTTTTTTGTAAAAATAAAGCTTCTATAATTATTAAAAAAAATAAAAGCAGAACTAATATGCTTTATCTTCTCCTTTAATAGCGTTTATTATAGTCCTAAATATAATTTTAACATCTAGCAATAAGGACCAATTTTCTAAATAAAATATATCAAACTTTATTCTGTTAATTATATCTGTTTCTTTTTGAATTTCACCACGATACCCGCTTACTTGTGCTAGTCCAGTAATTCCTGGTTTAATTACATGTCGTAACATGTATTTATTTACGGTATTGTAGTACTTATCATTTTCTTTAATCATGTGAGGTCTTGGGCCAACCACAGACATGTCTCCCAGCAAGACATTAATAAACTGAGGCATTTCATCTAGGCTAGACTTTCTTAAGAATTTACCAAAATTTGTTACTCGTGAATCTTCTCTTGTTGCTTGTAATTTATGAGCATTTTCATTAACAATCATAGATCTAAATTTATAACAATAAAACTCTTCATAATTAATTCCATTTCTAATTTGCTTAAAGAAAACAGGACCATTCGATTCTTTTTTAATAAATAAGGCTATGATTGGAATTAGCCAACTCAAAACAAAAACTATGACAAATATTGAGATTGCGATATCTCCAGCTCTTTTGAAAAACTGATTAACAGAATCTTGCAGCGGCACTTTTCTTAAAGACAATACAGGTAGTGCGCCATAGTTTTCATAAATAAGTTTCTTGGAACTTAACTTTGTTGTGTTTGGAATAAACTTAATGGTTTTTAAGTTATTATCTGCAAACTTAATCAAACTCTTAAGCTCAGTGTCTTTAACCTCTTCTAGTGAGCAATATATTTCATCAATTTCATTTTCCTTTACAAATTCAAGACATTGATCAAGCGATTTTTGTGTTAGCGATAAAAAAGTTTTCTTATGCAAATAGCCTGCTTCTTTGGTTGAGTTGAAAAACAGCTCTAAATTTTGGGAATCTATATCGCTCCCTATTATGATGGTTTTTCTGTAATTTCCTCCAAAATACGATCTAAATTTTTTAATTGAGTAGTAGGTGACTAACTTAACTATTACTATCAAAGTAGAAAGTGAAAACAACATTTTGAAGATTAAAATCGGCTCTAGGTTTAATCCTGGGAACAAGCCAGAAAAAGCAAAAACAGATAATGTAAATAATATAATTTGATTTAATAATAAATTAAGTATACGAAGAGCGTTTGTGTATCTGTAAATATAGTAAAATCTGTTAAACACGGATATTAAAACCCATGATGCAGATAATGTTAAAGCATGCTTTAATTCAAATTCTTGATATAAAAAAAGTGTAAATATCTGAAATGATATGAAGTTTATTATAACTAAATCAATAAAATATGAAAGCGGGGTTATTAATCCAGAGTATCTTGTTGTTTTAGATTTTATCATTTTTTGTTTTTGATTCAACAAATTCCTTGATTTTTGATTCAAAATTTGAGGTGCTGTACTTTAATGAATGATTTCTTATGAATTCATAATCAAAGTCAATTTTATTAAAACGATTTATTGCCTTTAAAATTGCCTCATCATCTTGGGTTTCAAAAAATACTCCTGTCTTGTTCTCAATTACAGTTTCTTTTAACCCCCCTTTTTTAATGGCTATGACGGGGGTGCCACACGCCTGTGCTTCTACAGGAGCGATGCCGAAATCTTCAATTCCTGCGTGTATAAAGGCTTTTGCTTTGCTTACATATTCAAAGACTACAGAAGAGTCTGAGTAGTCTATAAACGTGATGTTTGAAGCTGCAATTTTTTGTAAATATTTCTTCTGTGAGCCCGACCCTACAATTATTAGTTGATCTTCAATTTTATTAAATGCCTTAACTATTAAATCAACTCTTTTGTATGGCTCAAGCCTACAGGCAGTAACGAAGTAGTTTTTTTTGTTTCTTTCGAGTATAAATTTATCCACATCAACTGGGGGGTAAATTACTTGTGAGTTCAGTTTATAATTTTCTTTTATCCATCTTTGAACAAACTTAGAATTGGCTATTAAATAATCTGGATTTGAAGCCTGTTTTATATCTGTTTTTTTTAAAAAACTTAAAAGAGGGGATAATAAAAATCTGCTAAATTCTCCAAAATAAACACCTTCTGTATCCCACAAGTACCTTTGATTTCTTGCCTGAATGTATGAAATGTGAATTTGCTCGGAGCTAGATTTTTTTATTCCCTTAGAAACAGAAAATGATGATGAAAAAATCAGTCTAACATTTGTGTTAACTTTCATCTTTCTGATAAAATATGGGAATAAAAAAAACAGGTATCTGAACTTTCTTTTTAATAACTGAAGTGGAGAATTTTTGATTATTGTTTTTTTTTCAGAAAAAACTTGATTCTGATCTTGTTTAGACATTAGGTTAACTAAAGTATAACACGTGTCAAACTGAAATATAGTTGTTAGAGAAGAAATAACTCTTTCTGCGCCGCCATACTTGTCTAGCCAATCAACAACAATTAATTTTTTCATTTTTTTAATTTTTGGTAATTCGATTTTTCTAAAATAAAAATAAAAATCAGTGAAAATATGTAAACTCCAATTACTCTATGAAAATTATTGTAAACTAACATATATATCAAAGCGCTTAACAATAATAAAAGGTCTGAATGTGATTTTTTAGCTATAACAAAGAGTTGGAAAAGAAAGATTAAAAAAAGTGAGAGACCGATAAACCCCTGGCTTAAAGCGATGTCTATATATTGGTTGTGGGTATTAAATCTCTTATTAATAAACCAGGCTCTCTTTTTTAATTGCGGTATTTTTTTATAACTAGAAACTAACTTTTCCTCTGTTCGATTAAACCCGCTACCTAGAAACAAATTAGTACTTTGAAGTGCTTCGTAAGAGTATTTCCAAATTAAAAATCGGGGCTCGTGCATTGCGATTTTATCTACATAGCTTTCTCTAAAAGTGTCGTCTAAATGGAGTATTCTTTTAGATAAATTGTTGTTTAAGAGTACTACCATAGAGGTTGTGGATATTATTAACAATAAAAAAATGTATTTATATTTAGCTTTTATCATTATGAAAACATAGTATATTATTACAATTAAAACTGAAATAATTGCTATCCTTGCTGCTATTAAAAAAACAAATAAGGTAAATAGTACTGCTAAAAATAAATTTAATTTTTGACGATTTTTAAAAAACCTGTCTAAGACAAGTATTAAACTTATTGTACACAACAACCCTAAGTATAATCTTTGAACAGGTAGCGTTTCGTTTATTATTGGCCCTTTTGCAAAATCAAAAGTAGTAGTTTGTATAACTATTATACCAATCTTGATTAAAGAATAAATTACAGCAATGAATGTCCCTAAAACAATTCCAGACTTTAAGGTCTCTGTACTTTTTGGTTTTAACCCACACGATAGAATAAGAAGAAGTAGGGCTTGTGATAATTTTTTAATTACAGAAATGTCCTCTAAAAAATGTCCTAATAATACTGACTTAACCAAGATAAAAGACAAGAAAACAGCAAACCAAACAATTGGTTTTTTGACAATGTGATTAATAAACTTTTGTTTGTTTACCAAAAAGGGGAATATTAATACTAAAGAAATATTAATCCCATTAGGGATAGCGTAAAACCTATCACCAATAAAAGCTAACGAAAAACAAAGAACTGAAAATAAAACAGTATATATATTGTCTAAAGTAACTTTCATCTATATAATTTTGATTTAATAAATGTAAGAATATTTATAGGTATTATTAGTAATATTAAATTTCTAACAATTGCATAAATTGGAATTATGCCAAAATAAAAATTATCTAAAATAATTCTAATTCTATGATAAACCTGTAACTTTCTCTTAACGCTAGAAATAGAGCTGTTAGACGTAACATAATCCAATAATATTTCTGGATAATTTTCTGCTTTATAGCGTTTTATTATTTTAAAGAAAAAAGCGTAATCTTGGGCAGCTCTTCTGTACTTATAAGGATAGCCTCCGACTTCATTTAGTATGTGAGAATAAAACATGACTGATGGATTTAAAAACATACTATTAAAATACATTTTCTGTTTTATTGTCTTATAGTCTATTGGGTGTTTTAGGTCATATAGGTGTTTCCCCTTTGAGTCAAGAACTCTAGCCCAAGTCCCAAGAAGTTTAATTTCTGGGTTTTTTTCTAAGTATTGGACTTGTTTACCAAACTTGTCTTTATAACAAATGTCCCCAGCATCAAGTCTTGCAATTAGTTCATATTTGAATTTTATTGCGAAATCTAAACAAACGTTTGCCGCAACACCCACTCCTTGATTTTTATCTAAATATTGAAAATATATTTTTCCGTATTTATAAATTGATGTAATGCCCTTTTCGTCTAATTTATGGGTGCTACCGTCATCAACTATAATTATGTCAATTGTAATGCTTTCATTAATTGATAATATTGTTTTTAAAAGCCCTTTAGGGTTATTAAAGTGAGGTAAGGTTATGATGATTTTTTTATTCATTTTTTATAGGTTTTGTTGATGTAAAAATAAGCGCGAGGCAAATCCAAAACCCATAAATTCTAAAAGTATCCATCTTAAGCCAATTTAAAAGAAAGCCAACAATTGAGACGAAAATTATTATCCCTAGCAAGTTGTTTTTAGAGTTAATGTTGTTGTAACACCAAATCAATATATAGCTTATAAATAACAAAAATATACCAACTCCAACAATCCCTACTTCAGAAGCTAATCTTAGATATAGGTTATAGCCTGGAGGAAACCTTTTATTGTTTTGATTTAAATATTTTAGCCTAAACTCCCAGTTATTTCTTTTTGCCCAGCTTGGATATTTAGATCTTGATTCAAATGCCTGTTGGCCGTAACCCACCCCTATAATAGGGTTTTCTAAAAACACTTCATACATCGCATATTGAATCCCAAATCTTGATTTGTTAGACAAAGAATGGTCAGCATTATCTAGCTTAAAGGACTGTATTTCATTATCTAAATAGCTAATGATTTTAGGGGCTGATATTATAAGCCCTGTAGAAATTGTAATTGATAAAGCGACTATAATCTTTGTGAACAATTTACTGTATTGTTGTGACTGAGAAATAACTGCTATAAATATAATTGCTTGAATTAAAATAATGAAAAATGCCGCCCTAGATCCTGAAATAAAAGCTAATAATATAACTGCAATTGAGGGGATATGCTTGTAGTAACTTTTAGAAGTTATTATGTAGCTGCACATCCAAGAAAAAATAGTGATCAAATAAGTTCCTAGTGCGGGGGGCTCAAATGTAACTGATGAAATTCTTCCGAGTCTAAGGTCTGTTTTAGCATCAACAAAAGGGAAGTAATCAAAGAGGTTTAATACGGGTTTTTTTAAAAACTGTAAATTAAATTTCACAATTAGAACTTCAACTATTGAATATATAATTACTATAATAAAAGAATAGTAAATCACTCTTCTTATCTTATATAGTAATTTTTCAGTTTCAAAATTCAAAAAACAATTATAAAATGTAATTGGGAGTATAAAAGCTGCTATAATAAGAGATAGAAATTGCCTAATAAACCTTGTCGTTCCGCTTGTTTGCTTAAAATAATATTGCGAAACTGTTTCAGTGTTTAAAGCTGTTGACAATAACGCCCAAAGAAAAAATATTACTAGAATATAAAATATTGGACTATGAAATGGGAGTTTTATTTTTTTCTTAAACAGTAAAATCAGAAAAGCGGCAATAAAAAACAACACACAGGAGTCTCTGTAATACTCTCCTAAAAAAGGTATCCCATCCCATGAGTTAAAGGGCATGAAGAAGATTCCTGACAAAATCAGAAACAAAGAAATGTTTAATATGTTAAGGTTTATTTTCACTTATTATTTAAAAAAATTATCATCCCAAAGACTTGTATCTACTCCAATTTCAGTGATTTTAAGCACATCTTTTTTAAAGAGTTTAATTAGCTTATTTTGTAGGTCTGAATCTATTGGGTCGGGTTTATATTGATACCTACTGATGATGTTGTTTTTAATTGATTTCATCCAAGGAGTAATATTAAATGCTTTTTTTATCAAGCTTTTTATTTTTCCTTGTCTAAACACAAAATTCGTTATTGTATTTTTTTTGTATAAACCTCCCTTGTTGTATTTATTGTTAAAGTTCGCTGGGGTGAAATCATCATCAACTTCTAGAAACCTATATGCTGTTGCTATGGTTTTTTTAGTGTTTTTGTTCAATTCCTCTTGGGTCAAAATTAATACGTCTGTGAAAGCTTCTTTTGCTTTAATAATTTTATCATAATAAAAAGAGTTGAACTTATAATACCAAAAGTCTGAATATCCTTCCTCTTTTCTTTTGTCTTCTAACTCAAGAGACTGACTAAAATTTTTCGTTTCCCTTTGCTCTCTTAAAAGGTGTAGATAATTTGAATAAGCTCTTTTTACCGGGTCTCTTATTAGTATAATAACTTTCGGGTTCGACAAGTGTTTGTTTATGTTTTTAAAAGAGTCTGGATAATTTATATATGAAGGGGAGGTTTCTCCTATCGCTTTCTCGCCTTTAACTCCTTTAAATAAATTAAAATATGCATGTGTGGTTTTGATTTGACCTTCTTTGGCCGCAATATCACCCTCACCTTGGTTAAGTTTTGAAATATATGGCTGAGTAAAATAGTGTAATTCTTTTTGGTTTGGCATGTATATTTCTGGGTGCGCATCTAAGTAATAATGTAATGCGGTAGAGCCGCATTTTGGAAATCCCATAATAATAAAGTTTGGCTTTTTCATGATCTAATAGATGTAGGTTTTCACATTATCTAAATATAAGACAACTGCAGAGGCTATTAGTTTAGATATAACAAAACTTATTGTTGTGGCAGACGCTGCACCTACCATCCCAAATTTAGGTATTAGTATTACATTTAATATTACATTAATTAATAAAGAGATTAGCAAAATAAAATTTAATATTTTCTGCCTTCCAGTCATATTTAAGTAAAGGGCAGAGGGTCCTGTTATAGAATTAAAAAATTGAGCTATCAGTAAAACTAAAAAAGCGTTTTTTGCCAAAATATAATTGTCGCCAAACATGGACAGCAAAAAGTCAGGGAAAAAGAAAAGTATAAGTAAAATAGGACTACTAATAAGGACATTAATTCGTGTTGCCTTTCTTATCATTGATTTTAACTCTGAGAAATTTCTATCATTATAAATTTTTGCAATTTTAGGCGCTATTACAATGTTTACCGATATTAAAGCTAATGACGTTACTGTCGCTATTTTAACGGCGACTGAATAATATGCAATGGATTCAAAGGTGTCAAAAGCACCTAAAAAAAGGATATCTATGCTCTGCATCAAGAAATATGAAATTGCGCTTAACGCCATAGGATATGAGGTTTTAATAATGTCTTTTGTAGAGTACTTTTGTGTAGTTGTAGCTGGAAAGTCTTTATTTAATAAAAGAACAAACACTGCTGCGGTGCTAACAACACATAACACGACAAAGCTATAAATAAACCAAACAACTAAATCTTCAGGCCTGTCTATTAAATAAAGAATGATAGAAAAAAGGAGAAAAGGGGTGTATCTAAATAAATTTCTAAAGAGTTCTGATGTCGTCGTTTTTTTTAAAGCCCTTATTGTATCAATGTTAAGCATTGTGATGGAATAAAAAATAAGGCCCTGTACCGATAGTTCAATTAAATCATAAGATTCTTGCTTGTTGAAAATTTGATTTATAAAATCTTCAGAAACTAAAAGAATTGGGATATATAAAAAACTGCAGATTATAAATACCAGCGACACCATTTTAAAATAAATGTTTTTGATTGACCCAAAAGAATTTTTAGATGTTAAAACCCCTGAATAGTATATTATAGCTTGATTGGTTCCTATAAGTGAGATTCCGCTTAATATCATAATTGTTGATCGAACAAAGTCATATTGGCCTACAATCTCAGCTGAGTAATAATTAGTTAAAAATAACGAAAGACAAAACATAAGAGCCACTCCACCAAACCTTAGCGCTAATACGTTTAAGCTATTTTTTGTTAATTTAGAATTGAGCATAAGCAGCGTCTATAAGTTCGTTTTACTTTGCCTCCAATCTGTCTAGATAAGTGTATGTGTTTTTAGCAATTTGCACCAAAATAAAAATAAAACAAAGAATTAATGGATAGTATACCATTTTGTTGTCTTTGATAGACCTGTTTTCCACTAACAAATTTGAGTTATTAATAACCACCACCGTATCATTTGAGTATATTTTTTCTTCTTTTAAAGCCTCAATTTCTTTTAGCAATTCTATTTTAGTAGAAATCAACTCGTTGGGCCTTATGTCTTTATTGTCAATATAAAGTTGTGATTTAGAAAGGGTTGCAGACAGCTCGTTTGTGTATTTTAGGATTATGTTATCTATTTGCTGAATAGTGTTTTCGTTAGTCCTAATTCTATCAGAAATACTATTAATTTTTCTAATTTTTAATTCTGTAAATAACGGGTTGGTGTTTAAAAAGTCAATTACTTTATTAACAGATTCACTGTCCGCTAAGGAGCTAAAAGAGCATGTTAATGAGTGATAGTTGTAATTTGAAATGAAGCTATTTGTCATTGACAGGTTATCATCAAAGTTTAAATTCTCAAATAAAGCTCTTATTTCATTGGCTTTAAAGGCGTCGTTCTTCATGATTTCCTGTAAACTAACTATTGGAGCTATTGTTAGCTCGAAAAGACTTGGTTCTTTGATAGAAAGGCCCATTTCATTGAAAAAATCAAGATCGTTCGCTTCAATTTTTTGATTTATTAATGACACGGCGTCATATACATAATTAACAGCATCAAAATTAACCTTCAACAGAACAGTTGCGTCTTTGTTTGAGTCTGTTTGAGATCCATTAAAGTAGCCTAAAACTACTCCAACAATTATTAAAAACAAAAAAGCTTTCCATTGTTTTACCGTAGTTTTTACTGCTTTAAAAAAGAATAATATTACTTTTAAAAAAGATGATTTAATTTTATTAATTAAAATAATTAAATCTATTTCACCTTGATTTTCATTATTGTTCATAATTTGCTGTTTTTGTAAATCTAATAATTCTATACTAAGCATGTTGTCTAAAGAAGTAACGAATAATAAATTAGTTTATTTTAAATAGTCTAATCTTTAGTCTGTGTGAATCCCAAAAGAACGTCCGCTATCTTTCTGTCATTAGCTAGTTTAGGGATTTTAAATTGCCCCCCTAGCTTGTTTTGAGAGCGCATATAGTCGTTAAACCCGCCTTTTTTAATTAGCTTAATTTTTAAGGGTTGTAGAATTTTTCCCTGTATTAAGTCAAGGTAATATTTGTTTTGTTTTTGCATAGCTGCATCCAGCAAAGAAGACAGTTCGTTAGTATCTATTTTATTGGATGACGGCTCAATAAACCATTCGTGGTATGGGAGTTCGTTTGTGGTGTTTACCTGTGGCGCAACCGTAAATTCAGTGATTAATATATTTAGTTCATTACAAACTTCTTGAATAGCATTTTCTACATTTTTAACAATAACATGCTCTCCAAATGCTGAAATAAAGTGCTTGATGCGCCCGGTAACAAGAATTTTATGTGGGGTTAAGGATGTAAAGGTGATTGTGTCTCCAGTGTTGTATGCCCAAAGCCCAGCATTAGTTGAAATAATTAAAACATAGTTTACATCTGTCACAACCTCTTCAACGGTAATTCTCTTGTGATTGTTTGAGTTAAAATCATCAACCGAAATAAATTCATAAAATATTCCAGAGTCCAATAGTAAAAGGAGGTCTTTACTTTTTTGAGTGTTTTGATACGCAAAGAAGCCTTCACTTGCTGGATAGAGCTCGATGCTGTCTACATTTCTTCCTATTAAATCTGTAAATTTTTTCTTATAAGGCTCAAAATTAACCCCTCCGTATATGAACAAGTTGAGGTTTTTAAAAACATCTCCAATTTTTTTGTTTTTTAATTTAGTAATTTTTTCAAAATACATTTGAACCCAAGAAGGAATACCTCCAATTATGGTCATATCTTGATCAATTGTTTCTTCAATTATTTTATCTACTTTTTTCTCCCAATCTTCGATACAGTTAGTCTCCCATGAAGGAAGTCTGTTTGACTGTAAATAATTTGGGATATGGTGTGCCGATATTCCTGAGAGCCTCCCTGTTTTAATAACCCCTTCTAGGCCAAGAATAGGACTACCTTGTAGAAAAATAAATTTCCCTGATAAAAAACTCGTGTTTCCTGTTTCATTTATATAGAGAAATATTGCGTTTTTAGAAGCGTTTAAGTGTTCTGGTAAGCTTTCCTTAGTGATGGGGATGTATTTTGTTCCTGAAGTGGTTCCTGAAGTTATTGCAAAGTAAATAGGAGCTCCTTTCCATAATATATTTTTTTCTCCGTTTTTAATTAGTTCTATATAACTTTTAAAACCCTCATAGTCTCGAATTGGGATGTTCTTTACATAGTCCTTGTGGTTTTTTATTTTGTTGAAGTTATGATCTAAGCCAAACTTGGTTTTTGACGCTGAGGTAATTAACTTTTTGAAAACCTTTTGTTGGGTTAAAATGGGATTCAAAGACCATTTGTCTATACTTTTTTTTCTCCTAGCTGCAATTGCTTTTGCTACAAATTGTTTGAACATTTTTGTGTATTTATTCAAAGTCAATTAATGTCTTTGGGTCAATAGAAAAGCCTTCGCTCCACAATTCGAAATGAAGGTGAGGCCCGCTAGTAAGCACGCCTGTATTTCCAGACATAGCAATTATTTCACCTTGTTTGACAGCATCGCCTTGAGCCTTTAATAATAGTGAGTTGTGTTTGTAAATGGAAATCAAATCACTTCCGTGGTCAATTATCAACACATACCCCGTTTGTGTGGTCCATTCAGATAGTAGAACCCTGCCGTTTGCAATGGACTTAACTGGTGTGCCTATGTCAACACTAATGTCAATAGCTAAATGTTTTTCTGCAACTGAATAATTTTGAGAAACAGTTCCCTTAATTGGGCTTATCAACATGTAATACTCTTTGTTTTTAGCTATATTGTTTAGGTTATATTTGTCCTCGTTTTCTACAACTTGGCGTAAAATGGAATCTTCTTTTGATTTTTCAATAATTTGTAGGTCTAAAAGGTCTTTACTAATGATTGAATCAATATTATACTCTATTGTTTCTAAGTCACCGGTTAAGACTTTTTTTAAGGAGTTTATGTATTGGTCATTTAAATAGACGATTTGCTGTAGGGAATCTGTTTTATAGCTAAGCGAATTGGCTTGTCTTTGTAAAGCAACAGATGAATATCCCGGGATATATTCTCTAATAGGGGTAAAAAAAAGTATTGCAGATGTTGTTAGGATTATAAAAAACATCAAGGCGAGGAGATATGTAAAAACATTTATCCTACTTATTTTAAAAGATATTTTCTCTTCATAAGTGCTGTCATTTAACAATACTAGCCTATATTTTTCAAGCAGTTTTTTTAAAAAAAATTTTTTGTCTTCCTTTTTGATTTTCATAGTTACAAAACTAATTAAATAATCTTAGATGTGTAAAATGTATTTTAATTAAGTATAATTATTAACTTTGTAAAAAACTTACAGATGATTATTTATATTTTACCTCTTGCAATCCCAGGGATTGGTTCGATAGCTTTAATTGTTGGCGGAATAGTTTTTCTTTTCGGAGCAAAAAAAATTCCTGAACTAATGAAAGGTATTGGTGGCGGTATAAAAGAGTTTAAAAAGGCTAGTAAAGAAGAGACTGAAGAGGAGACCAAAGAAAAATAATTTTTCTTAATCAATTATAATACTTTTAATAATTGACTCTAATTCAAAAACATAACTTCTTTTATTAACTGATGGGGCGTAAACAAACCCGTCTAGATAAATTTGCCTGTCATTTTTTTTGTCATCAAACTTATATCCTATAAAAGGGCCGGCCATAAACTGATTTTTAACCTCCCAGAGACCTCTGTATTCCGTATATTTACTTTTGTTAAGTACACCTTCCTTAATTCCTGTTATATAACCGTCATCTATACTCATCCTTGTGTCCTCGACTGGGCCTGGAATATGCAATTTAGATATAGAGTCTCTAATCTGACTATAAGAGCGATTTAACAAAGCTTTGTTTGACACTTCATAAATCATTAAATTCAGACTGCCAGACTTGATGTCTTTTCTAATCCAAACAAAATCATCCGTTGATTTTGCAACTCTGTAAACAGATGGGTATTTTATATTAATGTTTAGGTTGTTTTTTATTTCTAAACTATTAGATAATGATTTTTTAATTCTTCTTTGCTTTTCGACAATTTCTCTTTTATTTATTAGGGCCACCATTGAATTTGCGTCCCTTTTTATAAGTGTTAAAATTTCCTTAGCGCTTGGTCCAGAAAACTGAATTACTATCTGAGGAATTGCATATTTATTATATTCTACAGAAGTTTTAGAAATCTTGGCTTTTTGCACTTTAATTATGGTTCTTCCCTTTGTTACAAAACCTGAAAAAACATGAATTGGGATGTGTTTCAAGGAAAACATTGGCTCTCTTTGTGGTAAACCATAGATGGATTTCGAAAAACTATCTTTTAACGCCGTCCCTACTGATCCTTCCCACAACTCATCGTTTAGAACTACTGATATTACATTTAAGTTCCCTGAAGAATTTGGCAGTAAGCTTGTGTTGTCTTGTTCGCAAGTGTATAGAACTATAAAAATTAATAAAAATCTTTTCATGATTCTAAGTTATTGTTTTTTGGGGAATTTTCTAGGGAACAGTACTAATCTCTGTCCAATATTTAACCTATCGTCTTTTAATTTATTCCATTTTTTTATGTCGGAAATGTTAACCCCATGATTGTTGGCGATTTTTCCTAGAAAGTCACCACTCACTACTCTATATAATGTTCTAGAGTTTAATTCATATAGTTGAGGTAACGGTTTTTCTCTTGAATCATAGTCTAGGACCGCTTGTTCGTATATTATAGATTCTTTTTCTATAAAATTTTCTGTATAACTTTGAGGAAGGGTTAGGTAGTGGTCTTTGTTCTTTATTAAGGGTATAATGTTATGTACGTAAGATGGATTTAAAAAACTTAAGGTGTCTAAAGGAACGTTTATTTCGTCTGAAATATGAGAAAAAGAAACTTTTTGTTTGATTAATATTGTGTCTGTTAGTGTCGGTGAATATTTTGTGTTTTCTATTTCAATATTGTGATCGGTAGCATATTCAAACAAATAAAGTGTAGATAAAAATGACGGAACATAGTTGGCGGTTTCTTTTGGCAAGTAACCCCTTAAGTTCCAAAAGTTTGAGTACCCCGAAGCTTTCATTGCTCTTTTAATGTTGGTTGGGCCATAATTATAGGCGGCTATTGCAAGGTTCCAGTCCTTAAACTGAAGATAAAGTTCAGATAAATATTTTGCTGCGGCGTCTGAAGATTTAACGGGGTCCATTCTTTCGTCAACGTAACTGTTAACCTTAAGGTCTAAAGATTTTGCTGTATTAAACATAAATTGCCACAAACCAGTAGCTCCTGCTCTTGATTTTGCCCTAGGGTTTAGCGAAGACTCAACAATAGGGAGGTATTTTAGTTCTAGCGGTACATTGTACTTTTGTAACGCGTTTTCAAAAATTGGAAAAAAATATCTTGACTTACTGTAAAGGTCTAAATAAGTTGCTTGTTTTTTTTCTAAATATTTAATTATAGACTTTTCTAATTGAGGCGTGTAGTCTATTTGAAAAGGAGTTGTAGAATTAATGTGTTCAATTCTTGATTTAAGGGAGTCGATATTAATATTTAGCTCATTGATTGGGGTGCGTTTGTTTTTGCTATCGCCAGAAAAGTTTCTGTCGTCAAGACTGCTGTTAAACAAAAAAGTAAGCATCAAGAGCTTTATCATTGTTGTTATGGGTTTTATTGTAGTGCTGCAATTCCAGGGAGTGTTTTCCCCTCTAAACTTTCTAGCATTGCGCCTCCGCCTGTGCTAACATAGCTTACGTCGTCGGCCAATCCAAATTCTTTTACCGCTGAAACTGAGTCACCTCCTCCAACTAGGGAAAATGCTCCTTTTTGAGTGGCTGCTTTAATGGCTTCGCCTACCGCCTTAGTTCCGTTTGCAAAGTTTGTCATCTCAAACACTCCCATAGGACCATTCCATAAAATGGTTTTAGCGTTAATAATTGCATCGGCAAAAGATTTTCTAGAATTAGGGCCGATATCAAGACCTTGCCAGCCTTTAGGTATGTTAAAAATATTTAACTCTTTTGTGTTTGCGTTGTTGCAGAAATCGTCTGCAGCAATTACGTCGGTTGGCAGGTGCAGAATGACGTTATTGGCTTTAGCCTTGCTTATCACCTCAAGGGCTAAGTCAAGTTTGTCGTTTTCACAAATGGAATTTCCTATCTCGCCGCCTTTAGCTTTTATAAAAGTATAGGCCATTCCGCCGCCTAATATAATTTCGTCTACTTTTTCTAAGATATTATTAATAATAGTGATTTTAGAAGATACTTTTGCTCCTCCCAAAACAGCTATAATAGGTTTTTCGCCTGTCTTTAGAACCTTTTCTATTGCATGAACCTCTTTGTGTAGCAAAAGCCCTAAGTATTTTTTGTTTTTAAAAAACTTAGTAATTACGGCTGTTGAAGAGTGTTTTCTGTGGGCGGCTCCAAAGGCATCATTAACATAGACGTGGCCTAGCTTAGAAAGTTTCTCTGCAAAATCCTCGTTTCCATCAGTTTCTTCAGAATAAAACCTCAGGTTTTCTAATAATACAATCTCTCCTGGTTTTATGTTGTTAACTATCTTTTCTGTCTCAACACCAATGCAGTCTGCTGCAAATGTAATTTTTCTTTCTAGAGTTTTCTCTATTTCTGAAACAATATTGGTTAGAGAAAGGCTCGCTTGAATTCCTTTCGGTCTGCCAAGGTGCGACATTAAAACACAAGAGCCTCCATCTTTTAAAATCTTCAAAATAGTTGGTTTGGCAGATAAAATTCTAGTATTGTCAATTACTTCTAAATTTGAATCCAACGGGACGTTAAAGTCAACCCTAATCAGGGCTGTTTTGTTTAAAAAATCAAAATCTAAAATAGTCTTCATTGTGTAAATTTAGATGACAAATATAATTTATTCATGTTATTTAATAGAACTCATTTCTATTATCTTTGTTTTATGTCAAAAATTAATTTAGTAGGTCAAAAAGACCTTATAAAAGAGTTGGGGCTTAAGTCAAGCTCAGGGAGACTGGCTCATTCTTACCTTATAACAGGGCCTTTAGGTTCGGGTAAGCTTTCGCTTGCAATTAAATTTGCGGAAAAAATTCTATGCGCTAAACATAATGAAGAGGACTTAAGTTTTATAGGCTGTCAGCAAAGGGTTAATAGCCTGTCTCACCCTGATTTACATTTTGTATATCCTGTGAACACTAATACTAGGGTTAAGTCAAAAGCCACTTCTAAACATTTTACAAAGGAGTGGAGGGAGTCAGTAATAAAGAACCCCTACCTAAACTTGTCTCAGTGGTTAGATAAAATTGAAATTGCCAATAAGCAAGGGAACATAAGTGTAAACGAGGCCGAAGATATAAATAAAATAATGTCCCTTAAATCATATGAAGGGGGCTCAAAGGTTATGATTATTTGGATGGCTGAAAAAATGAATACAGAGTGCGCTAACAAGCTCTTAAAACTAATTGAAGAGCCGAGTCCAAAAACTGTGTTTATACTACTAACTGAAAATCAGTCTAGCATACTTCCCACTATTAAGTCAAGATGTCAAAATATTAGCACAAACCCTTTAGGAAAAAAAGAGGTTGCCGAAGCGTTAATAAAAGATTGTGGTATCGATAGTGAAACAGCAAATAAAATAGCAAATCAATGTGGCGGAAATTATTCTCTTGCATTAGAGGTTTTGAACTCAGAGTCTAATATTGTGGATTTTGAAAACTTATTTATAGATTGGGTGAGGCTGGCTTTTAAGGTAAAGACAAGTAAGCAGGCGGTTGGAGAGCTTATTACTTGGGGCGACAATATTAGCAAGCTTCCAAAGGAGCTCCAAAAACAGTTTTTTAGCTTTTCTTTAGGGCTATTTAGGAAGTCTATTCTAAGTAACTACAAATCAAAGGTTTACAGCGGCACGTTTAGTGACCAGGGCTTTAAGTTTGAAAAGTTTTCTCCATTTATTCATGACAATAATATAATAGAGCTTTATGAAGAAATAAATAAAGCCATCTACGAAATGAACCGAAATGGAAGTCCAAAAATAATCATTACAGACCTTTCATTAAAGCTAACAAGATTAATTCACCAAAAGCCAAGCGTCATTGATGGATAACAAGAAGTGGGTCATTATATACAACCCTGCTGCAGGAGGGGGGCTCTCTGGGAAAAAGTGGGCTAAGATCAAGCGGTATTTGGCATTAAAAAAAATAACAGGGCCTATTTATAAAACCTCAATTCATAAAAACGCAGGAGACTTAAGCGCTGAGGTTATTAAAAAAGGGCATACACGCATCGTTTGCATTGGGGGTGACGGCACGGTTCATAACCTAATAAATGGCGTTTACTCTCAATCTACAATTAATCCCGAAAGCCTTTTCATTGGAGTAGTGCCTGTTGGAACTGGCAACGATTGGGCTAGACATTATGGTCTGTCTAGAGATTATAAAAAAGCTGTAGATGTTATTGCAAGGGGTAATACAAAAAGTCAGGACATAGGAATAATGACGGTAATAGGCAAAGAAAACCAAAAGGTCTACTTTATGAATTATGCTGGAGTAGGTTTTGATGGTTATGTTATTTCTAAAATAGAAAAATATAAATTCTTAGGAGCTTTATCTTATTTGGTTGCTGCGGTGTTCAACTTTCTCTCGTATAGCAATTTCGGATTAAGCATATCCTATAATAACAAAACTGAAAAGACCTCGGCGTTTCTGTTGGGTGTTGGGCTTTGTAAATACACCGGAGGAGGCATGCGTCTGGCTAACAAACCAGTGCCTGATGACGGACTGCTAGATATAACTATTGCTGAAAATTTCTCAAAATTAGATGTGATTAAGCACATTCCTAGACTATTTAACGGGAATCTTTTTAAAAGCAAAAAGGTCAGCACTAGTAAAACAACAGATATCCTTGTAAATATAATTGAAGGAAATAATTTTGCACAGGCAGACGGAGAGTTGGTCTATGGAGATTCTTTTAATTTTAAAATTTCTGACAAACAATTTTGTTTTTTTAAATAAACAAAAAAACCAAAGCCATATAAAGCTCTTTAGCGCAGTTTTAGAAAAAACTAATGGCGTAAGGAGTTAGCTGCTGAGAAAGCCCAACAGGCCTTTTTATTTTAATTTTTAGTCTTTAAAACATAGATCAACGAAGAGTACTCTTTAGAAAACAAAGCGCAAAGGTTTGACATTAGACCTATCACAAAACCTTTTAAGTAATTGTTTTTTTTGTTTACAATTTTTTCTGAAAGAATAGATATATAGAAAGAGTCCCAATACATTGGAAGCGTCTTTTTTAAGTGTATTTTATAATTAGAAAAAAGCTCTCTAATGGAGTTTTTATCAAAATGCCACAAATGCCTTGGGAGGTCATACGCGGCCCAGAATTCTTTATAAAAAGCAGCATCAAAAGATTTATGGTTGGGGCAAGCGATTATAATAACCCCTTGGTCTGCAAGTAAATTTTTCATTTCTAATATTGTTTTGTCTAGGTCACTAATATGTTCTAAGGAATGCCACATAGTAATAACATCAAACTTTTTCGGGCTTGTTTTTAGGAGCTCAAAATTATCAAATACGTATTTAGAAATCTTTGGATTAAGATTGTTTTTTGCATTAGAATTGTTTTCTATACCTTTTACATTCCAGCCATGCCTATAGCATGAATATAAAAAATCTCCGGTGCCGCAACCAACGTCTAAAAGTGATGGTTTTTGATTTTTTTTAGAAGCGCACAAGCTGTTAGCACATATTTTTATTTTTCGTTTGGTTGAAATTATCTTGACCTGTTTGTAACAAAATGGCAGCAAGCCGTCAGTCTTATTGTTATTGTTGTGTGACGTGTAGTTTTTTGACTCGTAGTAAAGAGGAAGCTCTTGTTTGTTTGGCCTTGGATGTGTCTCTAAAATTCCTGTACGCAAGTTTTTCAAAACATCAAATGTTTTTCCTGTTACCAAGTGATCCCTTGCGGTTAGTATGTGTTTTAAGTCTTTCATTTTACTTGTTTCACGTGAAACATTATCTGCCCATGTAAACCAATAGGACCGAAATGTCATTTGGGGACACCCCGCTTATTCTGGATGCTTGAGATATGTTTACGGGCCTTATCGCGGTTAGCTTTTGTCGCGCCTCAATGCTCATTGATTTTATTTTTGAATATTCAAAATTAGCTGGAATTTTTACGTTTTCTAATCTATTTAGTTTGTCAGCATTGTTTTTTTCCTTTAAAATGTAACCAGAATATTTGATCTGAATTTCTGCCTGATCAGTGACCTCTTTGTTTAGATCGTTTAAGTCTGCATATTTCTTTACACTGTCTAAAAGCATTAAATCGCTAAAGTATATGTTTGGTCTTGAAAGGATTTTGTCTATTTTTCCTGACTGCTTAACTACGGCTGAGTTGTTTTTTTCTAAAATCGGGTTTATTTCACCTGACGAAACGCTCGTCTTTTTAAGAAAAGACATCAGCCCATGAGCCTTGTTGTATTTGTCCTGCATTTTAGAAACTCTTTCGTCAGAAGCTAGGCCAATTTTATTGCTCATTTCCGTTAACCTTGCGTCTGCGTTGTCTTGCCTTAGCAAGGTCCTGTATTCAGCTCTAGAGGTAAACATTCTGTATGGCTCGTCTGTACCCTTAGTGATCAAGTCGTCTATTAAAACACCAATGTAGGCTTGGTTTCTTTTTAGCACAAAAGGCTCTTTGTGCTGAGCCTTAAGACTAGCGTTTATGCCGGCCATAAGCCCCTGTGAGGCTGCTTCTTCGTAGCCTGTTGTTCCGTTAATTTGCCCTGCAAAAAACAAATTTTGTATAAGTTTGGTTTCTAGAGAATACTGTAGCTGAGTGGGCGCAAAATAATCGTATTCAATGGCGTATCCTGGCCTGAAAAACTTAACCTTTTCAAAACCCTTAACAGACCTTAAAGCGTCGAACTGAATATCCTCAGGAAGGGATGTAGAGAAGCCGTTAACATAAACCTCAACAGTGTTCCAGCCTTCAGGCTCAACAAACAGCTGATGTCTTTCTTTTTCTGAAAACCGATTAATCTTGTCTTCAATAGAAGGACAGTATCTAGGGCCGACGCTTTTAATACTGCCATTAAACATTGGAGATCTATCAAAACCTGCCTTCAAGATTTCGTGAACCTCAGGGCTAGTGTAAGTCATGTGGCAGGACCTTTGAGTGGTTAATGGGCTTGTGATGTCTAGGTATGAAAATTTTTCTGGCTCTTCATCGCCAGGCTGTTCTATCATTTGTGAGTAATCCAAAGACCTTCCGTCTACCCTAGGAGGGGTCCCTGTTTTCATGCGCCCCGAATCAAAACCTAAAGAAACAAGCTGCTCTGTAAGGCCTTTTGAAGATTTTTCTCCAGCTCTGCCACCACCATAGTTTTTGTCTCCAATATGAATTAGTCCATTTAAAAACGTTCCGTTAGTTAAAATAACTGTCTTTGCTTTTATGGAAAGACCAAGGGTTGTTTTAACCCCTTGGACGATATTCTTTTCAACAACAAGTCCAGTAACCATTTCTTGGTAAAAATCAAGGTTTGGTGTGTTTTCAAGCATGTTTCTCCACTCCTCGGCAAACCTCATCCTGTCGCTTTGAACTCTTGGGCTCCACATTGCGGGCCCTTTAGATTTGTTAAGCATCTTAAACTGAATTGCGGATCTGTCGCTAACAATTCCGCTGTACCCGCCAAGAGCATCTATCTCTCTAACTATTTGGCCCTTTGCTATCCCGCCCATGGCAGGGTTACAAGACATTTGTGCAATATTTTGAAGGCTCATTGTAATTAAAAGTGTAGAAGAGCCCATGTTTGCAGCAGCAGCAGCGGCCTCGCTGCCTGCATGACCTCCGCCAACAACTATCACATCATAAGTATCTTTAAACATTCGTTATTGGTTTCACGTGGAACATAAATTGAAAGGCAAATATACAATCAAAATGGCAAAGCAAAAAAAGCCTAGCGAAATCTAGAAAGATAAAAGTCTTCTTTTTCAGTCATGATAAGCTTATCAGCATCTGTTTTGTCTTTAAACCCACACAAATGAAGGACACCGTGAACCATAACCCTCCTAAGCTCAACATTAAAGACTTGGCTAAATTCTTGTGCGTTTTCTTTGACTCTTTGAGTCGAAATCAAAACCTCGCCAGAAATGCCTGATAGACCCGAGTAGTCAAAAGTAATTATGTCCGTTAGCGTGTCGTGATTCAGAAACTCTTTATTGACCTTTAAAAGTTCGGAATCACTACAAAAGTTATATGAGATTTCATTTAAACTCTTTTCTTCATTCTTTATCACATCTAGCAACCACAAAGAAATTCTATCCTTATTAGCAAGCCGAAAAGAGTTGTTAGAAAAGAATTTGATCATTTAATTAATTTAGAGTCAAAATTACAATAAAGATTGAACAATTAATGTTTTATCTTTGTCAAAAAACAAGATAATGGAGAGTAATGTACGAGTTCGATTTGCGCCAAGCCCTACTGGGCCGCTACACATTGGCGGCTTAAGAACAGCGCTGTTTAACTATTTATTCGCAAAACAAAACAACGGCGAGTTTATTCTACGAATAGAAGATACGGACAAAAACAGATTTGTAGAAGGGGCTGAACAATATATTGAAGAGGCAATGAATTGGGCTGGAATAAATTTCAGTGAGGGGCCGTACAAACAAAGTGACAGAAAAGAGGTTTACAAAAAACATATTGGGATTCTTCTTGAGAAAGGCATGGCGTACTATGCCTTTGATGGTGCAGAAGAGCTAGATGCACATAGAAAAAATCACGAGGCTAAAGGGAAGACCTTTATTTACAACTGGCACAACAGGCTAAAGTTGTCAAATTCTTTAGCGATGGAAAAGAGAGAGGTTGAAGAAAAAATTTTAAACGGTGAAAGATACGTAGTGAGATTTAAGTGCTATGAAGAAAACACAATAAAGTGCAATGACCTTATTAGAGGGGTGGTTTCTGTAGACCCTAAGCTATTAGATGACAAGATTCTTTATAAGTCTGACGGAATGCCTACTTATCATTTAGCAAATGTAGTCGATGATCATCTGATGAAAATTTCTCACGTAATAAGAGGCGAAGAGTGGCTTCCGTCACTGCCTCTACATGTAATGCTATATGATGCGTTTGGCTGGGAAAAACCTAGTTTCGCGCACCTGCCACTTATCCTAAACCCTACAGGAAAAGGAAAGTTAAGCAAGCGTGACGGAGACAAGCTTGGCGTACCCGTGTTTCCTCTTCAGTGGCAAGGTAAAGAGTCACAAGCTAAAGGCTTTAGAGAAGAGGGGTATCTGCCTGAAGCATTAGTAAATTTTATGGCTTTTTTAGGCTGGAATCCAGGCAGCGAAGAAGAGGTGTTTTCGTTAGAGAGTTTAGTTTCTAATTTTAACTTAGAAAAAGTAAACAGCTCAGGAGCAAAATTTGATGTAGAAAAGCTTAAGTGGTTTAATCATAAATATTTACAACTTAAAGACAACTTCAGCATCGCCGAACATGTAATTAAAGAAAACAAAGAGCTAAAGAGCGAAAAGGTGGAAATGGTCGCAAAAGCAGTAGGGTTGACTAAAGAAAGAGCAAACACGCTGACGGAAGTGTGGCCACTATGTAGCTACTTATTTGTAAGGCCAAAGAGGTATAATGAAAAGGTGTATAACAAAATATCTTCTGAATTAACTTTAAAAATAATTGAAGAACTCTGTTCTCAAATCAAAAAGGTGGAGAGCTTTAAGGAAGGGGCTCTTTCTGAAATTATTAAGGGATGGATAAATGAAAAGGAATATAGCTTTGGAAGCGTAATGCAGCCTGCAAGACTAGCGCTTGTCGGAGAGCTAAAAGGGATAGACTTATTTTTGATGATGGAGTTTATTGGAAAAGAAGAGTCTGTCACTAGGCTTGTTGAGTTGTCAAAAACATTAAAAGTTAAAATTATTTAACTTTTAATTAAAAGAAAATAAAAACAAAACAGCTAATTTAGTGTAAATTATAAAATATAAAAACTTATGGCTATTTTCTCGTATTTGTTAGTGTTTCCTCTGTTGTTAATTCTTTTTGGTATTTTCTTTATAGTAAAGCAACAAAGGGCAGGAATAATTGAAAGGTTTGGAAAGTTTCATAGTGTTAGACAGTCTGGATTACAATTAAAAATACCA
>Ga0209710_1000147_pt1 | contig 77218 bp, 78 predicted proteins | sample ArcticOcean_MG_C_5_FD_187436 | JGI IMG/M metagenome (GOLD analysis project Ga0209710, IMG submission 187436) | Marine microbial communities from western Arctic Ocean - ArcticOcean_MG_CB4_138 (SPAdes) (version 2) | ecosystem: Environmental > Aquatic > Marine > Oceanic | place: Arctic Ocean...
AAGCGCGGAAGCTTATTCCCACGGATTTCCATATTATAGAGTATTTTTTCTTGGTGTAGCCAGTTACCTGTTACTCAATGGCTGGCTTTTGTGGCAAAAAGGTCAGACGTAGGGTAAGTATTGGCTCAAGGTTGAAATTGTTAGCAGCAAAGATTGCGAGACGGCTTCCATCTGGAAACTGATTTTTGTCAGAGCCCTTTTCTTTCCTCTCCCGCTTTTGGTTCTAGTGGGCTTTTGGTATTTTGTCTTAGTAGATTTGATTTTTATATTTGGTAAAGATAGACGGTGTCGTCATGACTATGCTGCGGATATTTTTGTGAAAGATGTGAGCTGACCCTTTTGCCCTAGCCGTCAATCAGTTTTGAATAGTCTGATTCGCCACTCACGCTGGTACCTAAATCCTTCAGTAGTCCGTCTTCGATAGCGTAGATCCAACCGTGGACGCTGAGCGGCTGGCTTTCTTTCCAAGCATTTTGAACAACATCCATCTTGCAAACACTGGTCATTTGCTGCGCTACATTAAGCTCGCACAGTTGTGCTAGCGCCTCCGTTGGCCGGAGTTTTTGTAATTGCTTCTTGTGGTTATTCCAAAGTGCTCTAACCCCTGTAAGCCATTGGTGTACGTTGCCTTTAGCATTATCTTCCATCGCCGCCTTCACTCCACCGCACTGATAATGACCACAAACGATAATATGGCGTACCTGTAGTACAGTAATTGCGTACTCAATAACACTGACGCAGTTTAGGTCGGTGTGCATAACCACGTTGCCCACATTGCGGTGAACAAAAACTTCTCCCGGCAAAAGACCGCTAATCTGATTAGCCGGCACCCGGCTATCAGAACAACCTATCCAAAGATATTCTGGTTGCTGCTGCTGGGCCAACCTCGAGAAGAATTCGGGGTCCTTCGCTACAACGCCTTTTGCCCAAGCTTTGTTGTTGTTTAGCAAACTGTCCAAATTACCGGCCATACAACCTCTCTTAACCCATTAACCCATCGCAAATTTCGCTCTATATTGTAGTGCTAAAGAAGAGACTACGCAGAACTTTTATCCCCGATATCTACTTTCTTGAAGCAAAAGTGTTCTCCCTGTCGAAGCAATTTTCCAAAGCTAATCTCTCTCAACTAAAGCCAACCGGATGACGAGTAGGCTATTATTCCTCAACTAACTTGAGGGGATTTATATCATGAGTATTTTGCCTGATTTTGACTTTGGTTTTGATGAAACCGTGCAGCAACTGAGGGACAGCGTTGCTCATTTTTGTGCCAAAGAATTAGCTCCTCGTGCGGCTCAGATAGATAAAGATAATGAATTCCCCCGGGATCTTTGGACCAAGCTTGGCGATCTTGGCGTACATGGTATGACGGTAGATCCAGCATACGGGGGTGTCGACTTAGGTTACTTGGCGCATACAGTTGTTATGGAGGAAATTAGTAGAGCCTCTGCATCTGTAGGGCTTTCTTATGGCGCTCACTCAAATCTTTGTGTAAATCAAATTTCACGCTTCGGCAATGATGTGCAAAAAAATGCCTATTTGCCGAAACTGGTTTCAGGAGAATTCCTTGGCGCGTTAGCAATGAGTGAGCATAACTCTGGCTCTGACGTCGTAAGCTTGAGCTTGCGCGCAGTGGATGATGGCGACGACTACGTTTTGAATGGTAGCAAAATGTGGATTACCAACGGCCCCGGCGCAGATATTTTGGTGGTTTATGCCACGGTTAATCCTGAAGCAGGCTCCAAAGGTATAACGGCATTTCTAATTGAAAAATCCGTGCAGGGTTTCAGCACAGGTACAAAGCTCGACAAAATGGGAATGCGCGGGTCTGACACTGCGGAACTCATATTCGATGATTGTCGGGTCCCTAAGACCCAAGTACTTGGCAAGGTAGGGCAAGGTGTTGGTATTTTGATGAGCGGTTTGGATTATGAGCGAGTGGTACTGGCTGGTGGTCCATTAGGCATCATGCGTAGCTGTCTGGATACGGTTATGCCTTACATGCATGAGCGAAAGCAATTTGGCCAATCCATTGGCGAGTTCCAGCTTATGCAAGGCAAGGTTGCCGATATGTACACCGAGATGAACGCGGCTAGATCATATGTTTATGCGGTGGCATCTGCCTGTGACGATAAGCGCACCACTCGCTTTGACGCCGCCGGCTGCATTTTGTATGCGGCAGAAAAAGCCACCCAGCATGCGTTGCAGGCGGTCCAAGCTCTCGGTGGCAATGGCTACATAAATGATTATCCGGCGGCGCGATTGTTACGCGATGCCAAGCTTTACGAAATTGGTGCGGGTACCAGCGAAATACGGCGAATGCTTATCGGGCGTGAGTTGTTCGACGCGACCCGCCCTTAGGGATATACTGCGCGCGCTTAGCATCGCAGCAAATTTTTTATAAAAGTAATTAGGAGACTTCCTTTGAGACTGAGTTGTTCAACAGTGATTTTAACGGTCCTTGTATCCTTCGGACTGACCGCAGTGGCTTTGCCGCCAGGCACCGATGACGAAATTAGTGATCGTCTGAAACCGCATGGAAAGCTAGCTAGAGCAGAAAAATCGGAAGGGGAAATGGTTATGCCAATAGCTGCCGCGCCCCAGCTAACTAAAATTTCTCTCTCCACAGGAAGCGAGCACGAAGTAAAAATGCTCAATTCTGGACCTGGAGGGTCTATGATATTTGAACCAGCGGCGATAAAGGTATCGGTTGGAGATACTATCCACTTTAAGGCAACGGATTTAGCCCATAATTCTGCATCTATTACCGGCATGATTCCAAGTGGCGCTGAGGCCTGGGCTGGATCTATGAGCAGAGACATCAGTGTTACGCTGAATACGGAAGGCGTGTACGTCTACCAATGTGACCCCCACGTAGTTATGGCCATGGTCGGCGTGATTCAGGTGGGCGAGGCCGTGAATATGGAAGAAATCGAAGTCGCTGCTAAGGAAATGAAGGGTTCATTTGCCATGAATCAGCAACGTTTAGAGCAATATTTGGGTCAACTTTGAACGGTCGATAAAATCGCCAAGATCGTTGCTAACAATCATCTCCATTAAACCTCAGGGCCTGGGCCAAAAAAGTTCTCTTCAAATGCGCTGGCAGGGTAAATGCCCGACTTGGGAAGGTGTGGGATGTAGATTGGTATATTTTCGGCTCGCCGATAATATGCCGTCCGCCTAGCGCACAAAAACTGGGCAAGACGATTTAGGTCCAATGCCTCGTGCACCATTGCGGTGCAAACAAATAATTTTATTTGTGGCAGATTGATATAGGGCGATCAGATTAGACGTTATATCAACTCTCTGACAACGCTTTTTGAAGTGAAATCAGTCGTAGCAAAATGTGGCCCTTTTATTGCATCTCCTTATACATAATTGCTCACTATGAGAGCAATTTAAGCAAGCAAAATATTAGCTTTGAAAATGTCAGGAGAGAAAATGAAAACATTCGCAAAAATCTTATCAGTAGGCGCCATCGTTTCAGGTTCGTTGTTAACGTCATCAGTAGCAAGCGCTGACGTTTCTTATAACGTTGGATTTGTATCCGAATACTATTACAGAGGTATATACCAAAAGAACGCCTCTGCAAGCGCTGGAATGGACTACGAGCAAAGTGGTTTCTATGCAGGCGCTTGGACCGCAGATGTAGGCGACGGTTTGGAAGTTGACGGTTATCTTGGCTATGGTGGCGAAGTAGCTGATTTCACCTATGGTGTTGGTTTTACCGGCTACTACTACACAGGCGATTTCGATGAAACTTACGAAGAGGTAAATTTAAGCGCTGGGTATGGCCCTTTAAGCATTGGCTACTCTATCGGTGAATGGGACGGCGACGGCGGTACAGACTATGATTTTCTCGAAGTTTCTATTGATCTAGGTGCAGGGTTTTACGGTACTTATGGTTCTTTCGGTGACGAATTTGACGGTGACTACTTCGAAGTAGGTTACGGTACAACCGTTTCAGAAATTGATCTTGGTATAGCGCTGATCTTCCCAAGCGACGAGCTGGAAGGCACAGGCGATGCGGCTGGCGAAGGCATTGCATTGTCTATCGGCAAAAGCTTCTAATCTGCTCAGAGCTTTATGGAGTGGCAGGGTTTAGTATTAAGGGCTCCTTCGGGAGCCCTTTCTAATGGGTAAGTGTGATGCAATTTTGCTGCTGCCTCGCCTCAGCATTTCGTACTCAGTAGACTCAAAGGAAGCTCGCTATGCACGGCTGTTCGCTACCGGCTACAGGTCACTTTCGTACGCGTCGAATATGCTTGAGTTGTTAGATGCTGTCGGCCTCCCAATTTATGCTTCTAAAATTTAATGCTTGCATAAAGTGTGCTTCACTAATTGTGCTTTGCTCATCCAAGTTCATCAGTGTCCGCGCAATACTCCAGATCTTGTGATAACTTCGCGCCGAAAGATGAAATTGCTCAATAGTTTAATGTAAGAATTTTTCTGAGATATTTGCGTTGGCAATTTCCGCGTTTAATGCGCGGCCTGAAAGTTTGACGTTAAGACAACCCTTCCTCTGAAGCTGTGCATGCATTGCAGACTTAACTTTTTCTTTCAGCCGTGGCGGAGGGTCTCCCGTAGTGGCGTTTTGCTTTTGCAATTTCGCCAGTAGTAGCTGGTCTAACTCAGGCACTTGTACGTGCAGATCAATTCTGTCGAGCAAATGTCCCGAAACATGGCTTCTATATTTTTGGACCTGGCTTGGCCCACAGCGACAGTCATCTTCTTTACATGAGCGGCCCGCCGGGCAGGGGTTCATTGCGACGATTAGTTGGAACTCACAAGGAAATGAAACTTGATATTTTGCTCGGGCAATAACTTCATAACCTGTCTCAATGGGTTCCCTAAGTGAATCAAAGGTCGCAGGTTTGAAATGGGGAAGTTCATCTAGAAACAGTACGCCTTTATGTGCCAACGCTACCTCTCCCGGTTGAGGTTGTTGGTCGCCTACCACCATTGCTGCACTTCTAATAGAGTTATGAGGGTCGCGGAACGGGACCTTGGCGTGATCGTTACGTTCTAATCCGATGCTTGAGTAAATTGTCGCTACCTCCAGAGAGAATTGGTCATTTAAGGTAGGTAGCAGGTCAACAAAACTCCTAGCCAACATGGTCTTACCCGCGCCAGGAGGTCCCAGCATGATCAAGTGGTGACCCCCTGCGGCTGCCACTAGCAGTCTCTATTTTGCACTCAGCTGGCCAATAATTTGTCGGTATGTAAAAGGCTAAACAGGGTTAACGACACCAATTTTTTGCTTGGGGGCGCGGAAGTCGTTGGGTCCATGGCGATTAAGATGTTTAACGAGCTCGCTGAGATTGGGCGCTATAAGCAAGTCGCCATCTTTTACCAGACTGTCATCTGTTTCATTCTGAGCCGGCAGCGCTAAGCGTTTGTTTGCTCTAGTGGAGGGGGGGCGATTCGTAAGTTAGAATGCCATTGTTGGGCAGCAACTCGCCGAATAAACCCAATTCGCCAATGAACTCTGTGTTTTCTCTGTTGGGTATATTCACTTGGCCGCTGGCTTGGAGAATTGCCAGAGCGATGGGTAAGTCAAATCCGGTACCGCTTTTAGCCAAGTTGCCCGGCGCAAAGCTGATGATGACGTGACCATTTTGGGTAGTTGAAACCGTTGTTTCTAAGCGCACTCTTTACCCGGTCTCTAGATTCTTTAACCACGCCTTCAGCCAACCCAACGATAGTAATGCCCGGTAGTCCCGGTGCCAATGTGACATGCAATAGCAATGCAGTGAACATTCAGGCCGATAGGAATGTGGCTGAATATGGGTCCCACTGCGTGCATTGCAATTAATGACCTTTAGCGTCTGACTGTTCTAGGGTCTTTAAGCGCTGTTCCAAATCTTGCACCTGCTGCTTTAGGGTTTCCATTACATCACGGTGGGCCTCGAAATCTCTCTTAGGTACTAATTCCAGTTGGCTAAAAAGCTGGTTCACTTTCTCTTGTACCTGCAAAAGTGACGCTTGAGGTAGTTGGCTTTTTAAGATTTCGAACAAAGCACCTAATGGGTCTTTAGCAGTCATATATATTCTCTCGTTTTACGTTTTTGCTCTGAATTGTATTGAGTTGTAGTGATTCGCATGACGTTGTTTTGGTTAAGTTGCTCGCAATAATAATCTTAGCTTGATTGAAGGATTTAGGAGATATTTTATCGCCTTTGTTTTGCCAGCCCAGTTATCTCATTAATCGCTTTCTTGTTATCACCTATTTCCTAACCTTGCTATCAAAACCCTTTTGCGCTTTTTCGCATATAGGACATTTGCCTGTTAAAGGTGCGCCATTGACGTCTTTAGGAAAACTGTGCACTAGAACGGTGCACAAAATAGTGGCCGCAGAGAGTTGGGGCTGAAGCTTCATTCGCCCTTGGGCAACCTCGCAAACCTTTGTTTGGCGTATGTAGATGGGCGCTTTTAAGCGCAATTCAACTTTCACACAGAACATTTTAACGCCGAATAGAAAAGCTTCTGAACTAGGCACGCATCTTGCTATTACCTAAGCAAGATTGAAATTAAGGAAGCAAAAGTCAGGTGCCAATTCTGTACACAGAGGAGGTATCTAAATAGTTCTGATTCGTAGAAAATTCAGGGATGCGTTTAACGCATTTGATCTTCCACAACAGATCACTTTGCCAGTTGGCTTAACCAATGGGCGTGTCCCAGAACAGAAACTTAGGAAAAAAATATGAAATTAATTACGGCGATCATAAAACCGTTCAAGTTGGACGATGTGCGTGAAGCACTGTCTGGGGTAGGAGTTCAGGGCATGACTGTCACTGAGGTAAAAGGATTTGGGCGTCAGAAAGGCCATACCGAATTGTACCGCGGTGCTGAATATGTTGTTGATTTTCTACCCAAAGTAAAAATTGAAGCGGCAATAGACGATGACATTTTAGAACAAACAATAGAAGCCATTAGCAAGTCTGCTAATACAGGCAAAGTGGGCGACGGCAAAATTTTTGTCACCGCATTAGAAGAAGCGGTACGAATTCGTACCGGCGAAACCGGACCAGAGGCTGTATAGCTTTAATCCATATTTGGAGAAATGATTGTGGAAGATCTAGTTCAATTAGCATACGCGGTAGACACGTTCTACTTCTTAGTAATGGGTGTCCTGGTAATGTTCATGGCGCCGGGATTTGCCATGTTAGAGGCTGGCATGGTGCGTTCGAAAAATACCTCTGAAATTTTAACTAAAAACGTGGCGCTGTTTTCCATCGCTTCCATCATGTACTTAGTTATTGGCTATAACATTATGTACGGTGGCGAAGGCCTGTTCTTAGGCGCAGAGAACACAGTGGATGAAGTGCTTGCTTCGGGTGGTGATACTTACTACTCCGCACGTTCAGATTTCTTCTTTCAGGTTGTCTTCGTAGCAACTGCAATGTCCATTATCTCGGGCGCCGTTGCAGAAAGAATGAAGCTCTGGTCCTTCTTACTGTTCACAGTAGTGATGACTGGTTTTATTTACCCATTGCAGGGTAGCTGGAGCTGGGGTGGTGGATTCCTGTCAGAAGCAGGTTTTGTAGACTTTGCTGGTTCCGGTATCGTGCACATGTGCGGTGCAGCAGCAGCGTTAGCTGGTGTAATTTTGCTTGGACCCCGTAGTGGTAAGTACGGTCCCAACGGCGAGATCACGCCTATTCCAGGATCAAATATGCCCTTAGCAACACTGGGTATGTTTATCCTTTGGTTCGGTTGGTTCGGATTCAACGGTGGATCAGAGTTGAAGTTAAGCAACATCGATGAAGCTAATGCAGTAGCCCAAGTGTTTGTAAACACAAATATGGCAGCAGCAGGCGGATTGGTTGCAGCATTAATACTTGCAACCATAATCTTCGGTAAAGCTGACTTGACAATGGCACTTAACGGCGCCCTAGCAGGTCTGGTATCCATTACGGCTGAGCCATTGTCTGGTACTAATCTAGAGTCAATGCTGATCGGTGCTGTAGGTGGCGTCATTGTTGTCCTATCTATCGTCGGTTTAGACAAGATTAAAATTGATGACCCAGTAGGCGCCATATCAGTTCACGGTACCTGCGGTATCTGGGGTCTGATGGCTGTACTGATCACCTCTGACGACGCAACGCTAACCGGCCAGCTAACTGGACTAGGTGCAATCTTTGGCTTTACCTTCATTGCAGCCTTAGTTGTTTGGTTCATTATCAAACTTGTGATCGGCATTCGCCTCTCTGAGGAAGACGAACTGATTGGTGCTGATAAAGCAGAGATCGGTATCGTAGCTTACCCAGAGTTTAATAAATAAGTTTTAAACTTGAAGTGAAAGCTTGGAAAAGCCGCCTACGGGCGGCTTTTTTTTGTCTGTTAGTTAAGCAAAAGGTTCCATAAGTCTAGCGAGGGTTTAAGATAGGCACTTCGTTCACTAATACACACCGTCATGAAATATAAGAGCACCAGAGGACAAGTCAGCGGTATTGGATTTACCGAAGCGCTGCTAATGGGTTTGGCTTCAGATAGTGGCCTACTTGTACCTGAATCAATTCCAGATGTTCGGCCGCACCTGCAGGCTTGGCGAGCACTCGGTTTTGTTGAATTGGCGCAAAAGATTTTGCCCATGTTCATTGACGATATTGAACCGGCTGTTCTGCACCGACTGATCCAGGAATCGTATGCATCTTTTGACCACCCTGATGTAGTTGGCTGGAAACAGGTGGACGATATGGTGGTTCTGGAACTGTTTCACGGTCCAACCCTGGCCTTTAAAGACGTCGCTTTGCAATTACTGGGCAAACTTTTTGAGCATGTCCTAGGAGAGCGCGGACAAAAACTCAATATTTTGGGCGCCACCAGTGGCGACACCGGTAGTGCAGCTATTGCAGGTGTGCGTGGGCAGAAGAATGTAGATATTTTTATTATGTATCCTCATGGACGTATTAGCCCGCTGCAAGAACTGCAGATGACCACTGTTGCAGATGACAATGTGCATTGTATCTCGGTAGACGGAAGTTTTGATGATTGCCAAAACTTAATGAAAACAATTTTTGCAGATGCTGACTTTAAGGCGAAATATGATTTGGGCGCAGTGAACTCTGTGAACTGGGCCAGGGTAATGGCGCAGATTGTTTACTACGCATATGCGAGTTTGCGCACAGATCAGCCGGCAAATTTTGCGGTACCCACGGGTAATTTTGGCAATGTGTTTGCAGCATATCTTGCGCACCAGATGGGCTTCCCAATCGCTAATCTACTGTTAGCCACAAACGAAAACGATATTTTGGCTCGGTTCTTCCAAACGGGCGAGTATTCTCGGGGTGAGGTTCATCAAACCCTTTCTCCAGCAATGGACATTCAAGTTGCTAGCAATTTTGAGCGCTTTCTTTATTACTATTTTGAGCAAGACAGCGATCGTCTTTGTGCGTTTATGGCAGAATTCGCTGAAACAGGTAACGCCAGTATAGGTGGTGTACCTGAAGACAAACTGTTTACTGCAGTGGCGGTAGATCGCGAGCAAACCCTTATGGCTATGGCGGAAGCTAAAGCTCGTTTCGACTACATATTGGACCCCCACACTGCGGTTGGTTATGCGGCGACAAAAGCTCAGGGCGGTGAATTAAGTACGCCAAGAATTTGTGTGGCCACTGCTCATCCAGCGAAATTCCCGGAAGCAGTGATAGAAGCTACAGGCATTACACCCACGCACCCTTCATTAGAGGCGTTGTCTGGTTTGCCGGTACGCAAGGGGCATATTGATGCCAATATTGAAGCGGTAAAAGACTATTTAGCCGCGCGGGTTTAAGTGCTGAGCGCGCATCGGCCTAACCTCAGGCCCGCGAAAAAATTGCGCAGAGTGGGAAAAAGAGTGGCAAAAAAAGTGCTCAAAAGCACCTGAAGAAAACTACGCGCAGCTAGGCTGGCAAGCAGTATACAAAGACCAGTAAAGGACTTACAGCGAACTAACATCAAGGTAGCTGAAAAATCTGAAATAAATACTCTGGTCCCCCAGGCCCAATAGCAGCGTCACCTAACTAAAATGTTTTCAAATTTGCTAAAGGCTGTTTTGGTAAGCTTCTAATGCACTAGGCAGCTGCTCAAGATTTGTTACTTCAATGTTCGCTATGGCTTGATCCTGGCTCGGCTTGTGCCCTGTTAGGTTGACCCACAATGTATGCATGCCTGCATCCTTCGCGCCTTCTATATCGTCGGTTAAGTGGTCTCCGACGTGTATGCACTGATCAGGTGCAGCCCCAGCTTTAGCTAATACCGCCTCAAACATTAGCTTATTGGGTTTGCTTGCGCCTACATCCGCGCTAGACACTGCGCCGGCGAGAAACTTAGAAATGCCTACTTGTTCTACGTCTGCATTGCCATTGGTCAGAGCGAACAGTGTGTAACGTTGCGAGAGCACGTCCAACATCTCTAAAGCGCCAGGGAAAAAGGCAACGTCATTTCGGCCTTTAAAGAAGACCGCAAAGGCCTCTAATGCAAGACTTCGTGCCCGCTCTTCTACCGCGCCAGTTGCAGCCATGATCCTACATAAGACCTCAATACGAAGAAACGTAAGGTCGTGGATTTTTGCTGGATTGTCTGCAACCACTTGGTTACGAATCTCAGCGGTTGCATCGGATTTATAAACATTCAATGCCTCGGGCACGTTGTCCTGCATCCATTGACGCATATTTTTTTCTGCCACTATAATCGTAGCTTCAACATCCCAAAGCGTATTATCTAAATCTAGTGTAACGGTTTTTATCTTGTTGTTAGGTGAGCTCATTTCTCTCTTATAATTGTTTCCAACAGACGATCAAAGTAAATGACCAGCCTTTGTCACTTTTCGTCAGGTTGAGATTTGGCTCTTGGATGAGCTTTATCGTAGACCTTGGCTAAATGTTGAAAATCTAAGTGGGTATAAATTTGTGTTGTAGAAATATCGTTGTGGCCGAGTAACTCTTGAATGCCTCGCAGATCTCCAGATGACTCAAGCATGTGCGTTGCGTAGCTATGGCGAAGCATGTGCGGGTGCAGACTGTTGTCCCCCAATTGAATAATCGCAATGTCTTTAAGTCGTTTTTGTATTGTGCGTGGGCTCATTGGCGTGCCATTTTTACTTTGGAACAGCGGTGCGTTATTGGCTACAGACGGGTGCTCAGCTAACCATTCATCCAGCGCCTTAATACATAGTCGTCCTAAGGGCACTTGGCGTACCTTATTACCTTTACCCAATACGGTGACGAAGCCGGCGGCTAAATCTAAATCTTCGATCGACAAACCGACAACTTCCATCAACCGTAGACCGCTGCCATAGAGCAATTCGATAATGGCTTTGTCACGCTTCTCTTTGCTGTTCTGAGGTTGGAAATCTAACAGGCGTGCGGCTTGATCTGTGTCTAGCACCTTAGGTAAACGTCTTTTTACTTTGGGTGATCTCGCTATGGTCGCTGCGTTGGTCGTTACTATTTCTTGGTCTACCAAATAGCTGTAAAAGCTCCGTATCGCGGAGAGGTTGCGTTGGATACTTTTGCTGCTCAAATCTTTGTGGCGCAGTTTGGAAATAAACGCCGTAACGTCTTGGGGCGTGCCTTGCGCGAGGGGTTTATCTAAAAATTCGGCGAATCGACAAATTTCGCGTTTATAGGCTTTAATTGTGTGCTCAGAGCAGTTGCGCACAACTGTGAGGTGGCGCAGGTACTGGTCAACGAGTGTCTGTGGCTCAGACATCAGTTGGCAAGTCGATTCATGACTTTGCCCAAAATGTCAGCGATATATTTGACGAAAAGAGTATCCATGTTCTTCGCAAAACGATTGGCATCGCGGCTGCCTATACACAATGCACCAGTACCTTTATTGAGGGTCAGGGCTAAGATCACTGCGCTACCCGATTCGTCGTGATCAGACATAGGAAACATTTTTTCAAGTTCACTGTGACGCAGTGCGGTGCAAGCCGCATCGTTACTGTTTTGCAGGTGCTGAAAGGGCAGCTCTTTGAGATGATGCTGAATATGATCCAACGATAGAGCTAAGTCAGCATCCAACATATGCGCGCAAACAAAATCTGCCTCAAAATCTACCAGCACATGAGTTGCCAATACTTCATTAAGCTCATGCCAAGAACTCACTTCAAGTAACGCCAAATTCAGTGAGCGAGTCTTAGCAAAAATTTCGTCATTGGCACGAGCCGCGTGTAAGAGCTCGTTCATGCGCCGTCGCATGGCGACATTACGATCTCTAAGAATATCTATTTGCCGTTCTACCAAAGATACTGCGCCGCCAGACGCATGGGGTAAGGTAAGCTCCGAAAGAGCCGCTACATGCCGCTGGAAAAAATCTGGATGTTTGCGCAGGTAATCGAGAATTTCTTGTTCGCTGATTTTGTCTTTTGCGTCTTCGTTGTCATTGTGTAAGTGCACGAGTTAGTTCTCCGTTACAATTTCGCCGCGATAAACAAGGTTGGCGTCGCCGCTCATGACCACTTGTTGACCTATTCCAGGCCACTGAACGCGTAGCTTGCCGCCAGGCAAGGATACTTTTACTCGGCCGTTAACATGACCGTTTAAATGCGCAGCTACTACCGCTGCACAAGCACCTGTGCCGCAGGCCAATGTTTCGCCGACGCCGCGCTCAAAAACACGCAGACGTACAAAATGTTCATCGACTATTTGGCAAAAGCCGATGTTCGCACGTTCTGGGAAAAATTCGTGCACGGTCATCTCTCCGCCTATTTTTTGCACATCTAGATCTAACAGGCTGTCAACAAAAATCACCCCGTGAGGGTTGCCCATTGATACTGGCGTAACGCAAAAGGTTTCGCCGCAAACAGTAATCTCTTCAGTAAGTTGGTTGCTTGCACTAACAAATGGTATATCTTTGTGTTCAAGTATTGGCGCGGGCATTAATGTTTGAATCTGCTGTGAATTTTGCAGAGTGGTTGCAATCATTCCTCCGGCAGAATTCCAGAGCAAATGATTGCTCTTACTCAGGCCCAAATGATTGGCGAGAAATGCCACGCAACGTGTGCCGTTTCCGCATTGCTGAGCTTCTGTGCCATCAGCATTGAAAATTTGATAATCGAAATCAGCATTGGCCACTGTAGGAGGCGCAATAATTAACAGCTGATCGAAACCTATTCCTAGCTTTCTATCGGACCAAGAGTGCACTTGCTCGGCATTGATGCTTTGCGGACTGCTCACGCAATCTAACACCATGAAGTCGTTACCCAGGCTATGCATTTTGTGGAAAATACGCGTGGTACTCACAGCCAACAGCCAGTCGGATTTAACTTTGGTGAAATAGTTTTCATATTTCTAGTCTAGTGGCCTGTTTGCTCTAGTTCTAGGCGTAATTGGTCTTGAATTGTTTCGCGCCGCCTAACCACTTTAAATTCGCTACCGTCAACTAAGATCTCTGGCGCTCGGCCACGGGTGTTGTAGTTTGAGGCAAGTACCGAACCATATGCGCCAATCGAAAGCACTGCCACTAAATCATCTTCAGCTAATGCCAGCGTTCGTTGCTTAGCAAGAAAATCCGCAGATTCACAAATTGGCCCGACAATATCCCACTCCAGTGGTTGTATATCCGACGACTTATCTACCGGCACTACTTCATGCCATGCCTGGTACAGCGATGGTCGAATTAGATCATTCATTGCCGCATCTACTACGGCGAAATTTTTGTGATCGGGCACGTCGGCTTTTTTTAAATATTCTACCCGTGTGAGTAAAACGCCGGCGTTTGCGGTGAGGAATCTGCCTGGCTCAATGCGCAGTTGCAAATCTCTGCCCCCTAAAATTTGCCCAACACTGGCGCCCCAATCGTCAATATCCAGAGGTGTCTCATCTTGATAACGCACGCCGAAGCCTCCACCTAGATCGATGTGCTTAAGCAAGATGCCGTGCTTTTCTAGAATATCGCGAAGCTCCAAAATACTAGTTAGTGCCTGTAGCAGTGGCTCTGCTTCATTAATTTGCGAGCCGATATGACAGTCGATGCCGGTGAGATTAATGGCTGGGTTTTCCGCGGCAAGTAAATAAAGTGCTAGGGCTTCTTCCTTGGTTACACCGAACTTATTTTCTTTGAGTCCAGTTGCGATATAAGGGTGGGTCTTCGCATCTACGTTTGGATTTACGCGAATCGCAACATTGGCGACACAGCCCAGCAACTCTGCCTGGGTTATAATACGTAAGAGCTCACCGCGACTTTCTACATTGAAGCAGCCTATTCCAGCTTTTAACGCGAAATTGATTTCCTCAATAGATTTACCTACCCCAGAAAAAATCACAGAAGCAGGGTCGCCGCCAACAGCCAGCACGCGGCTAAGTTCTCCAGCAGAAACAATGTCAAAACCTGCGCCCAGCGACTTGAATAACGAGAGTATTGCCAGATTGGAATTGGCTTTCACTGAATAGTGTATTTGGTGGGGTGTACTACTGAGCGCATCACTCAGTAGATTATATTGTTCGGTTAGATAACTCTTTGAGTAAATATAAGCTGGTGTGCCAACAGCGTCAGCAATTTTGCTCAAGGCAGTTTGTTCAATATACAGATCATTGTGCACATACTTTGCTGCCGTAAATTCGTTGTCAGAGTTTTCTAAAGTCACGGAGTCATAGTCCTTTCGGTTAGCCTTGGTGTGGGTAAAGAGTGAAGAATTGATTGGGTTATCTGCCGCCCAGCATTCGTCCCTTTTTCTTCATAGTCAGGCAACTGCAGGGGACCTTTTTGTCCGCAGGTCACAACAAGACTGGAAATATAGGCCAAAACGATCCATTTCATATCTGCTATTCCTAATTTTCACTCGCATTTGCGTGAGCTAGTTTGGGGTAAATGTTGTAACTGCCCATAAGGCGTGCCCCTTAGAGGGCAATAGATGCTAGCTAACACACTTACGAATAAAGCCCTTTTTGTAACAGCTTTTTGCTCAGCTGCTTTCACCGCCTATATGTGTTCGCGCGCGGTCGCTATTGCTTTAAGAACTTGGCGAGGCGCAGTTCCACCTAAGTGATCTCTGGCAGCCACAGATCCGGTGAGTGTGAGTACCTCGTAAACATCTTCATCAATAATATTCGAGGCGCCACCTGCCAGTTCTTCAATAGACAAGGCCTCAAGTGGTTTGCCTAGCTCAATGGCACGTTGTACTGCTTCGCCCACTATCTCGTGAGCATCTCTGAAGGGTAAACCTTTTCTAACCAAATAGTCTGCTAGATCGGTAGCGGTTGTGAAACCAGACAGTGCCGCTTGGCGCATATTTTCTTTATTCGGAATGATATTGGGTACCAGTCCTACCAGTGCCGTGAGGCAATCTCGCAATGTATCCACTGAATCAAAAAGTGGCTCTTTGTCCTCTTGATTGTCTTTGTTGTAAGCCAATGGTTGGCTTTTCATTAGGGTCAACATAGAAATTAGGTTGCCGTTCACTCGCCCAGTTTTGCCGCGAATAAGCTCGGGCACATCTGGATTTTTCTTTTGCGGCATGATGCTTGAACCGGTACAAAATCTATCTGGTAGGTCAATGAAGCTAAATTGCTGGCTAGACCATAAGATCAATTCTTCGCACCACCGCGACATGTGGGTCAGCGTAAGGGCCGCGACGGAACAGAACTCAATGGCAAAATCTCGGTCACTGACTGCGTCGAGGGAATTTTCGCATACGCCCTCAAACTCCAAAAGCTCCGCCATATATTCTCTATCTGGCTTGTAGGGCGTGCCGGCCAGCGCAGCTGCGCCCAATGGCAGTTGGTTGGTGCGCTTGCGACAGTCCACTAATCTGCTTCTATCTCTCTTGAGCATGGCAAACCAAGCCATTAGGTGGTGGCCGAAAGTAATGGGCTGGGCGGCTTGTAAATGGGTAAAGCCCGGCAATATGGTGTCGTGATGTTGTTCTGCTAGATCAGCTAAGCGGTGCAATAAAGCAGACTCAAGGTCAAAAATTTCGTCGATTGCGTCACGTAAGTAGAGCCGTATATCCGTCGCTACTTGGTCATTTCGTGACCTTCCGGTGTGCAGTTTTTTACCTGTATCGCCAATTAGTTGGATAAGACGGTGTTCAATATTCATATGAACATCTTCGAGCACGACACTCCATGCCATTTTTCCGCCCTCGATTTCGCCTTTTATCGTGTCCAAACCACCTTTGATCTGATCAAATTCGCCGGAGGTCAGTATTTTGATCTTCAATAGCATCTGAGCATGTGCAAGAGAGCCGCGTATATCCTCTTTATATAGGCGTTGGTCGAAGCTAATAGATGCAGTGAAAATTTCAACAAACTCATCTGTAGCTTCGCTAAATCGCCCTCTCAATAAACCCTGATCGGTTGTATTTTCTGAATGATCGGTTTTGTTTACCATTATGCTACTCTGCTTCCATCAGGATTTTTGTGATTTCGGGCTGGGCAGTATACCAAGCAATGAGGATTTAGTAGTCAGCTTGTTGGCTAGAGGTTGGAAAAATGTCATTCGGCGATAAAATTTAATGACTAAGTATGTCGATTCAAGCCCTAGCAATGGGCGCCTAGTGATACCTGACTTGCTGATACCCCAAATGCTATTTTGCCTAGTAGTCGTTGGGCTGCTCTTTGGTTTGTTCGGTTGGGCGCTGAGTATTGAAATGGCTTGGTACCATTTCATTCACACCTCGTTGTTTGCGCTTTGGGTTGTATTGCTTTTAGTATCGTGGTGCAGAGCCTGAGCGGCTTTTTTACCCGCACCCCCACTCTAATCTCGGTGATCTGTGTATTTATAGTAGATATTGCAGTTACTACCGCCGTGCACTTCATTATGAATATGGTTTTCTCGAATGATACCGCCCCAGAATATCTTCTGCCCAGACGCATAGCTATTGTCATTCTTTGTATCGGTATTTACCTCAGATATACGGTGCTTCGCCACCGACTACAGCGCCAGGAAGAATCGGAACTTCACTCTAAGATCCAAGCTTCGTAGTCGCGAATTCGCCCGCATTTTCTTTTCAATAGTATGAATATTATCGCTAGTTTGATTCCTTCAGACCCAGAAACCGCCTAGGAAGTAGTAGAAGATTTGTCCGAACTATTCCGTGCCAGTTTGCAGGAGAAAGGAAGTTTTGTGTTGCTTGGGGACGAACTAGATTTATGTGAGCGCTATGTGCGTATTGAGGCCTTACGTTTAGGGGAGCGCTTGGTAATGAATTGGACAATCAGTGAGACAAAAGATTCGCCTAAAATTCCACCGCTACTGCTGCAACCACTGTTAGGAAACGCAATTTATCATGGTGTGCAGCCGATTCCTGAAGGCGGAACAATAGACTTTCATCTCGAATATCTGGGAGACGACATGCAGATCACCATTACAAATCCGGTTCCTCAGTACGATTCGGTTTATGGCTCAGACGATCATATGGCGAGAAATGATGCCAAATCTCCAGGGAAAAGTAATAACCTGGCAATAGCCAATATCCGCACGAGATTGGAAGTTCGATATGGGGCGAAAGCTTAATTAAGAACCTCGCTGCAAGGAAATGTATTTTTGACAAAGCTGCGGTGACCTAAAGTACCGGTAGCTCAGTAAAAGAGACCAACGGCTATGAGAATTTTAATAGTGGATGACGAAACTCTCGCTCGAGACCGGCTGCGCCGAATGCTTGAAAGTGATGGGCGCCAAGCAATTATAGGTGATGTAGCGACCGGCTTAGAAGCGTTGCGGATAAGTGAAGACTTACGCTCTGACCTTGTTTTGCTAGATATTAGAATGCCGGGAATGGATGGCATCGAAACTGCCAGACATTTTCTTGGTCAAAAAGACTCTCCCGCAGTAGTGTTTTGTGCCGCATTTGAAGAGCATGCAATTAAGGCTTTCGAGTTAAAGGCGGTGGGTTATCTATTAAAACCGGTCAGGAAAGAGCAGTTGATTGTGGCGCTGGACAAATCTACCCGCTTGAATCGTTTGCAACTGACATCGCTGCATGGGGTGGATGAAACTCGCCGAGCGCACATTTGCGCCCGCACTTATAAGGGTGTTGAGTTGGTTAATGTGAGTGATATTCGCTATCTAAGAGCAGATCAAAAATATGTTACGGTGCGTCATGCTGGCGGAGAGGCTATAATTTACGAAACGCTGCGCGAACTAGAGAAGGAATTCGCTGATATTTTTTTTCGTATTCATCGTAACGCGCTGGTGGCTAAGCACCATATTTTAGGTCTCGAAAAAAGCGTGTCTGGACAGATAGGTGTCAGATTGGACGATATTGAAGAGACAGTGGATATTAGCCGACGACATTTACCTGGAGTCCGCAAAGTTATAAGGCGGCTTTAATTATTAGGACCTTATGAAGAATATTAGAATTGCTACTCGCGAGAGCAAACTCGCATTGTGGCAGGCTAGGTTTTTGCGAGCGCAGTTGCTTGCAGCCCACCCAGAAATTGAAGTAACACTGGTTGGCATGAGTACTAAAGGTGACCGGTGGCTAGATGCCCCTCTCAGCGAAATTGGTGGCAAAGGTTTGTTTATTAAAGAGCTTGAAGTAGCAATGCTCGACGGACGTGCGGATATGGCCGTGCATTCGGTAAAAGATTTGCCGGCGGTTATGCCTGATGGATTTAGCCTGCCTCTAATAGCATTCCGTGACGATATTCGCGATGTTCTAGTCAGCCCCAAAGGTCCACTTGAGGCGCTGCCAAAAGGTGCTCGAGTAGGCTCATCAAGTTTACGTAGAAAATCTCAAATTTTGGCAATTCGTCCAGATTTAGAAGTACTGCCAATTCGCGGTAATGTTGGCACGCGCCTGGAAAAACTAGATTCTGGAGAGTTCGACGGCATTGTGCTTGCAGCAGCAGGTTTAGCGCGTTTGGAATTGCACAGAGACGATATGCATCCCCTGCCAGTAGATGAATGTCTGCCGGCTCCGGGTCAGGGAGCACTCGGCGTGGAAATATTACAGGGCAGCGCAATAGAAGAATTTCTCACTCCCTTATTAGATGTACGAACCAGTGCATGCGTCATTGCCGAGCGAGGCATCAGCGCAGGTCTTGGTGCAGATTGCGCTCTGCCAGTAGCCGCATCTGCGCATTTTACCTCGTCAACGCAAATACAACTTTCGGCGTTAGTAGCCGATGCAATTGGCGCTAACATAATCCGCAGTACCGTGACCGGAACCGATCCAATAACGTTAGCGGGCCAGGCTGTTGAAGAACTCCTTGCCAATGGCGCAGGTGAGATTTTGGACAGCATAAGGCAAGATAAGCACTGATCAACAACGGCTGAAAACGTGACTAAGGTCTGGATAACACTGACAGAACCAAGTGCATCGCGCATCGCTTCTCAGCTTGCCGTGAAAGGACACACGAGTATTTGCGAGTCGGTTACAGAAATTCAGTTTCTGCCGAATAGCCTCAATCCGCAGAAAAATTCTGCCCCCCCGGACTTATGTATTTTTTTATCCCAGCATGCTGCTAAGCAATATGTGCAGCAGATCTACTGCGAATCTCACAGCGCGTGCAAATTTTTGGCGATAGGCCCAAATACCGCTAAAATACTTCGACAAGGCGGACTTCAGGTTGTTGAACCAGAGCATGCAAGCTCTGAAGGGCTGTTGGCCTGCGCCACTGTGCTAAGTATCAAAGAAAAAGAACATGTTTGGATTGTCTGCGGTGAGGACGGGCGCGACATACTGTATAAGGCACTGAAAAAACGTTGTCGTCTCAGTGTTCTAAACCTTTATCGACGGGTAGAGCGCATGGTGGACAATATAGATGTTGCTGGCGTAGACATAATTCTTGTAGGTTCATCTCAAGGTTTTGTTGCGGCGGCCAAAGTCTGGCGAAAACTCGGCGGCAGTTTATCAGCCTATTTTGTTGTCCCCTCTGAACGTGTTGCCAATCTTAGTTTAGAATTAGGCCTTTCTAGGGTGGTTAATGCTCAGGGTATAGACACCCAATCTTTGTTGGACGCACTTGCGAGAATAGAAGATGCATGAAGATCAGAACGTTGAAGCTAAAGACTCAGTTGCGAGTGCTAAGGTGCAACCAAATCTACAGCCAAAGGAAACTGGATTGACTAAAACTAGAATGAGTACCTCGGGCAGGTTTTTTATATTTTTGGCCCTCGCTATTGCGGGCTGCGGTTTGGCGTTAGCAGTTTTTTTATATCTACAGTTGGTAGAAAATAGCCCACTGGACAAAGCGATTGCAGAAAGTAATGCTGCGCGAAAAACGCTATCGGTAACAATGACAGATCAGTTGTCCTCCGCAACAAAGACTATGGAGCAACGCCAACTAGCATTGCAAAGTCAGCTTGATGAAAAAATAGAACTGCGCCTAAGTCAGGCGGAAGCAGATCTACAGTCCGGATTGGAATTGGTTACTGCGAGCAAACCAACCACACCAAATAAGTGGCGGCTGGCAGAGGCGAGCTATTTATTAAGGGAGGCAAACCGTAGTCTGATCATGCAGCGAGACACGGTTTTTGCTTTGCGTGCATTAACCAGCGCGGAGGAAATCCTTCAAGATCTTGGCGACCTTGCGCCGTTCCCGCTGCGTGCAAAACTAGCCAATGACATCGCCTCACTTGCGCGTGTAGAAACTGTCAATATTGAAGAAATTTATATTCGCCTAGAAACTCTCAAAGGCAACATTCCCAGCAGGGTTTCCACGCAGGATAATTTTGCCTCCGTCGAACAGGTAACTGCCCCGCTAACTCAGGCCTGGTGGCAGCAGATACTTGATAGAGTCACAAATCTTATCCGTATCAGCTCTTTAATTGAAGAGTCAGAAGTTCAAACACTGCCGAAACTGTTGCCCACTCAAGAGGTTGCCACGCTCGCCAATCTTAGAATTAGTTTGGCTATAGAGCAGGCTCAGCTAGCATTGCTCCAGGGACAGGAGCAGGTTTATCAAGCTAGCTTGCTCAGGGCTAAGACAACTACCATAGAATACTTTGACGCCAATGGCGCTCGCGAGATTATGTTTCTAGCGGATATCGAAGAACTTTCAGGTATAGATCTAACACCAGAATTGACGGACATTTCTGGATCTTTAGCGATGCTTAGCAAAGCTGAGGCTGAAGCGGAATGAGATTGCTAACGGTATTATTCCTTTTACTGCTTGCTGCCTTGGGTGTTGGTTACTGGCTCAACGACCCCGGCTACGTATTGGTGCGTATAGGCGATATTGCAGCAGAGACTACTCTGTGGGGAAGCCTCATAGCACTAATTGCTTCCGCTGCGGTGCTGCGCTTGATTTATGTCACCTTGCGTAGTTTTTGGCGCGGTAGCAGCTGGCTTCTTGGCTGGGGCGGTCAACGCAAAGCCAAGTGGCTTCGCGGGCTATCAGAAAAAGCTGCGGTAGCATTGCTGCAGGATAAGTGGCTAGCAGCTCAAGGATATTTTCTACAAGCCAAGAAACTTGGCGACATTGATCTCGCGAGTAATCTTGGTCTAGCTCGTGCGGCGCATGAATTAGGCAATAAAGAGGTGGAAGTTAGTGCTTTGGCATCTGCTCAATCCTTGTTGCCGGATAACGACCAATCCGTCGCCAACATAAAGATGACTTGGCAGATTGCTAAGGGCGAAAGTGCAGAGGTTATTGAAATTCTCGAGCCGTTACATTTGGCTGGCGAATGCTCCGTTCAAGGCTTGATCGTGCTGGCTAAAGCCTATCGCTGTGAACATCGCTGGTTGGATATAAGAAATCTGTGGCCATCTTTAGAAAAACAAAAGTTGTTGAAAAAAGAATTGTTCGATGAGGACTTTGAGGGACTTTGGACCGCTCGGTTATTGGCTGAATCGAATATTGCAGATGCCGTGAAAATTTTGCCTAAGGCGCATAAGGCCAACGTTGTTATCCTCAGCGAGTGGATCGACATTCTATTGTCAGAGCGTACACAAGACGACGCACTTGCGGCTATAGAGTATGCCTTAGCAGCCAAATGGGATGACCAGCTCGTGCTGCGCTATGGAAAAACTCATGGCTCAGACGTTGAAGCTCAGCTTGCCCAAGGCAAAAAGTGGTTAAAGAAAAGTCCCGACAATGTACCGTTGTTGATGACGTTGGGCCGCCTTGCAACTGTTAAGCGACAGGTGTCTTTAGCCAGAGATTACTTTGAAAGTGCGTTGGCGCAAGCCTCAGAGGGTGATCCAGCGCGCAGTGAAATTTATCATGAGCTAGGGCGTGCCTGTCATGGCCTTGGTGATTCTCAACGAGCCTTGCAATATTTTTTAAAGGCCTAGTTGGTTGTGTAAACCAATTTCAGGGTAGGTGCTGGAGACAACTCGTTGAGTGGTAATAAAGCAGCACTGTGAATAATCAGGCTGCTGCTTTTTGTTAAAGGCCCTGCTGCAAAGCAGCTAGAAGCCTCTAATGATTAATAGCTGTGTTTCTCCGCTCAGGTTATCGCTTCATTGAGTTAAAGAAATCACTGTTAGTTTTGGTTTCTTTGAGCTTATCTAGGATGAACTCAATGGCTGCTATGTCATCCATGTCGTGCAACAGTTTGCGTAGGATCCAAACTCTTTGTAATTCTTCTTCAGTCATTAGCAGTTCTTCGCGACGTGTCGCGGATCTACGTATATTGATTGCCGGGTAAACGCGCTTCTCCGCAATTTTCCGTTCAAGGTGTAATTCCTGATTACCCGTACCTTTAAATTCTTCGTAAATCACCTCGTCCATCTTTGAACCGGTGTCTACTAGTGCGGTAGCTACGATAGTCAGGCTGCCGCCTTCTTCGATATTTCTAGCTGCACCAAAGAAACGCTTTGGTCGTTCTAGTGCGTGGGCATCTACACCACCTGTTAGGACTTTGCCTGATGAAGGCACAATGGTGTTATAGGCTCTAGCCAAGCGTGTAATAGAGTCGAGAAGAATAACCACATCTTTTTTGTTCTCAACCAGGCGCTTGGCTTTTTCAATGACCATCTCGGCAACTTGTACGTGGCGTGAGGGTGGCTCATCAAAGGTCGAGGCCACTACTTCGCCGCGCACAGAGCGCTGCATTTCGGTTACCTCTTCCGGACGTTCATCAATGAGAAGTACAATCAGTACCGTTTCAGGATTATTCGATGCAATAGATTGCGCAATATTTTGCAGAACTAAGGTTTTACCTGCTTTAGGCGGCGAAACTATGAGTGCTCTTTGGCCTTTGCCGACAGGTGCTACAAGATCCATGATCCTAGCGGTTAAGTCTTCAGTACTGCCGTTACCACGCTCTAGCTGTAGTCTTTCGTCAGGAAACAGAGGTGTAAGGTTTTCAAATAGAACTTTATGGGTTTTGCTGCCGCTTTCGCTGAAGTTGATTTCATCTACTTTAAGTAGCGCAAAGTATCTTTCGCCGTCTTTAGGCGGGCGAATTTTTCCAGCAATGCTGTCACCGGTACGCAGGTTAAAGCGTCTAACTTGACTTGGAGATACGTAAATATCATCTGGCCCAGCTAGATAGGAGCTGTCAGCCGAGCGTAAAAAGCCGAAACCATCTTGAAGTATCTCTAGCGTACCTTCGCCGTAAATATCTTCGCCATCTTTTGATTGCTTGCGTACTATCGCCGCAATAACTTCTTGTTTGCGTGATCTGCCAACATTTTCCAAACCCATCTCACGAGCAGTCTCCATGAGTTCTGCGACAGGTTGGCGTTTTAAATCTGAAAGGTGCATAGGCATATTAATATGAAAACCGTAGTAGTAGTGATGTTGTTTGAGTTTTCCGCATTGCTAAAGCGAATGCACAGGGAAATTAGGCGTGATAAAAATAAAGGGGATCTGTGAGATTTGGTGCTCGAAAGTTATTTCCAGTACTATTTCTGCGGCTTCTAATACTTACAAATCTGCTGCATTTCTCTTGCTCTAGTCTAGTGACTTCAGGCTGGGGGTCAAGGAGTAAAAACAATCTAAATGATATGATTTTTCGCCTATGACTGCAGCTTATTTGAGAAAACTTGAGCCTAAATTGCTGCCTTGCTATAGCTTTTGGATAATTTCTTACCCGGCTATAAAACGCTGCCGCAAAATGTACCTAAGTCAAGCCCACTCTGCGAACGCCTTTATGCCATACCCACTTTAGATATTGCTGTCCAAAAAAGCCTGTAACTGAGACTTGGAAAGCGCGCCTACCTTAGTCGCTTCTACCTCACCATTTTTGAAAAGCATAAGCGTAGGAATACCTCTAATACCGTACTTCGGCGGTGTTGCCTGATTAGAATCAATATCCAATTTGCATACCTTGATCCGATCAGCGTATTCACCTGCAACTTCGCTCAAAATTGGTGCAATCATTTTGCATGGTCCGCACCATTCAGCCCAGTAGTCTACCAGAACTGGTTTATCTGAGTTAAGAACGTCTTCTTGAAAGCCGTCGTCACTGGTATGAACGATATTGTCGCTCATGTGAGCCCCCTAATATTTTGAAAAAGAAAATTGTAGCACCGATAAACTATACGTGTCCCGCTAAAGCCGCTACTGACAGATAAATGGTTGCTGTATTTTTGTCTCAGTGCCCTTTTTTAGTCGAGCAGGGTTTTATGCCTTAGACTGGTTTTACAAACTGGGTTTTTAGCTTGGTTCCGCCTGGGAGATGAGCCATTGCTTGCTGAAGTAACTCAAAATGCCATCTGCTCCGGCGCGCTTGAAGCATAGCAAGCTCTCGCCAATGACTGCCTCGCCTAGCCAACCTTGCTCAATTGCGCCGGCATGCATAGCGTATTCGCCACTAACTTGGTAAGCGAAAGTAGGCACTTGGTATTTGTCTTTGACCCGGCGTAAGACATCTAAGAAAGGCATACCCGGTTTCACCATGACCATGTCTGCGCCTTCCTCAATGTCCAAGCCCACTTCATGAATCGCTTCTTCAAGGTTGGCTGGGTCCATTTGATAGGTTTGCTTATTGCCGCCACCTAAGCTGTTAGTCGAGCCCACAGCGTCGCGAAAAGGCCCATAGTAAGATGATGCGTATTTTGCTGAGTACGCCATGATTCGCGTATTTATAAAACCAGAGTTTTCCAGCTCATGGCGTATAGCGCCAATTCTGCCGTCCATCATATCTGACGGCGCAATAACGTCTGCACCTGCATTGGCACACACACTGGCCTGCCGGCATAAGGCCTCTACAGTAATGTCGTTTGCTACATAGCCACCGTCATCCAAGATGCCGTCTTGGCCATGGGTGGTATAAGGGTCCAAGGCCGCATCGGTAATAATGCCAAGTTCAGGTACCGCTGATTTAATCGCTTGTACCGCTAGTGGAATAAGACCATTTGGGTTGTAGGATTCAGCGCCATCTAATGTGCGAACATTGCTGTCTACATTCGGAAATAGCGCAATAGCCGGTAAGCCTAGATCATAGAGCATCTTCGCTTCTTTCACTGCAAGGTCGATGGACAGGCGCTGGATGCCCGGCATAGATGCAATATCTGTGGCCTGATTGTCGCCGTCGATAATGAACATTGGATAAATGAGGTCATCTGCACTTAGCTGATTTTCTCTAACCAAACGCCGCACAAAATCTTTTTCTCTGTTGCGGCGCATTCTGGTTTGTGGAAACGTTCTCATACAAATTCCTCTCTTTACCTAGCGCGCTGGCTAGTTAACACATCTCTCTGATGCGGCAATTTTGCGCGACCTTCAAATATTAGTTAATACTCTCTAATTCCGCACTGGCAGCTAACCAACCTTCCTCAGATTTATCGACCTGTTTGCGCAAATTTGCAGCTTTTGCCAATAAATCATTCAATTCTTCTGCTGGCATTTCATCATAGGTTTTTTGGTCTGCCAAAATATCCTCAATGGCCTTCAACTTAGTGTTGCTGCGCTCCATTTCCTTCTCGAAATTACGCACACTTTTGCGTAACTCTGTCAGCGAGGCCCTTGCCGCCGCACGTTCCTGGCGTTGGGCTTTCTTTGACCCCGCAGTCTCTTTGCCGCCGCCACTGGCTGAGCCGTTTTCAATTCTTGCAGCTGTGTAATCCTCAATGTCACCATGGTAGGTAGTCAACGTGCCATTTTCTACCAACCAAAGCTCATCCACAATTTTCGCCAAAAGACTTCTGTCGTGAGCTACGATAATGACTGCGCCGGTGTAAGCTTGGAGCGCCAGTGCTAAGGCGTCGCGCATATCCAGGTCGAGGTGGTTAGTCGGTTCGTCTAAGACGAGAACCGCGGGTTTCTCTGAGGCTAAAACAGCCATAACAAAGCGGGCTTTTTCGCCACCGGAAAGGCTCTTAATGGGCCGCTGTATCATTGGCAAGTTGAAACCCCAGCCACCAAGATAGTCTCTACACTGTTGTTCTCTAAAATCAGGCCTGACGTCCATCATTGACTCGTAGGCAGTAGCAGACATATCTAATGATTCGAGCTGGTGTTGAGCAAAGTACCCAATATTTGAGTGAGTGCCTTTTTCAAGCTGTCCATTTAGTGGTTTTAGGTCGCCAACAATAGCTTTTAGCAGCGTAGATTTGCCCGCGCCGTTTGCACCAAGTACGCCAATTCTTGCACCGGGCAGTAAGGTTTGCCCCACTTGTTTAAGAATGACGGAATCGCCGTAGCCAAGATCCATTTTGCGAAAGCTGAGCAGTGGGTTGGAGACTTTATCTGGGTTGCTGAAGTTGACACGATAATCTGAATCTACGTGCAGGGCAGCTTGTGTTTGCATACGTTCCAGCGCCTTGATCCGACTTTGCACTTGTTTCGCTTTACTCGCGGTAGCGCGAAAGCGGTCGACAAACTGTTGTATATGACTGACCTGAGCCTGATGTTTAACTGCCATTGCCTGTTCGCGCTCTAACTCGTCGCTGCGTTGGCGTTCAAATGATGAATAATTACCTTTATAAAATTTGCCCTCAGCGCCAGCGAGGTAAAGTACCTGGGTGACGGTGGCGTCGAGAAAAGCCCTGTCGTGAGCAATAATAAGCAGGGCGCCTTGGAAGCGCTTCAACCAAGTCTCAAGCCACAATATGGCTTCAAGATCTAAGTGGTTAGTGGGTTCGTCTAAGAGCAGCATGTCGCTGGGCGCCATTAAAGCTTGGGCAAGGTTTAGGCGAATACGCCAGCCACCGGAAAAGTCGCGATAAGGTTTTTTGGCTTCTTCGTCGTTAAAGCCTAGGCCATATAAAATTTCACCGGCGCGTGCCTCAGACTGATAACCGCCTAGATCATCGTACTGAGTATAAAGATTTGCCAGTTTTACTGGATCCTCAGTATTGGCAATCGCCTTTTCGGTTTTTCGCAACTCTTTGTGTCCGTCAATAATGAACTCTATGGCTGGGCGATCATTGATCTCCACTTCTTGAGCCATATAACCCAACTGCCAGTCTTCGGGGAAATCTACTTCGCCGCCACTGGCCTCGAGTTTCTTTAACACTAAGTTAAAAAATGTGGATTTACCTACACCATTGCGACCGACAACGGCCACCCTTTGGCCGGGGTAGACTACAAGGTTTACACCGTCAAAAAGCACGTCATCGCCGCGCTCGAATTTTAGATCTTGTACACGCAGCATCGGCTAATTTACTTCTTTCCTAGTTGGAGTTTCAGGCACTAATAAGATTTGGGTCGAAATCGCCAATGCGAATCTTCGAATGTTTTTCAGAATTTCTACGTGCATCGTCTTTGATGAAACGCAAAGACCCTGCAAAACCAGTCTGCAATTTGCTAAATTAGGAAACCTTGGCTTGCTTGGGGTTGGCACGAGTTGCTTTTTTACCTGCTTGGATTGGGCGAGGTAGCTCACGTCTACCTGATGTTCTTCTATCTATCCAAAGCATAATATCTCGCCACGCAGCATACTCTTCGCTTGCCGCCGTGTTCTCTCTCATCTCCAACACACCGACGCCAGTTTCCGCAGCACTCACGTACGCTGATGAATCTCTTAATTCAGTAATAACCGGAACATCCAGGCAGCGCAGAAAATCTTCTAACCGTCGTTGGTTGGCTGAACTATTTTGCGCTCTGTTATAAATCACGCCCATAGGTCTTGGCGTGGCGCGCATTACTCTGTGAGTCATTAAGTCAGCTACAAAGCGCTCGCCGGCTTTGATGTCCAATGAAGATGACAGCATTGGTATGAGGACAAGATCGCTGGCTTTGAGCGCTTCTTCGAACAAGCTAGCCTCAGTATGCCGACCAGTTACATCCATAATAATAACGTCTGAGCCTTGATCAATTTCTTGAGCGATTTGCTTGGCTAGCTTGTCGGCTGAATGATAATTGGCAACGGTATTAACTTTAGGTGCTAGGGCATCTCGCTCCTCGGCCCAATGCAAGCAGCTAGCCTGACGGTCACAGTCTAATAGCGAAACCTTTAAACCCTGATTGGCAAACGCTACGGCAAGGTTGGTAGCAATAGTTGTTTTGCCACAGCCGCCCTTACTATTGGCCACCAAAATCTTTTTTGTGGTTCCGCTCATACTTAATCCCTGCACCCCCGACGCAAATGTTCGGGGTGTTATTTTCGACTCTTGTTCCTAGCGACGGGCCCAAGAGCTGCTAAAGAGTATTACTTAATACCTTGGCGAATTTGCATGACGCAGCCAAAGAGCAGAACCATAAAGCCCGCAAATAACCACGCCGGAATGCTCAATCCAAGCAATGACCAGCTCACCTGCGCACAGTCTCCAGTGCCTGATGTCATGGCGGAAAGTAAGTCACTCAGTGGAAATGACTCAATCATATACGCTAAATCAGGCCCACAACTTGGCACCTGATCCTTCGGTAAATTTTGTAGCCAGATTTGGCGTAATGAAAACCCACCGCCGATCAGTGCAAAAAACCCACCGATTAATGGGTAAATGCCCCAGCGCGGGCTATGAGCTAGGCTTGCGTAGGCAGTTAAGCCCACTAAGGCAAGCCAGATTCTTTGCATCATGCATAGCGGGCAAGGACTCAGCCCCATGGCATGCTCCATAACCAAGCCAATGCAGAGTGAGCCGCCGCTGACTAGGCATATAGCCAGCGCCCATTGTTCAGATTTCCAAGATTCCAGCATCAGATATTAACCACTACTTTTCCAACGGCCCGTCTTTCGGCCAGGCAATTAAGTGCTTGTACGTACTCTTCTAAAGCGTACTCTGCACCGATAAGTGGGCTGATTTTGCCAGCCTCAAACATAGACATAATTTCTGCGAAGTTTTGCGCATTATCACCCGGAAAGCGGGCTGAAAATGCGCCGTAAAATACGCCGACTACTTGGCAGCTCTTTAACAGAACGAGGTTTGTAGGTACGCGAGGAATATCGCCGCCAACAAAACCTACGACCAAAACTCGCCCGTACCAATTTATTGAGCGCATGCACTGGTCAAACAAAGGGCCGCCGACCGGGTCATAAATTACATCAGCACCCTTGCCGGCGGTCAACGCTTTAACTTTATCTTTTAGTTCGCCGTCACTGTAGTTGATCAAATCATCAGCGCCGGCAGTTTTTGCAACAGCTAGCTTTTCGTCTGTAGATGCGGCTGCTATCACCCGCGCCCCCATGGCTTTGCCTAGTTCTACCGCAGCTAGACCTACACCGCCTGCGGCGCCAAGCACCAAGAGCGTCTCGCCAGGCTGTAAGTTTGCCCTTTGCTTCAATGCATAATATGAGGTCCCGTAGGTTGTGCTGATACCAGAAGCTTGAGCAAAGCTCATTGAGTCAGGCTTTGGCTTTAAACCCTTTGCCGAAATGGCTAGTTTTTCTGCAAAACCGCCATGGCCTGATCCCCCAAATACAGCGTCACCGACTTTCCACCCGTCAACATCAGAAGCCACTGCACTGATAACCCCGGCTATCTCGCCACCGGGCGAAAATGGGAATTCAGGCTGAGACTGATATTTACCTTCAATCATAAGCACGTCGGGGAAGTTTAGAGCACTCGCTTTAATATCAACTATTACTTGACCTGGCTTTAATTCCGGCTCATTAACCTCTTCAAGTGTGAGGTTTTCGGCAGGGCCATAGGACTTACACAATACCGCTTTCAATATATTTCCTTGCTTTTAGCAACGGCAAAACATGCTGCCGTTCAAAAAATAATTTTCTGGGTGCGTAGGGTAGTCTAAGAGGGGCTAAATGTGGACTGAAGTTTGCGTCATATTACCGTAAGTCAATTTACGGCACTCAACACGGATGCCTGTTAATACCTGCACTGTGCTTTTTGGGGCCTCTTTCTGACCTAAAGTACTCATGTCGCTTTGTTTAAGACCTCTATCGGCTGGGCTTGATTACAAAAGTTCATGCCAACTTGCAAGTTGTTGTTCAAGTTCAGCGTAGTACAGGTGAAAATCTGGGAGTGCAGATTCTCGCAGCGAAGCTGTGCATTCGTTAACCTCTTCAAACCACGCCTCCCGGTTCAGTCGCTGTAATACTGAACCCAGACCGCGCTGAATATTTTCCCATTGATCATAATTTGCAAAAAGATCGCGCTGCCGCGCGTATTGTAAAAACCGTTGCCCGTGAGCAGGCAAAAAATCCTCGTACTCAGTCAATGCCGCGTAGCATTTCGCTGAAAAAACTTTCTTAGACTCGTCGTGAAAAGCATCCCAACTTATGGAAAGAAAATAATCGGCTAGCAAGTCTACAAAGATTGGCGCGTAGCGCCTGTATTCTGAGGGAAACCTTTCGCAGGTTGTTTTGATCGCTTGCTGGGTGTTTGAAAAAGCATCAATTCGGCGGTGCAGCCGCACTCCTGCTTGTAGCGCTTGCGGCCAGGCGTGGTTTACTGGGCCTTTGGTGAAGTCAGCAATAACAGCGCCGGCGAGTAAGCCTTGGCGCATTTGTAGGTCAACTCGCCAATGCTTAGCGGCGTGGTCTGCCAATACACAGTGGGCCAAAAAATTCATCCTAGATTCGCTGAGTCAGATGTTGCTGATCGTAGGCCTGCATCATCGTACGTCTGGGCTCATGGCAGCTTTATGTATTCTTTGAGGAATTCGCTAAATGACACGCTTTCACTGGCTTCAATGGCCGCTTGGCGCTTGATCGAATCTGCAGCTTCCAGTGTCATTGCCTGTGATTCCTCCGCAGACAAAGTTGCTTTGAGAAAATGCTCGTGATGTTTTTCCGCTTGCTCTAGGGAAAATTTGGAGAACGAACCTTTCATACTAAGAGCAGCAAGGATTTTTGCCGACGGCGTTTGCTGTGCAGACACTATTTTGCGCACTTGCTTACTCAAGCTTTGGCCGTAGCCTTCGCTTTTATGCGCAGTATCCAACAGCTGACTAATAGGCTCACATTGAGTTAACAACTCGTTTGCCCAGTCAGCTAGCGCTGTCATTTTGCCATCGCGCTCTAAGGTTAATTCCGGCTTCCGGCCTTTCTCAACAACTGCGGCTTGATTGCGATCCATGCGCGCAGTTTCTTCCCGGCTATCCTCTGGGCTGTCTGCCAGCAGACACAGCAGCAAAAATGTATCAATAAAACGTATTTGCTCTAGGTTGATGCCCATTGGTTCGAAGGGGTTAAGGTCAATACAGCGCACCTCGATATACTCTACACCCCAATTATTTAGAGCCTGCAAAGGTCGCTCACCCGATCTAGCGGTGCGCTTGGGTCTAATAGTGCCGTAGAACTCGTTCTCTATTTGTAGGATTGAGTCGTTTAATTGCTGGTGTTCACCGCCAGCAGTAGGCTGAAATTGCGCGTACTCCGCATGACTTTTGGTCAGGCCTTCGCGCATGGATTTTGAATAAGCATCCAGCGAGTTATACGAAACGTGCATTTCGCTTTGGGCGTCGCTTTGATAACCCAGACGACCCATGCGCAAGCTGGTGGCGTAAGGCAGGTAATAGGTGCCTTCATTGAATGGATCTAGGCGGTGATCAAGGTTTTGGATAAACGACCTGCATACTGCCGGTGAAGCGCCGAATAAATAAATCAGTAGCCAAGACCACCGGCGAAAGTTTCTTATCAGACCAAAATAAGCCTGTGTACGCTGATCTTGGTCATGCACGCCCAACGCACTCCATAACTCATCCGGCAGGGAAAAATTGTAGTGAATGCCAGAAATCGTCTGCATTAAGCGGCCATATCTATGCCCTAGGCCACGTCTATAAACGGTCTTTGCCTGGCCTATATTGGAGCTGCCATATTGCCCAAGCGGGATAGTCGCCTGGTCGCTATGGAATATGCAGGGCATACTACTTGGCCACAGATGCTCGTCGCCAACATTTTTGTGGATGTAAGTATGTACGCGGTCTAACTCCGCCAAACAATCTTCGGGGCTGGCGTGGACGCCTGTGATCAACTCAAGCTGAGCTTCAGAGAAGTCTGTAGTGATGTTTTTGTGCGTTAGCGCCGAACCCAACGCTTGGGGGTGGGGTGTCTTGGCCAGCCTGCCATCTAATGATATACGCAAACTTTCTTTTTCAATGCCTCGAGTCAGCAGACTCAAACCTGAATTAGTGCGACCAAGGAGTTTTAGTTTCTCTGGGTTCAAATTCATATCTCACGCGCCCCTCTGACCCAAAAAGACTTTTCAAGATGCTCAAAATTTCTGAATCTAAAATTCGAAAATTCCAGTTTTAACTGAAAGATCTGACAATGGGTCCTAACTAAGTGTGTTAGGTAAAAACCCCCAAAAAATCCATACTCCAAAAGCCAAGAAGCAGCTAACTGATACCGACTGAGCACTAGAAAAACACTCAGTCGGACTCGGCGCTTTAGTTAGTAGGACCTGCCGCCACAATTGAAGCGGCAACGTCGAACTTCTTAAAGTTCTCAACAAATTTTCCAACAAGCGAGTTGGCAGCATTGTCGTAGGCGACCTTGTCAGCCCAAGCCTCTCTTGGGTTGAGCAGCGCATCTTCTATACCTGCGACCTTGAGTGGTATTTCTAGATTAAAGCCAGACAATGTTTGGGTTTCAGTGTTTTCCAGATCACCATTTTGAATAGCTGCAATAACGGCTCTGGTGATTGGAATGCTGAAACGCTCACCAACACCATAGCTACCGCCAGTCCAACCAGTGTTTACCAGATAAACGCGTGAACCAAATTCTTCAATACGCTTCATCAAAAGATCCGCATAAACGCCCGCTGGACGTGGGAAGAAGGGTGCACCAAAACAGGTTGAGAAAGTTGCTTTGTAAGCTTCTGTAGAACCAATTTCTGTAGAACCGACCTGGGCTGTATAGCCCGAAAGGAAGTGATAGGCTGCAGCCTCGCTACTGAGTAATGAAACAGGTGGGATTACACCACTCACATCACAAGTCAAAAAGATGATATTGCTAGGCTCACCGGCTCTATTTTCCGGAACTTTCTCTTCTATGTTGCTACGTGGGTAACAGGCTCGAGTATTTTCGGTAAGAGAACTATCGGTGTAATCAGGGTCGCGATTTTCATCAATAACAACATTTTCTACAATTGCGCCAAAGCGAATTGCATCAAAGATCACTGGTTCGTTTTTACGCGTTAGATCGATGCATTTTGCATAACATCCGCCTTCAAGGTTGAACACGGTACCTTTACCCCAGCCGTGTTCATCATCGCCAATCAATAAGCGAGTTGGATCCGCTGACAGGGTGGTTTTACCCGTTCCAGACAAGCCAAAGAATAAAGTAACGTCCTCAGCTGCACCCATATTTGCTGAGCAATGCATCGGTAGCACGTCTTTTTCAGGAAGCAAAAAGTTCTGTACGGAGAACATAGATTTCTTCATCTCTCCGGCATAGCGCATGCCAGCTATCAAAACTCTGCGCTGGGCAAAGTTAATCATCACTGTGCCGTCGCTATGGGTGCCGTCGCGCTCTGGTTCACACTGAAATAGTGGCGCGTTAACCACCTGCCAAATTTCTTTGTTATGTGGGTTGTAATGTTCGGGCGAAATGAACATTGAGCGGCCAAACAAACTGTGCCAGGCGTATTGGGTTGTTACTTCAATGGGTAAGTAATGCTCGGGGTCGGCGCCGACGTGTAGATTAGAGGTGTAGGTCTCAGTTTCACCGAGGTGAACTTGGACTCTATCCCAAAGATGCTCGAACACTTCTGCTGTGATCGGCAGGTTTACATTGCCCCAGTCGATAGATTCAGAAGTTGAAGGTTCGTCGACGATAAAGCGATCTTTGGGTGAGCGGCCTGTACGAGCGCCGGTTTCTACAACAATAGCGCCGTTGCTTGCAAATTTGCCTTCGCCGCGAATGACTGCGCGTTCGGCTAAGTCGGCTGTGGTCAGATTATTGTAATTCTTAGGTTGGCCGCTGGATCCGTGTTCTTGAGACATAGTATTCATGTGTTTGGCGAAAAAGGGGCCGAATTATGCCAGAGGATGAGGGGTGGGGAACAGTCGATAATTGGCTTTTGTAGGTATTTGATGACTTTTTGTCGGTTCGCATGGGATTTATTAAGCCTCGCGGGCCCTCTTATAAAAAATATTCTCTATAAATCTGTCCTTAAAGACGGTTGAAAATTCGTAGGTTGCATGATTTGTGGCTTTGCCAGAACAAGAGTTAGGCATTTCTTCTAATGTAAAATTGTTGAACTTTCAGAAGTGTCGTCGTCTTTACTTGCTGCAGCTTGCTCGGCTAATTCGTTAAGCACTTTGGTGGCGCTTGCTCGGTCGTAGCTGTAGCGATTGCCACAGAATTCACAATCAACGGTAATTTCGCTTTGCTCCTCAATCAATGCTCCAAGGTCGTTGCTACCGAGCATCATTAAAGTGGTATCTGTCTTCTCTCGACTGCAAGTGCAGCGATAAGACAACTCTCTTGGTTCATGCAGCCGGCAAGGGTGCTCGTGGAAAAGTCGATAGAGTAGGGTTTGCGCATCAAGCTGGCTTAGTTCTTCATCGGTCACCGTGGCGGCTAGGGTAGTCAGCGTATGCCAGGCGTCCAGCGCAGCGTCTATCTCAATTTCTGTGGCCTGAGGATTATTAGGCAGTCGCTGCAGCAACAGTCCGGTCACAGAGGGTGACGTTGCAGACGAGTCACTGGCAAAATTCAGGCAAGTTTCAAGTTGTTCAGAGGTAACAAAGTAGTGTTCTAGGCATTGGGCGAGGGTGTCGTATTCTAGCGAAACAAAGCCTTGATAGGGCTGCATACCAGTTTCTTTATCTGGGATTAAAGATAATGCCAGTTGGCCATTGCCCAACCATTGAGCTAATGGTTGTTCGGTAACTGTTTCGTTGTCTGGATCTTGCAGGTGCATAATGCCGCGCAGAAAAGCTTGGTCCTTACACTCGGCTAAAGACCTTAATAAATCGCCGTCACCGCGTGACTGTAATGTCACTGCGCCTGAGAATTTGATGTTGTCGGCGACCATCGCCACTGCTGCCAGCATTTGGCCGAGCATTTCATGGATAGGCTTTGGATAAACTCTAAATTGGGTGGCCTCGGCCAGAGAGGTTTCCAAGCGCACCCATTGACCTCTGATGGGGAGGTCTATAAAACTAAATCGGTGTAATACGTCCATACTGGGCATCGCTACTAAAAAATTTGGGGCGAATGTGAATAGGCTGCATTATTCCGTAGCCACGCAGCGGGGGCTAGGCATTTTGCAGTTAAACCTAATTGTTTTTAAATCGAGCGCTTATTCTTCGTCATTTTGCCAACTCTCATCTAAAGATTTGAGCTGAGTTAATGCTCGCCTGTCCTTTTTATTAGGACGGCCACTTGGCACTGTTAAGCCCGCTCGCTCCATGCGGCGGCGACTAACAGAAATTTCTCGCAACTCTATGCTTTCTGGGGTTTCGGTATACAAGGCCTGAGCAACAGTTGCAGAGCCACGATGCTCGGACAGTGCCTCAACAACGATAGTTTGCAGCGTAATGCCTTTGCGAATGGCCAGCACCTGACCGACACGTAGTTCTTTGGCTGGTTTTGTGCGCTGGTCATCCACATGAACCTTGCCACCTTCAACGGCAGTTTTTGCCAGCGAGCGGGTCTTGAAAAACCTTGCAGCCCAAAGCCAACGGTCTACCCGAATACCACTCATGACAACCCCGTAATCAATTCATCGCAATCGTGTACCGCCGGATGCACGGTTCTTTCTCTTGGCGGCTTCTGCGAATCCGAGTTCAAAATTGCCCAATTTTCGCGGATACCAAACTTGGCTGCAGCATCTAAAACGCGGGGGGTGTCGTCTAAAAATAGAGTCCGTGCTGGGTCGAAAGGATGTTGCTGTTGTAGAGCTAGCCAAAATTCTTGCTGCTCTTTAGGCACGGCAAAGTCGTGACTAGATACTATGCCCTGAACATAGTCGCCAAGGCCTGTTATTTGGTGCTTCAAATCAAAGCCTTTGCGGTCTGCATTAGTTGCAATATACGTTTGCTTGCCGCTGTTTTTGAGCCATGTGAGAAAGTCCTCAGCACCAGGCAGATATCCAATATGCGACGTAGCTGATTGGTGTAATTGCAGAATGTCTAACTCAGTGAAATCGCTCCAGTAGCCAAAGCTATAAAATGGCATAGTACCCAGCAAACTAGACATATGCTGGCCTAGTAGTTGTTTTGCTTGATCGAATGGTATTTGTCTTGCCTCCGCTAAAGCCGTAGGAACGATATGGCTCCATACCTGATTGTCATAGTTAAGGTCTAATAACGTGCCGTCCATGTCTAAAAAAACGGTATCAATACTGTCCCAATCTAAAGGTGGTGTTTGTTCTGCTGAGCTGGCCTCGGACATGTTGGAAAAAGTCCTTTTCTTGTAGTTAAGATGTGGATTGAAGGTGCGAAGCTAAGATACTTTGGCTAATTATTTTAAACGGCCTACTTAGATGTTTGGGCTTAATCTCGAATTTAGTCGGATTTGTAGGCCTTGGACGACTTATAATATTCAATCTTTTTTATTCAATGTGCACTAACACAATATGCCTTTACCCAAAATAATTAAAACAGAAACCTTAGCTGCCACGCGTTTTTTTAAAATTGAGGCTATGCATCTCGAGTTCAGTACCGGAGAGCAGAGAGTTTATGAACGCTTGCCCGCCGGTGTTTCATCGGGGGTCATTGTTGTTGCTATTAATGAAAACGACGAACTAATGCTTATTCGCGAATACGCTGCGGGTTTTCATGAGTTCCAGTTAACCTTGCCAAAAGGCGCGGTGGATCAGGGCGAAACACTGGAAATTGCAGCGGACAGAGAGTTGGCCGAAGAAATTGGTTTTGCCGCTCGTGAGATTGAATTTGTTAAACGTCTTTCTATTGCGCCAGGGCATATGGGCTATACGATCAATGTTATGTTTGCCCAAGACTTGTACGCCAAAGTTTTGCCTGGCGATGAGCCCGAGCCACCAGAGCTGGTGCTTTGGCCGTTGTCGCGCCTGGATGAATTACTGCAATCAGATCAATTTAATGAAGCGCGGGCAATTGCTGCGTTAACATTGTGCCAATCTCGCCTCGCAGCCGCTAATGCGACTCACAAAATTTAAGAAGAAAATTATGGATGACCAACGTTTAGAAAAAATTACTGGCCAGCTTGTAGATATTGTTGCCGCTGCTGGCTCGGTTATTCTAGAAGTTTATGAAACAAACTTTGATGTGCAGACTAAGAGCGATGATTCGCCGCTCACCGTCGCAGATTTGTCGGCGCATAAAGTCATTGATGCAGGCTTGCAGGAGCTCACACCGGACATTCCAATTATCTCTGAAGAGTCTGTGCCGCCTAGCTATGCCGTGCGATCACAGTGGCAGCGTTACTGGCTCGTAGATCCATTAGATGGCACTAAGGAATTTGTAAATCGCAATGGCGAGTTCACGGTAAATATTGCGTTGATTGAGGGCGATACGCCCATATTCGGCATCGTTGGCGTGCCATTTCAAGGCAAAGTCTACGTTGGTAACGCACGTAAGGGAGAGGCCTACTTGCTGCATGAAGGCGCCAGAACAGACCTCAAACCGCAACTGCGCGAAGCAGACGAAGCGTCCTTAATTGTGGTGGCGAGCCGTAATCATGGCGGCGAGAGACTGGAAGCTTATTTGAGTGAACTGGGTAATCGATTTTCAGATTGCACCAGAACGCCAGTGGGCAGTTCATTGAAACTTTGTGTGTTGGCTGAGAATAAAGCCGATATTTACCCTCGTTTAGGTTTGACCAGCGAATGGGACATTGGCGCAGCCCAGGCTGTGCTTGTTGCAGCAGGTGGTGGTGTGTTTACTGAAGATGGCGAACCTTTGCGCTACAACACTAAAGAAAGCTTGTTAAACCCTGAGTTTTTGGCCGTAGCCGACCGTGAATTTCCATGGCTCGATCGCTTGCCGAACTTTCCAGCAAAAGATTAGGGGTTTCATCGGGTTTGCGGCTGATTCGATTAGCCGGCAAAAAGGCCTACAGAAAAGCTTGGCGCTAGTCTTGTAAAAAGCGCGGAGAGAGGCGTGAGGAGAGGCGCAAAGGGTGGTTGGTCTCATCCAGCCCGACTGCATACTGTGCATTCGCCCTGCCAAGGAAAAAAACACTGTAGATATATACAGCCTCGGCTGGTGAGGTAATCAAGAATACAGAAAAATTCTATAAAATAAACTGCTAAAAAATGAAGATATTGTGAAGAAAAAATTATCGTTTAATCACAGTACCTTAGCCTTTAAAGCTAGGTATTTTTTCAAGAATGTTTGCCGTGCAAATGGGTAGTTTAAATGACGAATGTAAATATTTTTGCAAATTGTGCTTTACCTAGATGTTAATTACATTACGGGTCTAGAGCTAAATTGACAGGTAACTTAGCTATGAAAAATACGCTCAACAGAACTGAAAAAAGTACCCACAGCACGGCTGGCAGTACTACTAAAAAAAGAAATAGATAACCATGCAGACAGAATCAACAATAAATGTGGCGCAGATTTTTTCTAGTAGATCCGAGATCCTCGCGGGTTTAAAAGGGGCTCACTCTGCGGTGGCGGCCCATTCTAGCTGGGCGGAACAACACAGTCGTCTGCACGACGAATCCTTCTCCGCCATTGTTGCAGCGGGTATCCCACGACTATTTTTACCCAAGAGCTTGGGCGGGTTTGAAACAGACCCGGTGACCTGTGCACTGATTTGCGAGCACTTGGCTGATAGTGATACAGCCGCTGCATGGCATGTCATGGTTTTCAATGCAGCAAAGTTAATGGCTGCTAAATGGCCGCAAGAAATGGTCGAATTGCTCTGGGCGGATAACCCAGATCTGTTAGTTTCAGCAAGCGGTCATACACCTATGCAGGGCCGGAAAACCGCTGATGGATATATTGTCAGCGGTACTCAGCGTTTTGTCAGCGGCTGTGATCACGCCACTTGGCTTATGTCACCCATGCTGGTGGGAGGCGAAATGCATACGGTTGTGGTGCCTATGAGTGAATGTAAAAAGTTGGATAACTGGGACACTTTGGGTATGCGCGGGTCAGGTAGTACCGATGTATTGCTGGATGACATATTTGTACCCAATTTGCAGGTGGCCCCGCCAGCAACGCCAGACACGCCCAACAATCTACATTTTCGCGGCCAGCTATATCTTTGCCCTTCAAGAATTGTTTTTGCCACCTATGTGCCTGTTGTATTTAGTCTTGCTAGGCGAGCACTGGAGCAAGTAAGTGTCTTAGTCGCGGATAAAACTCCAGGCGGTGCTGCTGGTAAAGTGCGTGATAAGAACATTGCTCAAGCGCACTATGGTAAAGCGCTGGCGAAATATAGCGCAGCTCGACTGATGTTTTATGACGCTCTGGAGAACACTTGGGATAAAGCTGGCGCTGGTCATGAAGCAGATGCGTTAGACCGTGCTGATTTGTATTTGGCGGGCACCCATGCAGTGCAAACCTGTGCAGAAGTTGTTAGGCATGTCGCGGACATTGCCGCAACTGCAATGATTGCCAAAGGCTCGGAACTTGAACGCATTAGTCGCGACATGGAAACGCTTCGACATCATGGCTTTGTTAACGAATCACGTTACGCCAGTGTCGCCCAAGTACATTGGGGTGTCGAGCTCGACTATCCGGCGATGCTCAGATAGTCGAAGTCAGATCTTATTGCTATCTTCATTGCCATTTCTGTGGTGGCTCTTTGACAGCTCTTTGCAAGCTCCGAGGGAGTTCTCCGAGCTAGCAATAAACTCTACCGGTAGTTTGTAGATAAAAAAATAGGTAAGCAGATCATGGTCTCTAGCGTCACAACTCCTTCAACGAATGGTGCAGATCAACCTGCACATTATGTTATTTACGGCGCGGGCGGCATTGGTGCAACCATTGGAGCGCGCTTATATCGACAAAACTTTAAAGTCACGCTGATAGCCCGGGGTGAGCATGGTCGTGTTTTGCAGGAGCACGGTCTGCATTTCGTAGCGCCAGACTGTGATGAAATTCTACAAATTCCTACCGTCCTGCACCCGCAGGAACTTATTTTTGATGACAGCGTAATAGTGCTTATGTGCATGAAATCTCAGCATGGACTGGTTGCGCTAGAAGATTTGTCCCAAGTAGCCCCTGCGCATACGCCTATTGTTTGTGTGCAAAATGGCGTTGTTAACGAGCGCCAGTCTTTACGTTTTTTTCCTAACGTGTATGCAAGCGTTGTCATACTTCCAGCGGTGTTTTTACAGCCGGGTTTAGTGGTTAGCCACGCAGCAAATAAAGGCGGCATATTAGATACGGGCCGTTACCCTCAGGGTTTGGATAGTTGTGCAGAAAAGATTAACGCAGACTTAGAGTCCGCAGGCTTCAGTGCGCGTCCAGATGCCCAAGTGATGCGGCAAAAATATGCGAAGTTGCTGATTAACTTGGCCAACGTTTTACAGGCGGGCTTGCATGACGCAATAGATGCCAGAGACCTTTCCTTAGCGCTGCGCGATGAAGCATTGGCTTGTTTGGCAGCGGCAAATATAGATTGCATGGATAAGAACGAGGCCAAGCGTCGGCGTGACGGCGTAATGCTAGACACTCATGTGCTTGGCCATGATCGCTCAGCGAGCTCCTCATGGCAGAGTATGCAACGAGGCACAGGCGATATTGAAACCAATTATCTAAATGGCGAAATTGTTTTGCTCGGCCGCTTGCATGGTGTGGCTACACCTGCAAACGAGGCTTGTGTGGCTATGGCTACTAAAATGTTGGCGGAAAAGCTAGGCCCAGGAGCGTACTCTGCGGATTGGTTGCGGGCTAAAGTTGCTGAGTTTTCAGGGCCTTAAGCTAAATATTTGTGCGGCAGCACGCTCGTTTAACAGAGCCGAAACAAGGGGGTAATAGATGAGTTTTTATACTAAACGTAGACTGGCTTTTGCCACTCAAGACCTACAACAACCTGTACAACTACTGCGTGGGCTTGTAGCAGGGCACGCTGGTGCATCTCTCTGGGGTATATGGCATGGAATTTTTGGCATGGCATCGAATGAATTGATGTTAGTCACTGCCCACGATGATCACAAAGATGACTTAGACCTACCAGAAAATGTTCGTGTGTTAGAAGAGTATCAAGTGCGGGCAACGGCTCGCCCCACAGATAGCGCGCCACTAAGCCAACCAGGAATTTATGTTTTTCGTGACTTCTCTTTGGACGGCAAAGACATCGAAGAAGTGGTGGCTTTGTCCAGCGCTGCTTGGCAAACCGTTTGAAACGGGGGGAACTACGCCGCTCAACCTATGGGTTTGTTTGCGCCGCAAACGCCGGCGCCCAACTGCGTCATGCACTTGATGACATGGTATCCGGATTTTACTTCTTGGCAGAACTCTCGTGAGTCAGGCCCCCAAGCACTGCAACGGTTTGCAGCGCGTAGAGCATTAACCTATTCAACAACAGCCGTGGCCACCCGCCTAGATTTGTCTTAGCTGCCTTTGGGGAAATTACTTCAGGCTGGCAAGCCACTCGTCGTCAGAGCCTTCATTAATTGAAGCAAAAAGAGGTGTGGTTAAATAACGCTCACCAGTGTCTGCAAGCATGGTCAAAATCACGCTACCCGGCTCTGCCTGTTCAGCAATTTTTAGTGAAGCGGACAGAGTGCCGCCAGCAGAAATGCCGACAAAAATACCTTCCTCTTGGCCAAGGCGTAACGCACAGGCCATAGATTCGTCTTCGTTCACTGTCACAATGTGGTCGGTAATTTCTTGATTTAAAACCTCTGGTATAAAGTCTGGGGTCCAACCTTGGATTTTGTGGGGTGACCATTCGCCACCAGAAAGCAGCGCTGCTTGCTCGGGTTCTGCAGCGACAATTTGCAGTGCCGGTCTGGCAGCTTTAAGCGTTCTTCCCGCACCAGACAGCGTGCCGCCCGTGCCCCAGCCAGTAACCCAATAGTCCAGGCGCTCGCCAGCGAAATCTGAAAGAATCTCTGGGCCAGTAGTGCTGGCATGATAATTAGGGTTAGCTGGATTTTTGAATTGGTTGGCCATAAACCAGCCATGCTCGGCGGCTAATTCTTCCGCGCGCTTGACCATGCCGGTGCCGCGTTCTGCCGCAGCGGTCAAAATAACCTTGCCACCCAGTGCACGCATCAGCTTGCGCCGCTCAATAGAAAACGTTTCCACCATTACCGCTACAAATGGATGCCCCATAACGGCGCAAACCATGGCGAGGGCAATACCGGTATTACCAGAAGTGGCTTCAATAACGGTTTGTCCTGGCTTCAGCGCGCCGCTGTCACGAGCGTCTTTAATAATTGCATAAGCCAGGCGATCTTTAACCGACGCCATAGGGTTGAAGGATTCAACTTTCACGTATATTTCTACATGATCAGGGCCAAAGCGATTGAGCTTGACCACCGGGGTGTTACCTATGGTTTGTAAAATATTGTCGTATTTCATAGCAAGGAACTCCGTGTTTTTATTCTGAATGTTGGTGGTGTGTGAGGTTTCTAATGTGGGCGATCAGCACAAGTACTACACCGACTACGGTAAGTGGAATTTCCCAGTGTTCGCCCATTACATGGATCACCGCTAAGAACATGAGCGTGAGTCCAATGCCGCCCAAGGTAAGGGTCAAAATACTTTTTTCGCTTTGGTAGCCGCGCCACAATGCCAGCATACTTATGGGCACAGCAAAGGCCAATAGCAGCCAGTGGGTCATTGTTTCCGTGTCCGCAAGCCAGCTGTTAACGGATGGCATGAGCAGCAAAGTGATAGGCACAGCTAAGCAATGTATCAGGCATAAACCCGACAACCATATTGCTGTACGGTCTAATTTGGATTTATTTGCGGTTTCAGGATTCGACACTTCATACTGCAGGAGTTAAAAGTGGCTAAGCTAGCGCTTAGGCTCTCAGCATGCAAGGTGCGTTTGCGTATATGATTATGCGTGTTTGCTATTTGCGTCAATTCTAACGCCAAGCATGCGAATTTTTTTAATAGCCCTGTGGCGTAACGAGAAAGAAATAATTATGCACGATAGAACCCGGTGGGATGCTCGTTATCGCGAAGGCGCTTATGCTCAGCGTCCGTGGCCCAGTGATTTTCTGCAGCAAAATATTCGCGCGGTGGGGAGTAATAATGAGCAAAGTCCCGGCCGGGCGTTAGATCTTGCCTGCGGCGCCGGTCGTAACAGTGTCTTCCTTGCCGATTATGGGTTTGCCACTCAAGGTGTAGATATTTCCGCAGCCGCCATTGCCAGAGGCGCGGCCTACGCAACTCAGGTTGGTGTGAAAGTGGGTTGGGTTTGCCAGGACTTGCTTGCCCAAAGTAATGCGGCGGACCCACAAGCTGTATCGGTGAACCCAAACCCAATAAATGATTTCGGGCAATTCCAGCTGATTATTCTGTTTAGGTTTGTCGCTCCTGGATTACTTACAACACTCATGAACCATCTGCTCCCCGGCGGGCATCTGATGGTAGAAGAGCATTTGCAGCATGATTTTGGCGAAGAAATAGTTGGGCCTCGCAGCCCTGCTTTTAGGGTGGCGACCGGTGCACTGTTGGCAGAGGTAGCAGCAAGCACCCAGCCGTATGATGTTATTGAAGACTTTGCTGGAGCAATAACAGAGCCCAGCGGCGACAAAGCTGCCGTGTCTAGGTTGTGGGTTCAGCGCCCCCCCCCCCAGGGTGAAGCAAGTTCGCACGCGCCATCATGCCAAAGAACATTTTGCAGAAGCAATTTCCGCCTATCGAAATAAGCAGCTTAATGCGATGCTCGAAGAATTATAAACTGAGGGAGATCCCAAAATGAGCGAAGGACAAGCAATTATAGTTGAGCGCAAAGGGCGCGTGATGGTCATTACACTGAATCGACCAAATGCAATGAACGCCATCAACGGCGAGCTGTCTAACGGTCTTTGGAATGCTATTAAGGAATTGGATGCTGATGATTCGTTGGTGGCGGGCGTTATCACGGGCAACGGCCGTGCGTTTTGTGCGGGAATGGACCTCAAAGCGTTTGCTCGGGGCGAAGACATTGGGCCATTGAATGAGTTCGTCCGCACGGGCGCGACTAAGCCACTAATTGCCGCAGTAAATGGATTCGCCCTGGCGGGTGGCTGCGAAATAATGTTGACCTGTGACCTTATTGTCGCCTCAAAAGGTGCCAAGATCGGTATTCGTGAAGTCAAAGTAGGACTTTTTGCCGCAGCCGGTGGTGTTTTTAGACTTCCTGCCCGGGTTGGTTACGCGAAAGCTATGGAAATGGCTTTGACTGGAGAGCCGATCACCGCCGAGGACGCATTGGATGCGGGATTATTAAGTGCCCTAACCGAACCCGGTGAGGCTTTAGATGCAGCGCTTGCCCTAGCAGCACGCATTGCAGAAAACGCTCCGCTAGCTGTTGTGGCATCCAAAACTCTGGTTCGAGCAGCATCTATGGGCATTGAAGAAGATAAGCTTTGGGAAATGCAGGTGCCTTTGCAGAAAAAGGTCTTTAGCTCTAATGATGCCAAGGAAGGCCCAGTAGCTTTTGCTGAGAAGCGTGCGCCTAACTGGACCGGAAGCTAGTAAACAAATAGCGGGTCAAGTTAAGCGCCTAAGCAGCGGAGCAGTAGTGCTCCGCGCTCTATATCGCGGTATCCCGCGTGTAGTGACAAACGTTACTGTGCGTTTGCCTCAGCTATTGCCTCTGCCTCGCGCCATACGCGGATAAAATTGCCGCCCCAAATCTTCTTTATTTCCTCGGCACTATAGCCTCGTTTCAGCAGTCCTATGGTCACATTCAAGGATTCACTGGCGTCTTCATAGCCGGGTATGCCGCTGCCATGATTAAAGTCAGTCCCAATGCCGACGTGGTCTACGCCAATCCGCTTGGCTATGTAATCTAAATGGTTGAGCATGTCTTCCAAGCTAATTGGGCCGAGTAAGCCGCTGACCTGAGTGAGAAAGGTTTTCTTCACCTGGGCATCGTCTATCTCCCAATAAAGTTCGAAAGGGTATAGGTAGTCTTCGTCTATGTTGGCTTCGCGGCGCACGGCTCTAATGTTTGCATCCATTTGCGGGTTAGAGGTGTCAAAGAGGTAACCTCTGAAAGGCGCAACATGCACAACACCGCCGGTTGCAGCGATGCGGTCCAGCTCTTCATCGGACAGATTGCGACTGACTTGTGTAAGTGTACGAGCATTGGAGTGAGTGGCGACCACTGGTGTTGTGGAAAGCTCAATCGCTTGCAGCGCTGCCTGTTTCGACAGCTGTGAGATGTCAACAATTGCGCCCAGTGCATTGATCTTTTTTATGGCAGCAATGCCTAGCTCAGATAATCCGCCATGTTCCGCCGTTGCCTCGCGCTGGTCGGTAGCGGCGTCGAACAAGGGTCGTGACGAATCCGCAAATGCGTTGTGGCCCATGTGGGTCAGCGCAAATAAGCGCACTCCATCGGCATAAAATTTTTCAATGGCCGAGGCATCTGTGCCAAGAATCAGGGCGTTTTGAAAGCCCAGCAGCAGCGCGGACTGGCCGGCCTCATGAGCGCTGATCAGCGCATCTGGGGATAGCGCTAAAACAGTATTATTTGTCGTATCCGCTGCCATGGCTTTAACCACGGCCAGCTTTGCTGCCGCGACCTTTTGCGCCGCCGCATAGCCTTCCGGGGTTCTGGGGCCTGGGCTCACGGCCACGGACATTACGACTGCATCTAATCCACCCACTACCATCTTTTCTGGCGCCACTTTGGATAGTCCATCTGCGCCCACATAAGCGGAAGGTTTGCCCGGCATCTCAATGTCTGCGTGGGCGTCCAATGTCAGTGCGGATGCGTGTATGGCTTGGGCTTCTAAAAGAAGCGCTTCATCGTCATTGTTTGTTGCAGACGTGGCATCGTTAGCTGTTGAGCTGTCGTTGGAACAGCCGGCTAAAAGACTAATAGATAGGAATACAGTGCTCAGAAGTATTTTAGCAGCTTTGGCAGAATGGCGCATAAATTTGCTCACAGTAGTTTACCGTATAGACAAGAATTCACCAGCCTAGCCTAAGGGCTGCGTATAGGCCAACGTGGTTGTTGCCTCATTTCGCACGTCTAGCCGGTCGCGCCTTAAACCTTTCAATGTAAAAGCCCGCGGTGAATTTACGTTGGTGACACCATTAGTCTATTTCCGCAGGCTAATTGACGCTAGGATGGACGTTTTAGCAGGGGCATCCCCATGGAACACATTCCTACAATTGATTTTGCCGCATACCAAAAGGGTGGTTTTGCCGCCATTGATCAGCAGGCTTTAGTAGAAGCGTGTGAGGACCATGGTTTTTTCATTCTAACCAATCATGGCTTAGAGGATTTGGTGACCTCTACTTTTGCCGCATCGAATGAATTTTTTGCCCTGCCTCGGGAAAACAAGACAGCAGTCTATAGAGACGAAAGTAATCCTCTGGGCTACTACGATCGTGAATTGACTAAGCAAAAGCGCGATCAAAAAGAGGTATTTGATTTTAAGGCCGGTGGTCATCTCTCTAAAAATCCAGAAAGACTTACACGCTGGCCTGTCCAGCCCGACGGCTTTAGGCCCGCGCTAACAGATTTCTTCCAATCTTTTACCCAATTGTCTGAAGCCACCATGGGCATGGTGCTATCGGCACTTGGTATGTCTGATGCGGAAGTGGCTGAGACTATGAACAAAGGCTTTGGCGAACTGCATTCCAGCGCCGCTCGGCTTAATTTCTATCCGTCCGCTGACCCAGTGCCAGATTCAGAGCGCTCAAACCTAACCGGTTTGGGTGATATGGCCTTGCATCATCACACCGATCCGGGCGCGATCACCCTGTTGTTGCAAGACAACCATGGCGGTCTTCAAGCCCGTTCCAAGAAAGATGGTTGGATAGACGTGCCGCCGGCAGATGGCTCCATTGTGGTGAACATTGGCGACGTACTGCAAGTGTGGACTAACGATCGTTGTACGGCTGGCGTACACAGAGTACTGCCTGTGCATTCAGCCCAAGGCCGTTACAGCATTCCGTTCTTTTATCAGCCCGCAGTGAAAGCGGTGATTGAGCCTTGGGTAGGTCAGCAAGATGTTGCTCTATACCGTGCTTTCTCATGGCAGGAATATATTCGCGGTAGGGTTACCGACAACTATTCTGATATTGGTGAAGATGATATTCAGATTGAGCGGTATCGGGTGGCGTAACGCTGCCCGCGCAAAATAACCTCTCTGCCAACAAGGTAGCTGAGAGATTTTTCTTCGCTTGAAAACCTTTGAGTATGCAAAAATATAGTCACCTGCTGTTCGATCACGATGGTGTGTTGGTCAATACCGAGCATTTGTATTACGAGTCCACACGCCGAAAATTAGCGGAGTTAGACATAGACCTGACCTTGCCAATTTATATGCAAGTTATGGTTAACGGTTCTGATGTATGGGAACTGGCTCGAGTGAGGGGTGTCTCTGAAGAGGTCATTGCTTCGCAAAGGTTGCAACGTAACGCGCTTTATCAAACGTTGCTCGGCGCGGAAGATTTATCCATTGAGGGTGTTGAAGAGGTTTTAGTTAAGCTGAAACAAAAATACTCAATGGGCATAGTCACTACCTGCAAAGGTGCAGACTTTGCCTATATACATGACCACTCCCCCAACAGCTTGAGTATTGTTCCCCATATGGATCTTGTTTTGACAAGATCAAGCTACACCAACAGCAAGCCGGATCCAGAACCTTATTTGACCGCGCTCGAGCGTTTTTCCATAACACCAGATCAGGCACTGGTGATAGAGGACTCTGAGCGTGGGCTGCGTTCCGCAGTGGCTGCCGGCATTGATTGCGCGGTGGTGGAGTATAGGTTTACAGCAAGCCAAGATTTTTCAAAAGCGACCTACCGAATAAAGAACTTGTCAGATTTGGTTGTTTTGCTAAAAGGCCTTGAATAGGTAGGGGCCTTTCGTCGAAGACCCAGTCTAAAGGTGATTGTCGCAGGCAGTATTAAAAGTACTCGGGCTCAGGTGCTAGGTTGACTAGTAGTACGACCATTACCAAAACAAAGATTGCGATAAAAAAGCCGCGCCAGAGAGGGTTGCTGGGAACGGCTGGTTGCGTTGTCGGTTGTGTTTCAGGCTGCGTCTTATGCTTTGCCAAAGAAGGGTTAATGTTTTTCTTGCCCGTTAACATGGGTTTAATCAGGTTTTCTTTTTTGCCGAGCAAATACCAAGTGATTGTAACAAGGTGCAGGGCTACTGCCGCTAACAAAATATTAAAGTTGGTGTGATGTAGCCAACCTAGGTAGTCAGCGAGGCTGTTTGAGACTGCGCTGTTATAGGGGCCAGCATAAAAAATGTCGTCGCTAATAAATAGCCCGCTTACTGCCTGAGTCATGACCAACGCCAGTAGTACGACGCTTGCCCAGCCACCCAGTGGCCCGTGACCAATATGACTGATCTCACCCGGCGGGGCCTTTTCCTTGAGTTGCCCTAGCGCGCGGATAATCGCTTTTGGCCCAGTTAGAAAATTATTGAAGCGTGAGTTGGGTGTGCCCAGTAAACCCCACACCAGTCGAAAGCTAATTAGCCCTAGCGCCGTGTAGCCAAATAAAAAGTGGGTTTCTGTCCAGTCGAATCCGGCTTCTGCGGTGATCCAAGATCCCACTAGACTCAACGCAAGAGCCCAGTGGAATAATCTTAGGGGCAAGTCCCAAACCAGCGTTCCGGTGGCTTCTGGTTGTGATTCCTCTTTTGTCGAAGAGACCTCTTCGGTAGAAGAAACTTCTTTAGGCAAGAGGGGGAGGGACATGCGCTTAGATTAGCCTTTAGCTATCGTCCTTTTTGCGATAGTTGTCATGACAGCTCTTGCATGAACCTCCCAATGCGCCAACTGCTTGGGCTGTGGGACCTCTGCCTTGGCTTGCAGCAGCAGCTAATGCAATTGCTCGTTCCGCTGTTGTGGCAGTCTTTTCATTGAAGTCGGCTTGGTTTTCCCAGATGCCATCCTTTGCGCCAGACTGCAGGCCACTTGCGCGGGTGTCCGTGGCGAAAAGATCTTCAATCATAGGGGCGAGCTGGGCCATTTTTCCTGCATTGTATTCCACAACCGCAGCATCAAATGGAATTTGGCCTTTGGCCATACCAACTATGGGTCCAAAGTAACTGGCCATAACCTTAAGTAAACCTTGGCGCGCATCTATTGCTTGTTGCGCGCGTTCCTCGGCGCTTGCTGCGAAAAGACTGCTGCTGAATACAGTAAGAAGAGTGAGTAAAATGATTTTGCTAAACATATTTTTCCTTTTTTAGTTATAGAGTGTTAGAAAGTTAACGAGTTCAAATGATCTGATTGACAAACAAGCCTTACTTTGACTCTTTGCCAAACACAATACATCCAGACGCACCAAACATGCCACCCACACCAAGGCAAAGCGACACGTTTGCGTCCTTTACTTGAGCAGGTGCGGTGCCGCGAATTTGTCTGACACTTTCTTGTAATGCGTACATTCCGTACATGCCTGAATGCATATAAGACAGACCACCGCCGTTTGTATTCATCGGTAAACTGCCGCCAGGTGCGGTATTTTGCTCCCAGATAAAGTCAGCGGCCTCGCCTTTTTTACAAAAGCCCAAATCCTCTAATCCATAGATTGGCAGGTGGGCAAATGCGTCATATACCATTAGGTGGTCTACATCTGCGTGAGTGATGCCTGCGTCGCGCATGGCAAAAGATCCTGCAATTTTGAATGCTCTAGAGCTGGTTAGATCGTCCATTTGACTGATCATGGGCGTTTCCACGCTTTCACCGGTGCCTAGAATATGTGCGGGCGGTTGAGGGAAATCGGCTGCTCTTTCGGCTTTAGTTAAAATCAAAGCGCCACCGCCATCGGTGACTAAACAGCATTCAAGTAAGTGAAATGGGTACGCTATCATTTTTGAATTGAGCACATCGTCCACGGTGATCTCATTTTGAAAGCTGGCTCTTGGGTTCATTGACGCCCATTCCCTTTGCACAACCGCAACCATGGCCAGTTGCTCGTGGGTCATGCCGTAATCCTTCATATAGCGAAGTACCGGCAGGGTGAACATTGTCGGTGGTCCCGTGGGTCCAAACGGCATTTCAAACTGCCCTGCAAGAGAGGCCGGTGCCCTTGGAAACCCGCCTCGGCCAACACCAGAGCGCCCACTTTCGCCATGCGTAATCAGTACAGTTGTACATTGCCCACTGGCAATAGCTGCCACCGCATGGCGGACATGGAGCATAAAGGAGCAGCCGCCAACTGAGGTGCCGTCTACCCATGTTGGGGTAATGCCGAGGTAGTAGGCCAAATCTGTAGGTCGCTCGCCGGCCGTTGCAATACCGTCTATGTCTTTTGCTGTGAGACCCGCGTCAGCCATTGCGTTTAACGCCGCATCCGCATGGAGTTGCTGCTGGCTTAAGTGTGGGATTTTGCCCAGTTCAGTAGTCTCTGCCGCGCCTACTATCGCTACACCGGTCATTTATCTGCTCCTGCGGGGGCGAATAGCGGCAGCTTAATGTTTTCACTGACCTGCTCAAAGCGTACTTCTAAGGGCATATCAAGCTGCAAGGCCTCTGGCGTTTGTTCGCATTCCACAATATTGGTCATCATTCGTGGACCCTCTTCTAGATCCACTAACGCAATAGCATAAGGCCCGTCAAATGCTGGGTGTGGGCGCTGGTTGATCACGTAGCTGGCTAATGTGGCTCGTCCGCTGGCGGCGTAAACTTCCACAGACCGTGAGCTGCATGAAGGGCAAAACGGCCGTGGAGGAAAGTAGGTATGAGTGCACTTGGTGCATCTTTGTAACAATAGTTGTTCTGCTTGCGTACCCTCCCAAAAATGCTGTGTTTCCGGTGTAGGCTGGGGCAGGCTTCTTGTGGGTTTATCCAACGCGCTCTCCTCTGTCTAAAAGAATAAAAGTCTAAAAAGCCAAAAAGCTTTAAAAAGTTACCGGGGCAGTATGCCTCAACAAAATTTATAGGCAAAAGCCTTGCAAAGATAAGCGTGCGCAAGTATTGCTTTGCAAAGGTAAGATGGACCAAAGTATTGCGTAACTGTTAAGGGAAATGAGGGGAGAGATATGCAAGTTAATGGTGCCTGTCATTGTGGGGAAATAGCGTTTACTGCTGATGCTAACGAAAACTTTTCCGTTGTTTGTCATTGCCGAGATTGTCAGGTGATGTCCGGCGCGCCTTATCGCAGTATTTTGCCAGTCAAAGAGGCTAATTTTAATATGCTCAATGGCACACCAAAGCTGTATTTCAAAACCGGTGACAGCGGCAATCGCCGTGAACTGGCCTTTTGTGGTGACTGCGGTACCCATATTTACGCAACCTCAGTGGTAGAAGATGTGCCGCGGGGGCAGCGCATGCTGGGCTTGCGTACCGGTATGTTGGCCGAAGTAGCTGACTTGCCGCCAAAGAAAGAGGTTTGGTGTGAGTCCAAAATCGACTGGGCGCAAGATTTGGTGGCTTTAGATATGCCTAAGCAGAACGGTCAATAAGCGCATCGATGCACACCCTTTATACGTTTCGTCGCTGCCCTTACGCCATGCGTGGGCGCATGGCCCTATCTCTCATAGATACACGGGTTGAAGTCCGCGAAATTTTGTTGCGGGACAAGCCCGCCTCAATGCTCGAGGTTGCTCCCAAGGGCACTGTGCCGGTATTCATTACAAACGACGGCCAGGTGATCGATGAAAGTTTAGACCTAGTGATCTGGGCTATCGCGGAGCATTGCGTTGAGTGGCTTAAGTTCGGGGGCTTAGATACTCAAAAGGCTTACATAGAAAAATTCGATCAAGAGTTTAAGCCGCTTTTAGATGCCTACAAATATGACCGACGAGACGCTGAACACCCAGCCTCTTACTACCGCGATCAGGCTTTGCCCTGGCTAGATGAATTGGAGCACTGTCTGCAAAAGCAGGACTACTTGTTGGGTGATGTACCCCAGATGCAAGACATTGCGCTCATGCCGTTCATTCGCCAGTTCGCATTTGTCGACAAACAGTGGTTTGACCGTCAGCCGAGGCCCAACCTAGTGCGTTGGTTGGAAGCTTGGCTGAATAACGATCTTTTCACATCTGTCATGACAAAGTATAAGCAATGGGAAGAAGGAACGTGCGGAGAAATCTGGCATACCAATCCAGATCACCGCAGCTAATTTACTGGGGAGTAATATGCAAAAGTGGATTGTAGGAATTATCAGCATCATTGGTGCCGTAGCACTGGCGGCTATGGTGGCTTGGTCTGGATCCGACCAAGGGGTGTTGTACGACGGTTTGTCGGTGTTTGTCTGGTGCGGTGTGTTTACCTTTGCCGTGCAGTGGTTGATTTTTATTCATGCGTGGTTGGCAAGAACCGAAGCATTTTTCGATTTAACTGGCAGCCTGACCTATATTGTTATTGTGGTCGCCGCTGCGATTTTAGCTGGCGCAGATGACCTACGCGCTCTAACAATCACTGGCCTGATTGTGATTTGGGCGCTGCGCCTTGGACCATTTTTGTTCTTCCGTATTAAGCGTGCTGGCGAAGACCGACGTTTCAGGTCAATCAAAGCCTCATTCCCAACATTTTTGATGACTTGGACATTGCAAGGTGCCTGGGTCTATATCACTACCAGCGCAGCATTAGGCAGCATTACCTCCAGTAGCACCGTTGGTTTAGACACGGCTTTTGTTTTGGGTACGGGTCTTTGGGTGATAGGTTTTGTCATTGAAGTGATCGCAGATAATCAGAAGACTGCTTTTCGCAATAATGCAGAGAATGCGAATAAGTTCATTAATACGGGTTTGTGGGCTTGGTCCCGTCACCCCAATTACTTCGGCGAGATTATCTTATGGGTTGGGATTGCCGTCATCGCTTATCCAACATTAGTAGGTAATCAGATTTACTTAATGTTTTCACCGTTGTGGGTGGTCTTTTTGCTCACCGCTGTGAGTGGTGTGCGGATGTTAGAAGCACGCGGCCGCAAGCAGTGGGGCGAAGACCCCGAGTACCAAGACTATGTGGCCAACACGCCAACACTGATGTTATGGCCTCCACGTCAGTAAAGGAATAATCGTCGCTAAAGGCCGTAAATCAGGCCTTTAGCAACAAGTCATAGCGAACCAACTAACCAGAATGTTCTGGTGTTAAAGGCTCTGCGCACCATCAACAGCAATAGTTTGCCCGGTGGTCCAATATGCGGGCGCCGACATTAAAAAGGCGGCAACGCTGCCAACTTCCTCAGGCAAGCCCATGCGCCCATAAGGAATGCCCGCCAATGTTGCGGAATACATATCTGGCATATTCTTCTTCACTTGGTCCCAAACACCATCGGCAAATTCAATAGAGCCAGGAGCTATGCAATTTACTCTAATGTGATCTGCGGCCATGGTTTTGGCGTGGCTTTGGGTCAATTGAATAACCGCGGCTTTTACCGCGCCGTAGGAAATATTTCCTGATGCCGCCAAGCCACTGATGGAAGAGATATTTAAAATACTGCCACCGCCATTGGCCTTAAGGTGTGGGGTAGCTGCCCAAGTTGTACGCACTACGCCCATAAGATCTATGTCTATGCCTTTCTGCCAGCCGTCTTCGTTATCAGAATTACCGAATCCACTTGGGTTGTTAACTAGTCCATAAAGGCCGCCTAACGCATTGGCCGCTTCATCTACATAGGCAGCTATGGTGTCTGGTTCACTGATATCGCAAACCGCAGCGTGTACTTTGCCACCGTACGTTTGGAGCTTTTCAGCCGCCTCGTCCAAGCTGCTTTGGGTGCGTCCACAAATAGACACCCAAGCGCCTTCTTTCGCGCAGGCTTCAGCGATAGAGAAGCCGATGCCTTTGCTGCCACCGGTGATGATAATACCTTTATCTTTAAGTCCTAAATCCATTTTTTATTCCTATGTTGAAGTGGTCAATATTAGTAAGTGCGTTGCAAAATATAGTGGGACGCTAAGAGTCGTTGGTTTTTATTGCCAAGGTTGCCATAGACGTTGGCATATAAGCATTGAGTGGGGTGGCTTCAATGTCCCATTTGTCTTCAAAAAAGCCTGCGATGATAAACCCCGCGTCAATTTGACCGGCAATCTGGTCATCTAAGCTGTGACTAAATTCGAGTGCTATGCCTCTGGCCGTGCGCTTAGCTAATTCTGCTGGGCCGAGTAAGTCTATGTCTGCGTTTGGCAGAGCGAACCGAACTTCCAGTGGCCCACCGGCTTCTATGTCGTAGTGATCGAAAAGAAAAAAATCCGGATTCATAAAGCCGCTTAGCAGGCGGCCACTATTCTTAAGTACGCGCTGGCAATGTTGCCAAACGGGTCTAATGGTCTGAGAGAAAACGTTTGATACTGGATGAAAGATTAGGTCAAAAGAGGCGTCATCAAAGCAGGATAAGTCGGCCATATCGCCCAGCACAAGTTGAATTTCTAAGCCATCTCGGTCGGCTACCAATTTATCTTTAGCCAGCTGAGCGGGTGAGTTGTCGAAACTGGTGACCATTGCCCCAGCTGCCGCAAGTATTGGTGCTTGTTGTCCGCCCGCCGATGCTAAACACAAAACGTTTTTGCCGCGAATGTCGCCAAACTATGCCTTGGGTACATTTTTATTTGGGGTCAATATGACGTCCCAATCACCGTTCCTAGCAGCGTTAATGGCGGCGCTATCCACTGGTTGGATCCGAGGGCTTTCAGCATTCTCGGACTGTATGTCCCACGCTTGGCGATTATATTTGAGTATGTCTGTCATATCGGTATTGTGGGGCGCAAATAGATCAAAGAGAAGTGTGGATATGACCGACCAATCAAGCTCAGTGTCGAATCAATTAACGGCGGACTATTTAGTTATAGGCGCTGGCGCAATGGGCATGGCCTTTGTGGATGAGATACTCAGCGGCGACATAACGGCAACAGTTGTTTTGGTTGATCGCTACGCAGGCCCCGGTGGGCATTGGCGTCGTTCCTATCCTTTTGTCTCATTACACCAACCGGCGGCGTTTTATGGTGTTAACTCAGAAACTCTAGGGCGCGGTGGCAAGAGCTTGGCGTCAGGTGTGGAGGTTGTTGGCTATTTTCAGCGCGTATTAGAAAAGCATCTGGCTTCGGGACGGCTGAGTTTCTTCCCGCACTGTGAATACACCGAATCCATTGAAATGACGCCTGAATTTACATCAACAGTAACGGGCGAAAAATATTCAGTGGCGGTTAAGCGCAAGCTAGTTGATGCCACCTATATGAAAGTTGAAGTGCCTTCCATGCGCTCGCCGCCTTACCGCGTGGTTCATGGCGTAGAAGTAGTGCCACCAAATGCCCTTGCAGATATCTCTAGTCCTTACCCTGGCTATGTTGTTGTTGGTGCGGGCAAGACGGGCATGGATGCCGTCTTGTATCTATTGGGCCTTGGACTTAACCCAGATTTGATCACTTGGATTATGCCCAACGATGCTTGGCTTCTGGACCGTGGAAATATTCATCCAGATGGATTGTTGCAAGCTCTTGGCAAACAGCAAGAGGCAATGGCGAAGTCTGAAAGTCTCCAGGCGCTGCTACTCAATCTCGAAGCCGATGGCATGCTGATGCGCGTTGATGAATCAGTGTGGGCGGAGAAATACCGCTGCGCCACAGTTAATCGCGAAGAACTCGCCCTGTTGCGAAGTGTGAAAAACGTTGTCCGTTTAGGGCGAGTGGTCAGTATTGAAGAAGGCCAAGTGATCTTGGCAAGCGGCAGTCTTAATGTGGCTAAGCAGACGTTGTTTGTTGACTGTACCGCCAACGGTCTGTCAAACAGACCTATTGTGCCGGTTTTTGCGGCGCAAAAAATAACCCTGCAATCTGTATCTATGTGTCAGCAAGTTTATAGTGCTTCGCTTACCGCCCACGTTGAAACAGCTTTTACCGATGTAGAAATGCAAAACAAGCTTTGCCGTGTTGTGCCGCATCCAGAAACCATAGATGACTATTTATACGCCGTTGGTATTGGCGCAATGAACAACGCCAGTTGGGGCAAACACTTTCCAAAGTGGGTACGTAACGCGAGATTGTCGTTCCGTTCGCATATTCCAACTTGGCGTTTGTTTATGAAAATTCCACTTATGACCAAATTGGCTCCATTGGTCGCTAAAAACCTACAGACAATTTCGCAGCAACGAGCGTTAGAAATAGCGGCTGCCAACAATCCAGAGCGCCAGTCCGACAGTGGTTAGCAACCAGTCAGAAAGGCTAGCTATTTGGCTGCAACGTCGGTCGATAAAATGGGGCCAAAGAATTAGCCCTTAGTATTTGCCGCGCTCTAACTCTCCGAGGTAACTAGCGACTCTTTCGGTAGCTTGCGGATTTGCACTACAAATATCAGCAACGCAATGAAGGTAAATGCTGCCGCAATAAGAAAGGCACTGCCTGGAAGGTAGGTGGGTGCTTGGTCGGAGGTGAAGTAGGTAAAGGTCTGGGTCATAATCAATGGTCCGGCGATGGTGGCTAAGCTAGCAATGCTGGCTAAAATTCCTTGTAGCTCGCCCTGTGCGTTTTGCTCCACTTGATTAGACAAAATGCTGGTTATTGCTGGGCCGCCAAGGCCCGCAAGTGCCGAGACAAACATCCAAAAATAAAGTTCCGCCCCGGTGTTTGAAACTGCGATGCCCGTATAGGCGACACACGCAGAAAATACCCCCACGTAAACGCAATTCACCGCACCCCATTTTGGTATGACTATTCTAATGAGTCCGCCTTGCACGATAGCCGAGAGTACGCCGACAAAAGCCATAGACAGACCTACGTCCCAAGGGCTCCAAGAAAATTGTTCTATGGTATAGAAATTCCAGTTCGACGGGTAAACATGGTGGCCAATGTTGTATAAAAACACTGCGCAAAGCAGACCTATGAGTAGTGGGTAGCGGCCTACCTGTTTTATTGCGCCCCAGGGATTGGCTCGACGCCATTCGAAGGGTCTTCTATTTTCCGCGCTAAGGGTTTCTTTGAGGAAGAAGAAACCATAAGTGCAGTTGATGAACGCCAGCCCAGCAGCGCAAAAGAACGGTGCTCGAATGTCCCATGCGCCAATGATGCCGCCTAGTGCTGGCCCAAAGATAAAACCTAAACCAAATGCTAAACCCATGAGCCCAAAGTTTTGCGCCCGTTCTTCTGGCGGACTAACGTCTGCGATCAGTGCGTTAGCGGTTGCATAAGTGGCACTGGTGATTCCTGTTAATAGCCGCCCTAAAAACAACACCCACAAGGCGGTGGCAAATCCAGAGAGCAAGTAACTGACGCCGTAGAAAAATAGCGAAACCACCAAAATCGGCCGACGCCCTAAACTGTCGCTGAGTCCACCGAGGAGCGGTGAGAAAAGAAAATTGGTGACAGCGTAGCTGACTACCAAGTAGCCACTGAGAGCAGATGCCTCTGACAAGTTCACGTCTGCCACATCTGCAAGGTATTGTGGAATAACGGGAACAATGATGCCGAAGCCCACGGTATCTAAAAATACGGTAATGGTGACAAAAATAAGCGCGTGTTTTTTATTCATTTTTTTAGTTTCTTTTTTCTGTATTTCTTTCGTTTCATCTAAAGCCGTTTAGGTTTCACTGAAACGTAATCGGTAAAAGCACAGGAAAATCTGGTAAAGCCGCTAATTCTCGTGAGGGTAGAGGCTACTAACGCCACTTAAAACCATTAATCGAAAACCCGTTCATGATCCTCGACAGAGGGTGGTGCCATAAGCCGCTTTTGTTGAGCGGTAGCGTTGGGGTAGTCGGCCAAATCATATAGTGTCTTGGCCCAGCTAGAATGCGGTGGGCTATACTTAAAGAGCAAAGCCCGGCGTTCATCCGTGCCCTGCCAAGCGGCTGTCCCGTGCATTAAAGCTTCAGTAAACAAAACCACATCGCCGGCCTTAAAGGCAGGTTGCCGTACATACTCGGGCTTGCGTTCATGGGCGCGAACGTCTTTAGGTAAATGCTTAATGAAATTGGTTTTATGACTGCCTGGTACGCAGACAAATCCGCCATCACCTGGGTTTGCATCACTCAAAGCCCAAGTGGCAACCATTAGGCCGTTGCGCATAACGCCGTCGGCATAGTGGTACCAATGATCTGATTCAAATAGGAACGGGCCGCCGTGTAGTAGCTGCCCCGGTGCGGAAGGTTGCATAAATATTGAGTAGTCGTGATCTGCGCGCAGGCGCGGCCCAATCAGTTCGACCAAGTAGGGTAGTACCTTGGGGTGGTCTATTAAGTTGAGAAAAGATTGACCCCATTTACTGATATCGGCAGTTCGTCTGAAGGCACCGTCGGCCGCCTGCCTTGGCCAGTGCTCATCGCATTGTGCGGACAAAGTTGTACATTCCTCGGCACTTAATACACCTGGAATAATCAGATAACCCTCCAGGTCAAAGCGGAATTTTTCTTCATCAGTCAGCATGCTATTTGCCTTAGCTGGGGTTTGTGTTGAGGCGCCGGTGGGCAGCAATTAAGTATATTGATTAAGTCTTTGTGTGGTGCTGATTTTTTTCAGTTATCGGTAAAAGCGTTTGCGAAGGTCTGAAATAAGCGCCGCCAGCTCCTGGCCCGACCTCGAAAAAAAACAGTGCAAAAAGACGCAATCAGTCTTATTCGCACATTGTCTATCTGTTCAGCAAATAATGTTCGAGCAAATTGCCGTCTTGTTCTTGGGCTTCTAGTCTAGCAATTGTTTGTAGGTGTACTTCGTCAGGGCCGTCGTAAATGCGAAAGGCCCGGGCCTTGCCAAATGCACGAGCGGCAGGCGTATCGTTAGTTACACCTCTCGCGCCATATAATTGAATGGTTCTATCAGCAATGCTTTGATAAACCCGAGCGACAGCGACCTTGATCATGGAGATTTGCTTGCGTGCGACCTTGTTGCCAACGGTATCCAAAAGATGCGCCGTTCGCTGCACTAGCAGGCGGCACTGGTCGAGTTCAATGCGAGATAGGCTAATGGCTTCTTGAGTAGACGAGTACTCGTCAATGCGCTTGCCAAAGGTGCTGCGTTCTTGAGAGCGCTTAATCATTAGGCTGATCAATACCTCGCACTCGCCAATGGCCCGCATGCAGTGGTGGAGTCTCGCGGGTCCTAAACGGGCTTGACCAATGGCAAAGCCAGCGCCCTGGTCACCCAACAAATTGCTGGCGGGAATCCGCACGTTGTTAAATTCCATCTCTGGATGGGTATTTGTATCAGACAGATGTTCAAAAACTGGCAGATTGCGCAGCAGCTTTATGCCCGGCGCATCTCGAGGAATGAGCACCAGCGATTGCCGCTTAGATTTAGCTGCGTCAGGGTCTGTAACCCCAACTAAAATAATCAGCTTACAATTGGCGTGGGAGGCATTAGATGAAAACCACTTGCTGCCATCAATCACAAACTCGTCGCCGTCGCGCGTAATTGATGTTGCTAAGTTCACTGGGTCAGATGAAGCAGCATGCGGCTCAGTCATGGCAAAAGCTGAACCAATGTCGCCGTTTAATAGAGGGTTGAGCCACTGCTCTTTCTGCTCGGCTGTGGCAAAAAGTTGTAGCAACTCCATGTTAGGTACGTCTGGCGCATGGCAGTTAAAAACATTAGATGCCCATTCTAGGCGACCAAGAATCTCTGCCACGCCAGTGAATTCCAAGTTGGACAAACGCATTCCAGGCTCGTCGTGGGTTAGCCGTGGTAGCGCCATATTCCACAAGCCAAGCTCCTTAGCCTCTAGCCTGAGCGTTTGTTCAATATCAGGGACGCTTTGTCCTTGGTGGGCTTGCTGCAACCAGAGCTTGTGATTAGGCAAAATTCTTCTATTAAAAAAAGCCTCAACCTCGTCCTTAATCTCTAATGCTTTTGCGTGTAACTCAAACATAGCCCTCTCCATCTCGCTGAGTCTTGAGGTTAAACCATCGGGCTTTTTCAGTGCAGATTATTTGTTTGTCTTTTTCCTCTGCGGACCAGATTTTGAATTGAGCTGTTTCTTGGATACAAAAGCGGTAAGACTAGTTTCATTTAGCTGGGTCATGTTTAATGTCTTTCATTGTTATCTCCAAAGGCTGAATTGTGCGCGTGTCCATTAAGAAAACTACCTACTCAATTGCTGTTGCATTGCTTTTTGGCGTGCTTTCCTCCATGGCGCATGCGGCTCCTAGAACTCAGCCAACTCAGCCTCCAAATATTGTTCTAATTTTGGCTGACGACCTTGGCTATTCGGATCTCGGCAGTTACGGCAGCGAAATTGATACACCCAATCTCGACGGTATTGCAGCCCAAGGTATGCGGTTTGCCAATTTCCACACGGCGGCCTCTTGTGCTCCCACCAGGGCAATGTTGCTCACAGGGGTAGACAGTCACGTCGCAGGTGTGGCCAATATTATTGAGGCCATTCCAGACTACCAAGCCACCAGCCCGGCGTATCAGGGCGCTCTAGATAAGAATGTTGCGACGATTAGCGAGCGTCTGCGGGATCAGGGCTACCGAACATACATGTCGGGTAAATGGCACTTAGGCCAAAATCCTGAGCAATTGCCTAGCAAGCGCGGTTTTGATCGCGCCTTTTCATTGGGTGACACCGGCGCAGACAATTGGCGGCAGCGCACCTACCTACCCATTTACGAAAATGCCAATTGGTATGAAGACGGTCAACCCACGGAATTGCCCGAGGACTTTTATTCGTCCAAAACCCTCGTTGATAAAACGATAGAGTACATTGATAGCGCTATAGACCAAGACGCGACCAAACCCTTCTTCACCTACCTTGCGTTTCAAGCGGTACACATTCCGGTACAAGCACCTGCTGAATTCCGTGATAAATATCTGCACACCTATGCCACTGGGTGGTCTGTGTTGCGCGAGCAAAGATCTCGAGGGTTGTTGGATAAGGGCATTTTACAAACCAGTGTTCCCAGCTATGCGGCGCCCACAACTGTACCTTGGGACAGCTTAGACGCTCAGGCTCAAGCATTTGAGAGCAAAGGTATGGCGGTCTACGCAGGCATGGTAGATGCGATGGACCATCATATTGGTCGCCTAGTTGCGCACATAGAAAGTCAGGGTAGACTAGACAATACGGTATTCATTTTTCTTTCTGACAATGGCGCCGAAGGCTCATTGGCGACCCGACAGCAAGGTGATAGCCCTGCTGCGCCGGCGTTTATAATGAATGCGTGGATGCGCGCCAGCGGGTTTAACACCGATATAGAAACGTTAGGCGAAATAGACAGCTACCATGATATTGGCCCAAGCTGGGCCAGCGCAGCTGTTGGACCGCTGGCTTGGTACAAGTTTTTTGCCAGCGAAGGCGGTATGCGCGTGCCGTTGGTGATCGGCGGAAAAGTTAACGGCCAGCCTGTAATTGCTAACTCTGGCGCAGTTTCTCAGTCGTTGGCTTGGATTACAGATATAGCACCCACCATTCTGCAACTCGCCGGTGCAGTTGACCTACCCTCGGATATGGTAGGCAAAAGCCTAATCCCAGTGTTGCAAGATGAACGCGCCAGCGTGCGTTTGGCAGATGAAATTATTGGCTATGAATTGGGCGGTAATAAGGCACTTTTTCAAAGCGACTATAAGCTTGTGTATAACCGCTTTCGCGGCCAAGAACCTCAGTGGCAGTTGTTTAACATCCGCGCTGACCCCGGTGAAACTCAGAATTTAGCAAGCGCAAAGCCTCAGTTGTTTGTCGAGCTAAAAGCCGCGTATGCCGTATGGGCAGAGCAAAATGGCGTTGTGGAAGTGCGGCCTGATTACGACCAAGGGCGCGTTATGTTGGGTAAAGTTTTCGCTAACAGACCGATACTTTTAGCCTATCTTGTTGGTGGTCTACTAGCGGTCTTAACGCTCATTGTTATTATTCCTTGGCTGCTGTTTCGTCGTTTTCGCAAAAGAACGTAGTGCTCCGAGGGACCAAGAATTTAAGAGGCTTAGGGTGAAAGAGTGTAAGGGACTACTAAGGAAGCGAATCCGATAGGCATTTCTTTGCTTATCTAAGGGCATAAAACCAGTTTTAGTTGCCATTTGTTGCGCTCATCTGCATAAATTGCGCGCCTGTTCTATCTATTTGATTTGCTCTTACCGTTTGGGTAAATAATCAGAACCAATAGTCAAAACTATCAGTTAAAACGATCAGCAGAATTGTTCAGAATTGCGCAAAGCAAATTTGATATCCAAACCGGGGGCGGATTATGCAGAATCCAGATTCAGCCACTAAGCTCAGGGAGCTAGAAACCAAGCTTGTGGCGCTTAACAACGAAATTGAAAAAGTCGGGGCGGAGCAGACGCCAGTAGAGGTAGAAAATTATTCATCCTAAACCCTTAATGGTGAAGTCACGCTCATGGATCTATTTGGTCATAGAGAGCAGTTGTTGCTTATTCACAATATGAGCAGCCAGTGTTCGTTTTGCACCCTTTGGGCAGACGGTATAAATGGCTATCTGCCGCACTTAGAATCTGTGCTATCGGTGGCGCTGGTCGCCCATGAGACCCCCAATATCAGCGTAAGTTCGCAATGGATCGTGGATGGCGATTTAATCTAGCCAGTCATAGTGGCGGCAAATATATAAAAGATCACTGTGTATTTGGCCAGGCAGACAACTATTCAGGCGCAGTGGCCTATCGCAAATAGGGTAACAAGATCTTGCGCCTGAACCGCGCGGCATTTGGCGGCGGCGATCAGTTTAATGCATTTTATGGGCCAATGAGTTTGGCCGATTTCGACAGCGACGCATGGCAGCCCCAGTACGACGAAACGTGATGCTTTGAGTATTAGCCAGGCGCTTTAGCAAGGAGCTAGCTAAGAACTTAGTTAAGTAGACCAGTGTTAGACGCCAAAATTATTTCGGCGCCCATCTTATTTTATGCCGCCTATATGACCTATGCGAGCCTCGCTACTATTCGTTGATCAGCGCTACACATCGCGTCCAGCCCGCTGAAGCTTTGGCAATTTTTACTGGAAAGCACGCTACAGTAAATCCGTTAGCGGGAAGGGCTTCCAAGTTGTGTAGCTTCTCCATCTGCCAGTAGGGTATTTCCCGGCCTGCTTTGTGACCCTCCCAGATCATGCTTGGATCTGGATTCTCTGCCCATTTTTTTGCCGTGTGATTAAACGGTGCATCCCATGACCAGCCGTCTGTACCCACCACGCGCACACCGCGCTCGGTCAAAAACATGGTGGCATCGCGTCCCATGCCGCAACCAGCGTCCACGTAGCCGGGTTGAGCATAAACTGACCCCGCCCGGGTATTCACTAGGACAATATCTAACGGTTCAAGTTTGTGCTCAATGCGCTCAAGCTCCGCTTCAATTTCTGCCGGGCTAACAAGATGACCGTCAGGGAAATGGCGAAAATCTAGTTTCACCCCAGGACGAAAACAATAGTCTAGTGGCGTTTCGTCAATTGAAGGCGCCGGATCTGCGCCATTATTGGTGGTGGAGTGAAAGTGCCATGGCGCATCCATATGGGTGCCGTTATGGGTAGACAGCGTAATGGTTTCAACTGCCCAACCTTCGCCATCAGGGAGGTCTTCGGGTTTAAGACCTGGGAAAAAGTGTGCTAGGCCACCGGCTGTTTCGGCATGCGTACGGTAGGTGACTTTGGGGCTACCGCCCGGATGATCGCTGTGTTCGTTGTTATCTATTGAAACGGAAAGATCTACAAAACGCGGCATATTGCCCTCCACTCAAATGCTTCATAAGCGCTTATCCTAGCACCGCTTGGCGTCCATGCTCAAAATTCTGTGGGTGGAGGTTTGAGAGGGTAAAGAAGCTTACTTCGGAAGTTGGCTCATTAAGCCGACTTAAGAGGTTGTCTACGTGAACTTACTTAAGAAGTTTGCTTAGAAAGCTTGCTAGTACAGTCCCGGTAGAAAGAACTCTTCCACCAACAAGCCACTCTCTGGACTGTCGGACTGACGCCACAAACAGCTTCGGCCGAATAAACCATTGGCCAGGACAAGGGGGCGTAGGGCGTCTTGCCGCTGCCAGCGTTCATCCGAAAAGAGTAGTTCAGCTAGGGGGCGCTCTAGCAGCCCTTTCAAGGCCTTCACATCTGGGCTTGAGGCTGGCGTTACTGTGCGCGCCATCATCAGCGGGTTATTGTTTATGCAGAGCAAAATGTGCCGCGCAAATATCGGCTCGTGCTGATCAAAGCGCTGTAACTCAATGGCAGTAGGCTGCTCCACACCCTCGCTCAAAACACTTACAAGCGGCATTTGTATAAATTTGTCTGCAATGGCTTGGGTCATTGAAGAGGTTAAAGTAAGCCAATACTCGGCGCTGCTAGGCGGGTTTTTAGTCGCTGAATGGCGCTCGCTAAGGGGCACAGCTGTACGCATTTGCTCAATGTAATTTGCGGGGCTGTCTAAAGGTGCGGTGATCAATTACTTCTCAATCAAATGTTTGTTAGCGATGCGTCAACTTATGAGTACAAGCAGCGTTAATAGCCTTCGGATTACGGGTTAATCACGCCTACACCCAGCACTTTAGCGGGTGTAAGCTATGAAAAATGTTTGGCTATTGGACCAATAATGAATCGATTTCCTCAACGCCATGATTCCGATAAAAGCGGTAAAACAGCGCTGGCTGAATCTCAGGTCTATCTTAAAGACACTGACGCTCCGTTACCACAAAGCGTTAATTTTGGAACGCGTTATGCCTATTTCAAGACTATTGCAAAAGGCGGCAAATCGCTTATCAAGTCGTGTAAGGATTTACACCTGTCTCGGTTGGTTTGTTACAAAACGCTGCGCCCAGAGCTGGCGGATGATCCCGTTGAACAGCAGCGTCTCTTGCGTGAGGCGCGAGTTTCAGCCCTGCTGCAACACCCCAATACCGTACCTACCTATGAACTAGGGCGCGACACCAAGGGGCACTATTACTTCACCATGAAGTTGGTCCACGGCTATACCTTGCGCGAGGTGCTAGATTATCGTGAACGGTACGAACTGGCGCAAATGGTGGAAGTGCTGATGCAGGTAGCTTATGCCCTGCAATACGCGCACACCATGGGGGTTATTCATCGCGACGTAAAACCAGACAATATTCTTGTTGGGCCTTATGGTGAGGTCCTGTTGCTAGACTGGGGGCTTGCTAAAGTTTGGCATCCAGATGGCAGCGACAGTGAATCGACCTACACTGAATTTGATCTAAGTGACGATGACTCCACAATGACCGGTCGCGGTAAGTTGCAGGGCAGCATTTGTTATATGTCGCCTGAGCAGATTAACCGCGCAAAAGATATTGATGGGCGTACTGACGTGTACAGCCTTGGCGCGGTGCTTTACGAAATTCTCACGGGAGCAAATTCTTCAATTGGCGAGTCCATGGACGACCTGGTGCGCAGCACTTTGGAAGACAAGCCCACCCCCCCAAGCGAGGCCTCCCAACAGCATGTGCCGTTGCGGCTAGAACAAATTTGCTTGTCTTGTTTAGAAAAAGATCCGAACAAGAGACCTCAAACAGTGGGCGAGTTTATTCGCGAATTGAATGAGGAATGGCGGGGCAGTTAGGGGTTTAAAAGTTATTGCGCTAAGTTTTGAATGGCAACTCTGCGAAAATCTATGGGGTGAGATTCGCTCTGTAGCGCAATAAAGCCTTGTTCAAGTGTGAGCGTTGCAGCTTTGCCGTTCAGCGCTTGGCGCTTTTTGGCGTTAGGGGAGCCCTTACTTAACTGAAGATTGCCATAGCGAATTACTTCGATACCATTGACCAAGTGCACAACGGACTCCGCACCTTTAACTATCATTTCAATGCTGACCCATTGGTCGCCATCAAGGGTATCGCCTGAAGAAGCCTGACAATGACCCTTCAGCCGTTTACCTAAATGGTCCACTTCTGTGCCAGGGCTGCAAATATTTCCAGTAGGTCTGCTTTTGCCGTCGCTCAGTCCGCCTAAAAATTGGGCTTCAATAGAATCAGGAAAGTCTTGTTTTAAAGACATGGTTGTTGGGTCTTGGCTGTGCAGCATGACGCCACTATTGCGCTTAGCCCAACCAGCTCCGCCTCTTACTTGTTCGCCGACAAAACGGTATTCAATAAGTAGTTTGTAGTGAGCGTAGGGTTCTGCAAAAAACAGATGACCGAACTGGCCAGAGAACTTTTTGTAATTAGTGTAATTTACGCGCAGCAGACCATCTTCTACAACAAAGGTTTTAAGTGGGTCTTGACCTAAAATTTGTCCGACAATTTTGGCAGTCCACCCATCTAGGTTTTTGCCATTAAATAGCTCTACCCAGTCATCGTTATTGGTGGCTGCATTTTGCGCGTCGCCCGCCTGCGCGAGACTGGCCAATAGGAGAGATAGGTTAAGAGATAAGCTGAGAGTGATTAAGAGTGCAAAATTTGCTGTGAGCTTGCTCATACCGACGTCCTGTTTGTGAGTGGCCCTAGGCCTTTCGTTGTTCTAGCACAACTTTTTAATTCTAAGCTAACTGAGCGCTAGCTTTGATCTAAGCTAGCCTGATTTAGGCTAAATAGTGCCGTCAGCGCGCAGTGTCTTTATAGCATCTTCCGAGTAACCAAGATCTCGGAGTATTTCCTCGCTGTGCTCACCTAAGTTAGGCGCCCGCGTCATAGTTGCTTGCTCTATGGCGTCCACCTTAATCGGGTGATTAATAACGAGTGGGATCTCAACGCCATCTATGTTGGGTTTAACGGCCATTTTGTTTTCAACAATTTGTTTGTCAAATAGGGTTTCTTCAATGGTGGCGACTCTATTCACCGGCACTTCAAAAGCTGTGAATATCTCCAGCCAATGGTCTGAGTTCTGACTGCTTACAACGGCTTGAATCTCATCACCAAAGGCTTGCCGATTTGCCCACATTTCCTCGGGGTCGCCAAATCTTGGGTCCGCCAGCAGGTGAATGGAATCTAATCCAGCCAACAGCAAGGACAATAATTCATCGTTGCGGATCATGTTGAATTGCAGCCAGCGGCCATCAAGGGCTTGGTAGGGACGCATCATGGCGCCATTGACTAAGTTGTTGTCTCGATACGCGGTCATATCGCCCCCGGCCATAGCGCCCTGCGCAATGCCCGAGGCAGACCATAGACCATTGGCCAAAAGCGAGGTATGCACCATGCCGCCTTGACCGGTCTTTTCTCTATTCAGCAAGCCGGTAACAATCGCGGCATAAAGTGCCACGGCAGTTGGGTGATCACCCATACCGGGTAGCCCCTGAGTAGGGGGTGTATTGGGTGCGCGCATAAGATCCATAAGACCGCTCCGAGCCCAGTAGGCCAGTTGGTCAAAACCCTTGCGGTTACGCTCGGGGCCTTCCTCTCCATAAGCGGTGAGCGAGGCGTAAATCATATTCGGGTTTTTCGGTTTTAGGTCGTCGTAAGTTAAGCCCAAAGACTCCCGCACTCCGCTTGGGTAGTTAGTGATAAACACGTCACACTGCGTCACCAATTTGTGCAGAACTTCCATGCCTTGGGCGGACTTGAGGTCTAAGCATAGGCCCTTTTTGTTGCGACCATCCATTTGCCAAAACCACTCGTTGCCAGCTTCAGGGGTTGTGGGGATATGGGACAACATACGCAACATGTCGCCTTCGCCATGTTGCTCAATTTTGATCACGTCAGCGCCAAAATCACCGAGGATCATTGCAGCTGCGGGGGCGGCGATTACGGTGGCGCAGTCTATGACTTTAAGGCCTCTGAAGAGAGAGTTTTGCATATTTAGCTCAATGATCTGGGATGCTTATCTTAGCCGTACCTTGCCGAAAAATTCAAAAGTGCGGAGAAATATTTTGCGTAGGGATATACACGAATGACAAGGTACTAAGCCAAGTTAACAAATTTAGGTGCTCATACAGAAGCTGCCAATCCCCTTGGCCGGATTGAAGGCTACTTCTTAGAGTCGCAAACACCATCCGTAAAAAAAGCTGAAAGCCATCTAAGGGAGTAGGCTATGAGACTGTCTATTTAGCTGGTAAAAATGCGTGAGGTCTGTGCTTGGCCAGCACGGAGACCCTTTCTCCGTAGCGGCTATAACCTATGTAGTCACGTATGGCATGGTGCTGCACGCATCGGTTGTCCCACATGGTGAGGGTGTTCTTGGTCCACTTCACACGGCATTGAAACTTAGGGCTAGCGGCGACGAACTTATGCAATCCCTCCAGCAGCATGTCGCTTTCCCATTTTGCGATACCTTCTATATGCGAGGTAAAACTGCCATTCACAAACAGATATGGTCGATTGGTCTCAGGGTGCACGGGAATAACCGGGTGGCTGGCTTTGGGGTAAACCTGACCCGGTTTCAGCCTGATACCGTAGTTGCGCAGGTCTATTTCACCATCATGAAAGGCGGATTTATTCATGAGTAAATTCTTAAGGTCATCAGACAGCGCGTCGTAGGCCTCATACATATTGGCGAACATGGTATCGCCGCCATCGTTCTCTGGAGTTTTAGTCACGTATAAGAGTGATGCAAGCGGGGGGATTTCTTCGCAAGAAACATCCGAATGCCAAGCCTCGCCATTGCTCTGTTTGGCGTCGGGCTTGGTGTCGATAACAAAAAACGCAGGATCGTTATTCTCAATAGTTTTGTTTTGATCACGGCGCTCGTCACGCTGCATACCACCATTGCCGGCGTTGCGTTTGGAGGGATGAATATGCAGCTCACCAAAATTTCGCCCAAAAGCTTTATGTTGTTCTCGATTCAGCTTTTGGTCGCGAAACACCAACACCATGTGCTTTAGAAACAGTTCTTTTATTTGCGACACTTCAGCTGGACTGAGGTTGGCTAAAGACACGTCGCTGATTTCAGCGCCAATAACTGGTGTGATGAGGGTGACTAACATCGCTGTTGTCCTGCCTTTTGATAAGGGTACGAGGTTAGCAGAAGTATGATGGTATTTTGTAGCGCACCTCTGCGCGGAGGATTGGCGTATACCGCAGCTCGAGTTTGTCGTGCTAATTAGAGAAATTCGTTTATTTCAAAGTATTGCTAAAAAGTGATGCAAAAAAAACCCCGAACCAGTCGCGGCTAAGTGAAGTTAACTTGCCGCTCGAAATTAGAGGCTAGCATTTACTCTTAGTGTCCATTAGCGACCGGGTGGATCGTCGAGCGTACCGTCGTAACTTGTGATAACAGGAACGAAGGGTGGCTCTTCATTGGTCAAGTTTTGTACGCCTATCGTGACTGAAGCATCGGAAAGATTCTTAAGATCACCGAAGGAATAGGTGTACTGAGCATCAGCTGTTACCCACGAGTCCACTGAGGAATCTAGGGATCTATCCGCAAAGACTTGGCCGTGCGCTAATGCCGCCGTTGCTGCGAAGAATGTGGAGCCACCGGTGAAGTTGTGATTTACCCCGCTCACATACATAACCAACAAGAATTCTCTATGCTGATCCAAGCCCCAATTCAATGTGCCATTCACTTTCCATTCCGGAAGAGATCGTGCTACTGGGTTGGCGTCATTGCACTCGCCTACTGCATCGAACACGGTTGGCGCGCCAATTTTTTGCTGTCGCTCTAACCCTATATTAGCCAGGCGACATGTAGATTTAAGGTCCAGTGTTTGTAGCAGTGCGCGTAACTTTGTCTGGAAAGATGTCTATATTTAGGCTCTGAGTGATGTTTGTGCCCTTTCTTTAATAGCCCTATAGTCCAGCGTCAACATTTAACTGGTGAGAATGATGGAAGGCCCACAACGCAGACGCGTCTGCTCATACATGAAAGTTTTTGCAATGTGGGTGCTTCTTGCCTCAACTGCCAGTACTCAAGCCGTTGAACTCACCACACGAGAGTCACATGCCTACACCCAAATCTGTGCTTATTGCCACGCCCGTGCAGAAACCAGTGCGCCGGTGATGGGAGACACAGCCGAGTGGCGGCGCCGTGCCGCTGAAACAGAAGGTGGGTTTGAAGGATTAGTGCGCAACACGATTGTGGGCATTGGCAACATGCCGCCGCTGGGCACTTGCGGGTATTGCACCGAAGCCGAGATCCGCAACTTAGTAGCAACCATGAGTGGTCTTGCTCCATTGGTTCCAAGTTCTTCTCCAGTTTCCTCCCCCAGCCCATCTTTACGAGAGGCGAATACACAATGATCAATCGTCGCAAACTCATCAAAAATTCAGTGCTCGGTACGCTAGGCGCCAGCGCTGCCTTGGGGCTATCTGGGTGCGGCAAGGCCTCAATGGGTCCAACAGCCTCTTTAGATTACGATTTTCAAACAGGGAAGCCGCTGCCTTGGATGAACTGGGCAAAGAATCAGGGTTGTCAGCCCGCCCACAGAATTGCGCCGCAAAGCGAAGAAGAACTGGTTTCGCTTATGACTTCAACTAACAGTGGCAGCATGCGTCCGATGGGTGCGGGACATTCCTTTAGCGCGGTTGTGCCAACTGACGGTACGCTGATATCCACAGACTTATTGAACGGTCTGATAAGCGTTGATGCAGAGCAGAATACTGCTGAGGTTTGGTCAGGTACGCGCCTGCATCAGCTGGGTCCAGCGCTAGATGCTCAAGGCCAAGCGCTAACAAATCTTCCAGATATTAATTACCAAACCATTGCCGGAGCCATTTCAACTTCCACCCACGGCAGTGGTGTGACCATGGGTTCTCTTTCTTCAATGATAGAAGAGCTGACTATCGCAACGCCATCTGGTGACTTGGTGACGTGCAACAACGCCAGCAACCCAGAGTTATTTCATGCAGCGCGGTGCGGTCTTGGAGCGCTCGGTGTCATCACCAAAGTGAAAATACGCACGGTGCCAGCGTTTAGTTTAGAACAGCGGACAACAGTTGAGCCGTTAGACGGCATTTTAGAAAATATTGAAAACGAGAAAGCTGCAAATCGTAATTTTGAATTTCTTGCCTTTCCCCATACTTCAATGGCCTTAGTGGTGCGCACCAATGAAGTGGATCCATTCGCGCCATTGATAAGTGCGGGCGAGGAAGATCCAACTGCAATTTTTCAAATTCGCGATGCGTACCAAAGCTTAGGCGTTCTACCCCTTGTTGGTAAGTTCGCTTATCAAAAGATCATCGACTCGGCAGCGGACGGTGCGGCAACCGTAAAGTCTGGTCCCTCATATACAGTGTTAGCCCATGACCGAGTAGTGCCTTTTCGTGAAATGGAATACACCGTGCCCGCAGAAGCAGGCCCTGAATGTCTGAAAGAAATTCTGGCAACGATTGTAGAAAAAGACATACCCGTAATTTTTCCTATCGAGTATCGCTACACTCAGCAAGATGATGTTTGGTTGAGTATGTTTTCCCAGCGCGATGGCTGTTCAATCTCGGTGCATCAATTTGCTGACGAAGACTACGTTGAATATTTTGCCGCAATAGAACCTATTTTTCAGAAGTACGAAGGCCGTCCTCATTGGGGCAAACTGCATACTTTGGGCCCGCAAGAATTCTCGAACTTATACCCGCATTGGCAGGGCTTTTTGTCGGTGCGTGAAAGGGTTGATCCCAAAGGGCGAATGCTTAACAGCTACCTTAAACACTTGTTTGGTTTAGGAGGGTCATCTCATGCCTAGTCGTAGATCTCTGCTTCTCGGTGGCGTTGCCCTTGGCGGCGCTGCTGCGCTGCTCGCTATGCGTCCGAGTAAATTAGGCGCAGGCGGACACAACGACTACTTTACCAAGCTAAATAATGTGCTGCGCCACAATGGCGAAGGACGCCCAACAATGATTATTGATCTAGATGCGTTAGATCATAATGTTCGCGAGGTCAGTCGCGCACTGGGCGGGCGAGATTTGCGCATTGTTGCTAAGTCTGTCCCTAGTACCTCTCTCATTGATTACGTTAGTAACTTGTCCGGCTCAAATAAATTGATGGCGTTTCATGAACCGTTTCTAGGCGCAATGGGCAACCCGCAGTCAGATATTCTGTTTGGCAAACCTATGCCGGTTGCGGCGGCGGCAAGGTTTTATGACCGACCTGCGTTAAAGCGCTTCGACCCAACTACCCAATTGCAATGGCTTATAGATACGCCAGAACGGTTAGCGCAATACGCGTCATTGGCGCAGACAAAAAATGTACCCATGCGCATTAATATTGAATTAGACGTGGGTCTGCATCGCGGCGGGGTTCATGACCCTGCAGTCCTTCAGCAGATGCTCAAAACGATAGAGCAAACGCCGCAGCTTACTTTTAACGGACTCATGGGCTACGACCCCCATGTGGTGAAAATGCCCGAGCTCATAGTTGGGCAGCAGGAAGAGTTCCAACAGGTTCAGCAGCGTTACCAAAAAATGTTAGACGTTGCGCTTGCCAATGGCGCCAAGACGAACAGCACAAATGATCTAACCCTCAATGCGGCTGGCAGCCCCACCTACACTTTGTGGAGCAATGTAGAGGGCATTGCCAACGAACTTTCAATTGGTTCCGGGTTCCTTAAGCCGCTAGATTTTGACCTGCCGTCTCTAGCTAAGCATCGACCCGCACTCTATATAGCAACTCCTGTGCTCAAATCTTCCGCAGGCACATGGACAGCGGGAGCTGACTGGGTTGGCGAAGCGCAAAGCTTTTGGGATCCAAATAGAGCGCGAACAATCTTTGTTTATGGTGGTTATTGGCAAGCCAAGCCCGTTTCTCCAGAAGGCCTGTTAACTAATCCGCTATTTGGCAGAAGTAGTAATCAAGAAATGCTCAACGCGTCTGACGCGGTGGACGTGAATGTAGACGATTATGTCTTTTACCGGCCGACGCAGAGCGAGTTCGTGATGCTGCAATTCGGCGAGATTTTGGCTGTTCGCAAAGGTCAGATCGAACATCGCTGGAAACCTTTTACTTGGACTTAGTGGGTGGTCGAATCCAACATTAACGAGTGCGTGGGTTGAAGATAAATGGGACTCATGATGTTGACGGTCAGCGTTGGAAATCGTTAATAAGAATTTGCTGGTCTACCTAATCTAGAACATCGAACAAACTAACGAGAAGTTGATGGTCAGCGTAAGCCAAAATATGCAGCATCGGCTCAACGCCCTTTGGTGTATCTAAGGTCGCCCATTGATCTGAGGTCTCTCCGCAAGCACTGGAACGTTCCGGTTAATCTTTGATTTGGTTGGTCCCTTCGGTCGTCGTCGTAGACACTTGTCTGATTCGCTCGGCAGGCACGGTCAGTTGCTCTATAAGGTAGCTTTGTAGGCTTGCTGGGTACGCCATCCGTTCTAGCGCTTTTTTCATACAGTCGAGCCATTGGTCTCGCTCTTTCAATGTCACCACTAGGTGTGCGTGTGCATGAGGAAGGTTGATAGGACCATATTTTTCTTTGTGTCGGCGTGGTCCACCCATCCACCACTTAAAAAACGTGCCAATTTGTCTCGGCTTTCATTGTTGTCGCTTGGGTGCCAAGAAAAAATGACAGGGTAGCTGGCCTGCATAATATCGTAGAAATAGTCCACTAGCTGCCGGATGCCTGCTTCGCAGCCGACGGCCTTATAAGTGGTGTCTGCTTCTCCGTATTGCATTAGCTATTCTCGTGCCTTGGAGATCATACGTTCTATAATGGGGCGGCACAGTTCGCAGCGAAAATGTGTGCTTTGGTCGTACATTATTTCTTCAGCGTCTTTGCAACCGAGTTTAACAGGTGAGTTGATATCGCTCTTGTAAAGATCACTACATGTACAAATACAGTTTGGCTCTGCCGCACGGCGGTCAAAATTCATTGGTAGAGTGTCAGATAAAACTCAGTCTCACCCGATAGCGTTATAAGGGGTTTTTGCTTAAGCACGCAGAGTGATTCTTGGCTGTCGATATGTTGCATAAGCTGTGATTAATCAGTTAACGAAGGACGAGCATAGCCAACCCTTGTCGTTTTGAAGTGCTTAAGTGGAAACCCTAGCTCAGTGATGTTGGAGAGAACCGCCTTGCTAACATTGCCATAAATTTCGATAGCAAAACCCTCGCCAAATTCAGCATGGCCATCAACGTACTTTAGAACTGGCTCATTCGCAGTGTGCAACAAGAATGCTTCGCTATTCTTGTAAACTTCTGTCCATGTAAATGCCAGTGGATCATTAGGATCTGCGTCAAAGTTGTGAAGTAGCATACCCGGTTCTGTCTCTTCCACTGCATCATCAACCGCGTCCGCTATCTTTAGGTATTGATCTACCATTCCTTCTTTTACTTGTACTCTGGCGATCAAAACGAAAGGATTACCCCCTAACGTTTCGTTACTTACTGAATATGCGTGATCGCCAGCATAGGAAATTCCCGAAAGAAGGCTCACTAGAAAAAGAGTTACTAGTCTCATAATTCGTCCCATTTTTTTAGTGAATAGAAAGATACCAAAATCTGAAATTATTTCCCAGCATAGAAAGTTAGTCCCGACGCTTATAGTGGAGGCAGGTGGCCATTCCCCACCTACCCACATATAGGCAAGCTCATACATTTTGAGAGGTTTTGAAGTTGCCAGGGCTTGGCAGGCTTTTGAGGTGTGGTGTGGGGAAAAGCGAGGGACCCAGATGTTTCAGGCCAGACCTTTTGTCTAGGTTGAGTATAGATATCTATCCTTAGAGAAATTAGACAAAAATTCGATTTCACGAAATGACGACTTTAATTCATTAGACGAAGCGCGACCGAAGCATACCCTGTAAGAAATTATTAAAAGGTGTTTCCATGTCTATCGCTCTAAAATGTTTCTTAATCTCCGCGTCGACGTTTTTGATTGGCTGCGGAGGAGGATCTGCGTCTGAGTACGGGTCTTCTCCGACACTAGCAACGTCTAGCGCGTCGAATGCAGGTACTTTGACACCCTCCAATGTCGCTCCTTCTTTTATCGATTTGCCGCTCTCCGTTTCAGTGAATGAAAATCAGAAGACCATTATTACCGTTGATGCGACAGATGGAGACTCTGACCAGTTAACATTTTCTCTGAGAAGCGGGGATTCAGATGCTTTGACGATCAATAGCGAAACTGGGGTGCTTTCGTTCTTAGCAGCGCCAGACTTTGAAGCGAAGGCTTCGTATCAGACAGAAGTTGTGGTGACCGATGGATCAGCGTCAACGACTCAGACAGTTACGATCCAGGTAATCGATATTGCAGAAACCTCATCTGAGGCCCCTCTCGAGATTAATGTAACCGTGGCTCGAGGAGATAACGGATATGGCAGCGGCAATAAATACTATATAAATGGAAGCGCAAGCCCAGACGTTACGCTAGAAGCTGGGAAAACCTATCGCTTTCTCCAGAGCGATGGTTCCAACACCACTCACCCAATTAGATTATCTACGTCAGAAAATGGTGTGCATAGTGGGGGCAGTGATTACTCTTCAAACGTCGAATATGTGGCTAATGCTGGAAACGCTGGAGCCTATTTGCAGTTCACTGTGCCCTTGAGCGGAATTCCCGAAACGATCTATTACTACTGCTTAAACCATTCAGGAATGGGGGGCAGAATATTTATCTCATCGGCATCGGGTACTGATTATCAAGTGGTCCGCATGAATTAAAAAAAGCGATCTGAGTTAGTTTTAAGTGGCTAGCGATAGATAAAAATCGTCAGCCTTTTTAATCTAGGCGACTACTTAAAAACTGTCTTCTTTTACCTGGCTCTTTCAAGGTTTTGTACTGCAAGATTTCTCCATACTCAAAGTCGTAATACCCTTTGCAATAAAATGAGTTTAACCCGCGGCAAGCTTGTAAATTTTAGGGAATGAGTGGTTATCATGGCTTGGCAATAAGTTGAGGTGTGGTGGTAGGAAAGAGCGGCCTAGGAGTTCTAGGCCTCTAATTAGACTCTACTCTACATAGCGTAGAAAGTCATCTCAAACTCTCCAGTGGAGATATCTAAAACTGACTTACAAAGGTTCTGGTTTCCGTCCGAAACATCATCCAGCGAAAGAAAAGTAATTGTAGTTCCCTCGCGCGTCCAAACACCTTGTCGACTACCGCCTTGCCTAACACCTTCCTCACTGATGCCCATTCCTCTGCCAGTGAACGCACCTTGAGAATCGAAATTTGGATTTACGGACATATTGTAGGTTAAGAAAATTCTTCCATACCTTCCGCCTACAGATTCAACGGTGATCACACCGCCGGTGTCGCTGAGTTCGAGATTCATCATCTTTCCCTTCACTGAAAAAGATTCAGAGGGAACGGTTATCGTAGGATGTCCATCCGCAAACGCAGATTGAGTCAGAGATAACACTAAAATGGTTGCAGCAAATATTATAGATCGCATTGAAAATTCCTTTTTTTATTGTTTCAGGAGTATTTAAGAATAGAGGACTGTGGTCAATATGTTCGCTTAACTAGCAAATACAGTGTTACTAAACGTATGAAGTCTTTCAGGTTAGGGGAGGCACGTGACCATACCCTCTAGCTACCTATACAGATGTAAGCTCATACATTTTGAGAGGTTTTGAAGTTGTAAACCAATTAGGGGTTGGCTCTACTCTAAGGTTTGGTTGTGGGGCTTCTCAAATTTCCACATAGGAAACACCAGTAATCTCAGCTAAGCGTTGCGCATTCATAATTCCAGTACCACCCCTTTTATAAAGTTCTGGGAAAACTTCTACGAGGCTGTCAGAAACTCCTTCATACAATGCGCCATGCGAACCTTCGAATCGAGGTAATAGGTCTTTCTGGTCTGAGGTCAGATCCCGCATCAAATATGGTGCTTGTGGCACTAAAAACGTGGCATTCCTCAACCCATCAAAATTCATAAAATTATGTACTTGGGTAGCAACCACGAGTTCCTTATAAATTATGTGATCGGCAAGCAGAGCAGTTGCACATTTAGAGCAATATAAACAAGTTGTTCGGCCTGTCGGCGATAATTTGAAGGCGCCAATATTCTCTAAACCTTTGAGAATCGTAAAATCGTTTTTGAGCCAAATGTCATCAAGTAATTGATGCGCTGGGGGCTTAGGGCCGTTTTTCTCTGCATGTAAATATTGAATCCTCGTGCTGCACTCATTACAGCAACACTCTAACTGCCAAAGTACTTTTTTACGCGGCCATTCGATGGCTACTGAATCGCATTTGCAATGAATCGTTAGTATAAATTCCTCGAACTGGTTTTGAAAAATAGTAAACGCCACCTTTACGGAACGTATATGAAGGGTGCTTTAATGTTCTCAATTTTGTCTACTCCAGCGAACCAGTTTTAGGAAATTCCTAAGCTGATCAGGGAGTTAAAAACTTTAAAGTATTTAAAATGGTGGCCTGAGGTGGAATCGAACCACCGA
>Ga0209710_1000151_pt1 | contig 76918 bp, 84 predicted proteins | sample ArcticOcean_MG_C_5_FD_187436 | JGI IMG/M metagenome (GOLD analysis project Ga0209710, IMG submission 187436) | Marine microbial communities from western Arctic Ocean - ArcticOcean_MG_CB4_138 (SPAdes) (version 2) | ecosystem: Environmental > Aquatic > Marine > Oceanic | place: Arctic Ocean...
ATACGGGGTTGGGTTGGGTTGGGTTTGGTTGGGTTGGGTTTGGTTGGGTTGAATGGTATAAGAATTGACTTCGTAGTACGCTCCTCCCCAACCTTTAATGAATTTTACCACCCCTATTAAATCTTCACTTATTTCTAGGTTAACTATTATTAAGCTCGAAGCCTAAAGTCTCTTGATTTATATTCTTAAGAGTACTATTGTAATGTATACGAATAAAAATTCTAAAAATATATAATTCAACTACGAACACATAGGAGCAGTAATGGAATTTTCAACACTTGATGATCTTGGGATTAAAAGTCCTTTTAAAGAAAAATATGATAATTTTATTGGTGGTAAATGGGTCAAACCCGTTGATGGTAAATACTTTGAAAATATTACGCCAATTTCTGGCAAACCATTTTGTGAGGTTGCCCGGTCAAATGAAAAAGATATTGAATTAGCCTTAGATGCAGCTCACGCAGCCAAAAATGCTTGGGGGAAAACTAGTACAACTGTTCGAGCTAATGTTTTATTAAAGATTGCTGATGTAATGGAGAAGAACCTTGAAACAATTTCTCTTGCTGAAACTATTGATAACGGAAAATCGATAAGAGAGTGTTTGAATGCTGATATACCATTAGCTATTGATCATTTTAGATACTTTGCCAGCGCCATAAGAGCTCAAGAGGGAAGTATTGGTGAGATTGATAGTGACACTATGGCTTATCATTTTCATGAACCGCTAGGAGTTGTGGGTCAAATTATTCCATGGAATTTTCCAATTCTAATGGCTGTATGGAAACTAGCACCAGCACTTGCTGCAGGAAACTGTATTGTTTTGAAACCAGCAGAACAAACACCAGTATCAATATTAGTTGTAATGGAGTTGATTGCTGATTTGCTACCTCCCGGCACACTTAATATAGTGAATGGTTTTGGTTTAGAGGCAGGAAAGCCACTTGCAAGCTCAAGTCGTATTGCAAAAATTGCCTTCACAGGTGAAACCACTACTGGTCGACTAATTATGCAATATGCTTCACAAAATATTATTCCAGTAACCCTTGAATTAGGTGGAAAATCTCCTAATATTTTCTTTGAGGATATCATGGAAGCAGACGATGGTCTTTTTGATAAGGCACTTGAGGGCTTCACAATGTTTGCCCTTAATCAAGGGGAGGTTTGTACCTGCCCTTCAAGAGCAATCATACAAGAATCTATCTATGATAAATTTATGGAAAGAGCCCTTGAAAGAGTAAAAGCTATTAAGCAAACAAATCCACTTGAAGCAGATAATATGCATGGTGCTCAAGCCTCCAGTGAGCAGATGGAAAAAATTCTATCTTATATAGCCCTAGGAAAAGAAGAAGGTGCAGAACTTCTAATCGGTGGTAATCGAAAGATTATGAGTGGCGAACAATCTGAGGGGTATTACATTGAACCAACAGTATTTAAGGGCAATAACAAAATGAGAATTTTCCAAGAAGAGATCTTTGGTCCTGTCGTATCAGTTACTACATTTAAGGATGAGGCTGAAGCACTTGAAATAGCGAATGATACTCTCTATGGATTAGGTGCTGCAGTTTGGACAAGAGATATTAATAGGGCATTCAGAATGGGTAAGGGTATTCAGGCAGGTCGTGTTTGGACAAACTGTTACCATGCCTACCCTGCTCATGCTGCATTTGGTGGCTATAAACAATCTGGTATTGGACGTGAAAACCATAAAATGATGCTTGATCATTATCAGCAAACTAAAAATTTACTTGTCAGTTATACAGAAACAAAGCTTGGATTCTTTTAGAAAGAGATTGGGTGCCACAAAAAAAGCAAGGTTAAACCCCTTGCCTTTTTACTTAATATGATCTCGAGATTATCTTCAACCGATTCAGCCAACAAACTTATTGATGAACTTAAGAAAGTTCATGGTGACCTCATGTTTCATCAATCAGGCGGATGTTGCGACGGAAGTGCGCCTATGTGCTTTCCTAAAGGTGAATTTTACTTAGGAAATGCTGATGTAGAGGTTGGCATTGTTAATGAAGTCCATTTTTACATGAGTGCTACCCAATTTGAATACTGGGAACATACCCATATAACGCTAGATGCCATCCCAGGAACTGGTGGTCAGTTTTCTGTTGAGCGCCCTACTGGCTTACGATTTATCATAAGGTCAAGATTATATAGTGACGAAGAATGGGGCTACCTTAAAAATCACCCTGTAAAAAGATGTGGCTAATTTCACTAATATTATTTTATTAAGGTAAAATAATTTGTGGCGGGCCTCCTCGCATTGTTGATTAGCTAACCTGGTCAGGTGCGGAAGCAAGCAGCCACAACTTTTGATACAAGTGCCGAGGTTCTGGCTCGCCATTATAACCACTGAAAATAAAAAAATGTCATATCAAGTATTAGCCCTTAAATGGCGCCCTAAATCTTTTAATACACTTGTTGGACAAGAGAATACTGTTCAAGCCCTCGCAAATGCGCTTGATCAAAATAGATTGCATCACGCTTACTTATTCAATGGTACAAGAGGCGTTGGAAAGACAACAATAGCTAGGATCCTGGCAAAATCACTGAACTGTGAAAAAGGAGTATCATCTGCTCCATGTCAGGAATGTTCTACGTGTCTTGATATTGACGCCGGAAGATATGTGGATCTAATTGAAGTAGATGCTGCTTCGAATACTGGCGTAGATAATGTCAGAGAATTACTAGAAAATGCACAATATGCTCCTTCCTCGGGTCCCTACAAGATATATATTATTGACGAGGTACACATGCTTTCCAAGAGTGCATTTAATGCAATGCTTAAGACCCTAGAAGAGCCACCAGGTCACGTTAAATTTATTCTTGCAACCACTGAACCAAAGAAAGTTCCTATTACGGTCTTATCTCGCTGCCTTCAATTTAATCTAAAACAAATGACAATTGATAATATCATTTCTCATCTAAAGACTGTATTGGGTGAGGAAGATATAAGTTTCGAAGATAATGCACTCTTAATTATTGCGAAAGCCGCCAAGGGAAGTATGAGGGATGCACTTTCTATACTAGATCAATCAATTGCATTTTCAGGAGGTGACATTAAAGTAGAATTAATGCTTAAGATGCTTGGGAGTCTCGATGAAAGTATTCTTTATAAAATCTTGGAGCGATTATCGAATAATGACGGTCATGCACTTATTGAAATTTCAAAAGAAATGGAAGAAAAAAATATTTCTTTTGAATCAACTCTTGAGGATCTTTCTCGTTTAATTTATCAAATATCATCATATCAAATTATTCCCAAACAATTTGAAAGTCATACTGGAAAAGAAAATATTAGTAAGTTAAGCAAATCATTCAATGCGGAAAGTCTTCAACTTATTTATCAAATTACAATAAATGGGAAAAAAGAACTACCCTTAGCCCCTGATCCAATTACTGGTTTCAATATGACATTATTACGGATGCTCGCATTTTATCCAACAGTAAATGTAAATCTATTAAATAGCATAAATAAAAGTGACACCTTAATACAGGACCCAAAAGATAATTTAATATCTAATAAAGCAGCTGAGGAAGAAAAGCAGAAAAGTACCCAAAAATTGACTGAGAAATTAACGACCCCAGATGAATTTAATGGAGATTGGAGAGCGTTAGTTGAGCAACTAAAATTAGGCCTGGCCAAGTCATTAGCGCAGGAATGTGAATTAATTAATTATCATGATAATAAGTTTAATTTGTCACTCAGTGAAAAATACAAGCACCTCAACCAGAAGCCCTACGTCGACAAATTACAAGAAGAATTAATAAATTATTTTAATAAAAAAATTAGTCTTGAAATAAATTTAGGAAATGCATCTAATAGCCCCTCATCGGTTAAGAAAATAGAAAAAGCTGAGTTATTAAAAACTACTGAATCTGCTATCATGAAAGATAAATTTGTTAATGAGTTAATGAATGAATTTGGTGCAGAAATTGTACCTTCAAGTATCAAGCCAATTAATAGTGAGGAGAAATAATGAGTAAAGGCGGAATGGGTAACTTAATGAAACAAGCTCAAATGATGCAAGCTAACTTACAAAAAGCTCAAGCTGAGCTAGCCACAATTGATGTCGAAGGAAGTGCGGGTAATGGATTGGTAAAAGTGATGATGTCATGCAAAAATGAAATTAAAAAAATTGATATTGATCCATCACTTTTGGATGACAAAGAGATTTTAGAGGACATGATTGTAGTCGCGTTCAAGGATGCATTAAAAAAAATAGAGGTTACATCTAATCAAAAAATGGGTGGGTTAATGCCTCCTGGTATGAATTTACCAATTTAAATGCAAAAAATTGAAACACTCGAAGAGTTAGTGAATGCACTCAAATGCCTGCCTGGGGTAGGACCAAAATCAGCACTAAGAATGACATACCACCTACTCCAAAGAGATCGTAATGGAGCAAAAAAATTATCAGAAAATATTGCAAATGCACTCGAACTTCTTGGTCACTGCAAGCTATGCAATAATTTTTCTGAAGAGCCTACTTGCAGTATATGCCAATCAGTAAAGCGTGATGCAAAAATACTATGTGTAGTCGAAATGCCTACTGATTTGTTAATGCTTGAGCAAACTCACTCGTATAAAGGTATGTATTTTGTACTTATGGGTCGCTTGTCTCCATTGGATGGCGTTGGGCCAAAGGATATTCATCTTGGAAAATTAATACAAAGACTAAAAGACTCTGATATTACTGAAATAATATTGGCTACGAATTTTACTGTAGAAGGAAATGCAACAGCACAATATATCCGAGAGCTATTAAAGGATACAAGAATAAAAATTACCCGAATAGCACGAGGACTCCCTATGGGTGGAGAGATTGAGTTCGTAGACAGCGGGACACTAGCACAAGCCGTAGTTGAGAGAAAAACACTTTAGTTATTAAGTAGGTTAATTATTTCATCCGGATGATGTACAAAAAAATCAGCCCCCCATGACTCAATATCATCAGTTGTTTTTAAATAACCATAACAAGCAAGAACTGATTTCATTTTTGCTGAAATAGCCGCCTGAATATCTCTTAAGCCATCACCAATATAAATAGCATCTCCGACATCAATGCCTAATGAATTACAGGCGCTGTTAAGCATTTCTGGTGAGGGTTTTGGAGTCAAACCATCGTCCCCACAAATTAATATATCAGTATGATCGAGAAGCCCATAAAACTTTAGAATTTTTTCAGTTAGCGCCCGAGATTTATTAGTCACAATACCCCAAAATAATTTTTTTTTCTTTATTGTCTCTATTGCTTCAGGAATTCCTTCGAAAAAGACAGTATTATTTAAAATATTATTTGAGTAATGTGTCAAAAATTCTTTGGTTAATTTATCAAAATCATGATTATCATCAAAACGCATTCTGAGGTAAGCACTTACACCATCCGAAGCAATTTCTCGACCTCTCTCATAACTAATAGATTTCTTTTGGTACTTATCAAAAAGGTAATTAGCGGAAAATATTAAATCTGGAGCGCTATCAAAAAGGGTCCCATCAAAATCAAAAAGAAATAGCTTAGTCATTATTAAAACCCACCTCAACTAAGTAATTCACTGATACATCTTTACCTAAGCTGTATTTCTTTATGATTGGATTGTATGACATGCCGACTATATCAATAAAATTTAACCCTTCCTCTTCGCACCATCCCATTAATTCTGAAGGTGTAATAAATTTTTCGTACGAATGAGTTCCTTTTGGTAGTAATTTTAGGATGTACTCTGCGCCAACAATAGCAAACAAGAAAGATTTTGGATTTCGATTTATTGTCGAAAAAAATATTCGGCCATTTGGCTTAAGAAGTGATTTACAAGCTCTTACAATTGAGGCTGGGTCTGGTACATGCTCAAGCATTTCAAGGCAAGTAATTACATCAAATTTATTCTTATTTTTAATACAAAAGTCTTCTATATTCAATTGCTTATAATTAATATCTAATTTACTTTCTAGATTATGAAGTTGTGCAATCTTAATAACTTTTTCACCTTGGTCGATAGCTGTAACATGAGCTCCTTCCTTAGCCATTGCTTCAGATAAAATTCCACCACCACAACCAACATCTAATAAAACTTTTCCTCTAAGGTTGATTTTAGATTTTATAAAGCCAACTCTAAGAGGGTTAATTTCATGAAGAGGTTTAAACTCACTCGTTGAATCCCACCATTTATGCGCGAGTGCATTAAATTTTTCCACTTCTGCCTGATCTATATTTTTTTTATCTTTGTTTGCCATAACTTTGCGTTGTAAAGCAACTTATCCTCATCAATATTTAACAACAAATGTTTCTTAACTTTTATATCTCCGTCCACCCATACATGACTCACCGAATTTTTGTCAGCACTATATACAAATGTACTCAATGGATCAAAACATGGCTGACATTCAATTGTATTAAGGTTTATTACAGTAATATCTGCTCTTTTTCCAACCTCTATAGAGCCAATTTTCTCATCAAGCCCTATCGCTTTTGCAGAATTGATAGTGGCCATTTTTATCACATCAAGTGGCTTTAAAAATTCTGCATCTTGGTTTTTTCCTTTATGAAGCAATAAGGTAGATCTAATCTCGGTTATAAGATCTAGGCGATTATTACTCGCTGAGCTATCTGACCCCAGTCCAATATTCACTCCCTTCTCATAAAGAGTTTTAATATTAGCTACCCCACTCCCCAGCTTCATATTTGAGGAAGGATTATGAATTACATTGACCTGATTTTTTTCAAGAATTTTTATATCAGTATCATTTAAGTGAACGCAGTGAGCAGCAGTTACATTTGGACCTAAAATACCAAGCTTATCTAATCGTTGTATTGGCGTCATATTAAACTTTTGAAGACTTTCACTAATCTCTGCTTCAGTCTCATGAAGGTGAGTATGAATAGTCATCTGAAGTTGATTAGCATATGTTCCAATCATTAAAAATGATTCATCTGATACAGAATATGGTGCATGTGGTGCAATTGATGTAGTTATTAATGAATTATCTCGCCAGGTATCTCTGAAATTCAGACCTTTGTTTAAATAGTCTCGTGGATCACTTGCATAGCCTGTTGGAAAATCCAACACAACTAAACCAATATTAGCTCTCATCCCAAGCTCTTCAGACACCTCCGCGGTTGCTTGCGGATAGAAATACATATCATTAAAAGTTGTAATACCCCCTTTTAACATCTCTGCCATGGCTAACCTTGATCCATCACTCACAAATTGCAGAGAGACAAGACTTTTTTCAGCAGGCCATATATGGTTATTTAACCATACAGATAACTCAATGTCGTCAGCATAACCCTTTAAAAGACTCATAGCTAAATGCGAATGGGCGTTTATTAATCCCGGAATCAATAACTGGTCAGTTAGTTGGTAGACTTCATTTGCTTCATAGATATTGAATACAGAATCTGACTCCACAATATCAACTATCACACCACCATTAATAACGACGGAATGATTTTCTAGTAACTGATTCTCGCTATTAGCAGTAAATATCCACGAGGACGAAATAACTGTTGCTACATTTTTTTTTTCTTTAATCACTGATAGATTAAAAAGGGTTAATTCTTTTCGAATGGGTGATGGAGCATTATAGTTTCATCACGCTCTGGGCCGGTTGAAACTATATGCAATGGAACTTCACATAACTCTTCAAGCTTTGATAGATAATTTTGTGCATTCTTTGGTAAGTCACTCCAATTATTAACTCCAAATGTGCTGTTTTCCCATCCTGCCATTTCAATAAATATTGGCTTACAATTTTTAACCTGATCTGAGCCTAATGGAAGCAAGTTTAATTTTTTACCTTCTAATTCGTAACCAATACAAATTTTTAATACTTTAATTCCATCTAGAACATCAAGTTTTGTTATGCAAAGTCCGGATAAGCCATTTATCAATGCAGATCTTTTAAGGGCGGCAGCATCAAACCATCCGCACCTTCTTTTACGTTTAGTCACAGTGCCAATTTCTTTACCCTTTACAGACATTTGCATGCCTGGAGAATCATTAGTGTCTATATCTAGCTCGCTCGGGAATGGTCCACCCCCTACTCTAGTTGTATATGCCTTAGTAATTCCTAGTACATAATTCAGCATCTGAGGGCCAACCCCTGAACCTGCTGAGGCTTGTCCTGCGACACAATTTGATGATGTAACGAATGGGTAGGTTCCATGATCTATATCTAATAGCGAGCCTTGAGCACCTTCAAATAAAATACTTTTTCCTATTTTATTTAAAGCATAAAGCTTTTCAGATACATCAGTTAAAAAAGGTTTAATGAATAAAGCTTGCCTTCCTAAAGAGTCCCATTGCTCATTAAAATCAATACCCTTTACCCCAAGATATTTAGTCAAAACGAAATTATGGTAATCCAATAGATCTGCTAACTTATCTTTCAGCGCATCAAGATGTAAAAGGTCGTAAGCCCTAATCGATCTTCTCGCTACTTTATCTTCATATGCAGGGCCTATTCCTTTGCCGGTAGTACCAATTTTCTTTTCTTTTTCTCTTTTGGCTTCTCTAGCCTGATCTAGTTGAACATGGTAATCCAAAATTAATGGGCAGCCAGGACTGATAAAGAGCCGGTCTCTTACGCTAATATTGTCATTTTCTAGTGACAGGATTTCTTTTTCGAGATGCTTGATATCAAGAACTACTCCATTGCCGATAAAGCACTCAATATTTTTTCTAATAATCCCAGAAGGCACTAAGTTTAGTTTATATTCCTTCTGAGACTTCTCCTGTCCGATAACCAATGTATGTCCAGCATTATGGCCGCCCTGAAACCTTACAACAGCATCAGCATGGTCCGTTAGCCAATCAACAATCTTTCCTTTGCCTTCATCGCCCCATTGAGTTCCAATTACTACTACATTTTTAGTCATATATTATCTTTAAAAAATTTTACGAATGACTTACTATATATCTTAGATCCATAGAAAATCCTGTGGCTGGTCTGTTATTATTGAGATTATCATAGCGGCCTCCTTGTGCAATAACAGATTTGAATGCACTGGCATATGCCGAGAAAATCAAACCGTTATGGTACTGATAGCCACGTATATCAGAAAAATCAAAACTTAATTTTACATCTAAATTTTCTAAATTTTCTACAAGCACATCTAAATCAGTAATAATTTTTTGAATATCGTCGTTTGAACTATCAAGCAATTTTAATTCTTTAATAATTTTTTTGTCGCCATACATTCCCAATAAATTTATTAATATTTTTGCATCTTTATTTTTATTAAATCGGGCAAGTAATTCCTGCAGCGAGGATACATCTTTTATTATCATTGCCTGAGCTATTTCGGACTTTTCTTGAGGATTAAGATCTAGTCGAGAAATAATTAAATTATACAAATCCAGGTGGTTTATATCTAAAACTATATCTTTTATATTCAATAATTTAAGTGACGCTATTAATGTTTTTTGTACTTCAATATCTGCTGACAAATTAGTATCACCAAAACATTCTAGTCCAACTTGATATAATTCTCGTGACTGACCTCGTAAAGATTTAGTTCTTAAAACCGGTCCTGCATAACAAAGCTTATTAATTTTCTTATCTTTGCTTAGGTAGTCGTCAATACGTGCAGTTTGTGTAGTTAGGTCTGAACTTACTCCCATCATTTTTCCCGTAAGTTGATCAACGACCTTATATGTATCAAGATCAAGGTCTTTGCCATGAGCATTTAGGGTATCAACATACTCTAGAAGAGATGGGATAACTATCTGATAACCTTCACTATCAAATAGATCTAATAATGATCTTCGGTATAACTCTAATTTTTTTGCCTGTGCAGGCAAAAGATCTTTAAGGTTTTCAGGGAGGCGCCATTGTGACATATAATTAGTTTGCCGTTAAAATTATCATTATGCCTAAAAGTATTAAAAAAAGCCCAATAAATCGAATCTGACCATTCTTGTACTCTAGAATATTAGATAGGAATGGTATTTTCCTAGACTGATCACTATTTTTTGGTAGTAATTTTTTCAAAATATCTCTCCAGGCATTTGGAGAGATAAATGGAAACAAACCTTCAACTACTAATAATAGCCCTATTATCTTTAAAAATATTTCTACCAATTACTATTTATTAGATCCACGAAGGTATTTGAAAAAATCAGAGTTAGCATCCAGAACCATAATGTCGTCTTTACCATCAAAGCTATTTCTATAAGCCTCTAAACTTCTGTAAAAATCATAAAACTCTGGATTCTTGCTAAAAGTATCAGCATATATTCTTGATGCCTTAGCATCTCCTTGACCCTTAATCATTTGTGCCTCACGATATGCGTCAGTAATAATTATATCTCTCTGTTTTTCAGCATCAGCTCTTATCTTTTCAGACTCAGCAAAACCTTGCGATCTTAATTCATTAGCAACAGCTTTTCTTTCTGCATTCATTCGCTGATAAACAGACTCACTAACCTCATTAGGAAGGTCGACTCTTCGTATCCGAACATCAATTATTTCAATCCCTATCTGTCTAGAGTCACTATCTGCACGTTCTTTAATGATATTCATAATTTCAGATCGCTCGCCAGAAACAACTTCTTGGATAGTTCTTTTACCGAACTCAGCCCTTAAACCATCATTTACTGTTTGAGTCAGCCTTCTTTCTGCCTGACGCTCATCACCATTGACTGAAACATAGTACTTCGCAGGATCATTTATGCGCCATTTAATGTATGAATCTACTAGAACACTCTTCTTCTCACTAGTAATGAATCTATCTGGCTGAGTTGAATCATATGTAAGAATTCTCTTTTCAAAGAATCTAACATTCTCGACAAGCGGGACCTTAAAATACAGTCCAGGTTCAGCTTTCACAGAGACAATCTCACCGAGCCTAAACACTACCGCATGCTCTCTTTGGTCTACTGTGAAAGTCGAAAGTGATAATAAAATTAATAAAGTTAATAATCCTACAAGTAATCTGGATAAATTTTTCATATTTTAGTTACCTTGAATTCCTTTCGCGTGCTCGTAATGAACCCCGAGAACGATCATTAATTGAGTTAAGAACATCAGAAGCAGAATTACCTTGATCTGGAGATTGGTTAGATGCTTGACTTGGATCTCTTTGATCATAATTAGAATCTCTTTTCTGCCCAATAATCTTATCAAGAGGGAGGTAAAGTAGACTATTAGATTCCTTTTGATCAACTATCACTTTAGATACAGCTGACATAATTTTTTCTTGTGCCTCTAAAAATAGTCGCTTCCTTGTTACCTCAGGTGCCCTTTTGTATTCGGTCAAAATTTGATCAAATCTACTGGCATTACCTTTGGCTTCATTTTCAACAGAAACCTTATACCCATTTGCCTCAGCTAAAAGCCTAGAAGCGCTACCTTTTGCCTTTGGCACAATATCATTTGCATAGGCTTGGCCCTCATTTTTTTGTCGCTCAAGATCTTGCTTGGCCTTAACTGCATCATCAAAGGAAGCTTGCACCTGCTCTGGTGGCTGTGCGTTTTGCATTGTGACACTGTTGATGTTGATGCCAGTAATATAACGATCTAAGATACTTTGCATCAAAGCTTTGGTTTTAATTGCTATTTCTTCACGCCCTTCATATAGAACAAAATCCATTTCACTTTTACCTACAATTTCGCGAATGGCTGTCTCAGCAGCCCCTCTAACAGAACTATCTGCGGAACGATTGTTAAAGAGATAATCTTGAACTGACTTAAGGTTATATTGCACAGCAAATTGTAGGTCAATGATGTTTTCATCGCCAGTTAACATTAATGATTCACGAAGCTCTTGTGAAGTAGTTCCCAAGGACCCCGAAGATCGATAGCCAACCTCAATTGTTCTAACTTGTTCTTGATTAACAACTTCAACTGCCTCAATTGGATAAGGTATATGCCATCTTGGGCCTGGCTGAGTTATTTCTGTATTTTTACCAAATCTTAATACAATACCTCTTGAGCCCTGATCAACAATATAGAAACCAGTTGCCATCCAGATAAGCGCAACAATTAAGATAATTGGCCCAACAGGAATACTATCTGCGCCATTAGTATCATTGGGTTCGTTGGGAACACCCCTTAGACCTTGAGGTTTTTTACCACCCAGAAAAGAATTTAATTTACCCTTAAGATCCTTAAAGAGATCATCTAAATCTGGTGGTCCTTCTTCTGCAGCAAGTATGTTCTTAAATTTATTTATCATTTTATGCATATTGTCCATTTCTCTGATTTTTGTGTTTTAGACTAAATTCGACTATTGCTTTCTTTAAAAATTCAATACCATTACCAGTTTTTGCTGATAACTGAATACGGCTAATGTTACCATACTCATCCCGATCATATCCTGATTTAATATCAATTTTATCAATTTGATTTAATACTAAAAGCTGTGGTATGCCGTGTGCCTTAATTTCCTTTAAGATTTTATCTACCTGAATTATTTGTTCGGCTTTATTAGTATTACTAATATCGACTACGTGAATCAATAGGTCAGAATCTGTCGCTTCTTCTAGTGTTGATTTGAATGCTTCAATTAACGTTGTGGGAAGGCTCTTAATAAATCCTACAGTATCAGACATCACTACAGAATGACCTTCTTCTAAAAATAATTTTCTTGAAGTGGTATCTAATGTTGCAAATAATTTATTTTCAGCCAATATTTTTTCATGTGTTAAGAAATTGAAGAGAGTTGATTTTCCTGCATTCGTGTACCCTACAATAGAAACAGAAAGAGCATTGGACCTTCTCCTTGCACGCCTTTGCATACCCCTTTGCTTATCTAGTTTTTTTAGCTTCTCTTTTAATTGCTTAATCCTAATACCAATCATTCTTCGATCTAATTCAATTTGCTTTTCACCGGGACCACCCCTAACTCCAATCCCCCCTTTTTGTCTCTCCAAATGACTCCATCCGCGAGTTAGTCTAGATGATAGGTGCGCCAGGTGGGCTAGTTCTACTTGAAGTTTCCCCTCGTAGCTTTTTGCTCTTTGTGCAAAAATATAAAGGATAAGTGCAGTTCTGTCATAAACCCGAAGACCTAATAACTTCTCAAGATTTCTTTCCTGAGAGGGGGTAAGTTCATGATTGAAAATTATTGTTGTGGCCTCGGTTGCATCCTTTATCAGAAGTAACTCTTCAGCCTTTCCTGAACCTATAAAAAGTCTTGCATCAGGAGTCTGTCTTTTACTGGTAACAACCTCAGAAACTTCAAAGCCAGCACTTATTGATAGCTGACGGAGTTCTTCAGTATTCTCATGATAATTTATATCATTAAAATTTATACTAACGAGAATTGCTTTATCACCAATTTGGGGTCGTTCAACATTACTCTCTTCGTTCAGCTCAAACATTAAGTTTATTTGTCCTCCTTCAGCTTAAAGTTTTGAGCGGGAGCTATTGTTGAAATAGCGTGTTTGTAGATTAATTGTGGGGAGGCACCATTCAGAACAATTACGTTTTGATCAAATGATTCAATTAGCCCTTGAAGCTTAATACCATTCAAGAGATAAATAGAAACAGAAATCTTTTCCTCTACCAGTTGGTTTAGAAATAAGTCTTGTAAATTACCTGTCATTTTGTTTGATAAACTCATCATATCGCCTTACCGATTCTTCAATTGATAAAATTGAAATTATACTGCCAACACTTGGGGATTGATCACTTCCAACAATAATCACTCTTAATGGCATAGCAATTAATGGAAATTTAATTTCATTTAATTTAACAAAACTTTTTATGTAGTCATTAACTGTCTCCTCCGATAAAGCATGCTTATCGAGATCATCGAAAAATAAGTGCAATAGTTTAAATGTGTTTTCATCGAAATACTTTTCAATTAATTCTTTTTTGGCTTTAGGAGCCTTAAAAAAGAATGTTATGTTTTCGGCTAATTGATTTAAATTATCTTCTCTTTCCTTAAATAAATTAATCGCACTAGTAATTATTTTATCATCTAGATTATCAAGCTTATTTTTTAATAGAACTTCTTTAACAAGAGCAGTTAATTCACTTATATCTTTATTTTTAATATAATGATTATTCACCCAATCAAGCTTATCTTTGCTAAATTGAGCCGATGATGAAGTTACATGCTTGAAGTCAAACCAATCACAAAGCTGCGACATATCAAATATTTCATCATCGCCGTGACTCCAGCCGAGTCTAGCAAGATAATTTTTAATTGCCTCAGGCAAATATCCATCATCCTTGTAAGTCATAACACTCACTGCCCCATGCCGCTTTGATAGTTTCTGGCCATCATCACCAAGAATCATTGAAAGGTGAGCATAGTAAGGTACTGGTACCTCTAATGCGGCAAGAAGATTTATTTGTCTTGGGGTATTATTTATATGGTCATCTCCACGAATTACATGACTAACCTTCATATCCCAATCGTCTATCACAACACAGAAATTATATGTAGGTGAACCATCCGAACGAGCAATAATAAAATCATCTAACTCCTCATTGTTAATGGTGATCTTACCTTTTACTAAATCTACCCATGTGACAGATCCTTCTTTTGGGTTTTTAAAGCGAACAACAGGGTTAACTTTTTCAGGAATATCAGGTAATACTTTATTACTTTCTGGTCGCCATTTACCATCATACTTTGGCTTATTACCTATCTTCATATTCTCTTCTCTAACTCGATCTAATTCTTCTTTTGAGGAATAACAATAATAAGCATGTCCATCTTTGAGCATTTTATTGATAACTTCTGTATACCTTTCAAGTCGTTGAGTTTGAAAGTAAATGGGCCCGTCATTTTTAAGTCCTAGCCATTTCATGCCATCCTTAATCGCTTCTATAGCCTGAGGCGTTGATCTTTCTTGATCGGTGTCCTCGACTCTCAAAATAAACTGACCATTATGCTTTTTTGCAAACGCCCATGAAATTAGAGCGGTCCTTGCACCTCCTATATGAAGGTATCCTGTTGGGCTTGGGGCAAATCTTGTTATAATATCGTTCACGTATTCAACATCCTAGTTTAGTTAGGCCCCGCATATAAATCATAATCTTCAGAATGTTTAATTTTAACATCTAACATATCTCCCACCACTAAGCCTTCTGGGTTTTCAAGGAATATATTACCGTCAATTTCTGGGGCATTAGCATATGATCTAGCTTTAGCAAATTTTCCATCTATCTCGTCTACCAAAACGGTTTGTACCGAACCAATCTTATCTGTTAGCTTATTCTTGCTAATTTTATTCTGTACTGTCATGAAGCGTTCAAGTCTATCTTGCTTAACATTTTCTGGAACTTGATTATCTAGGGCATTAGCAGTCGCACCGTCGACGTTAGAGTAAGTAAAGCATCCGACCCTATCCAGCTGAGCTAAACGAAGAAAATCAAGGAGATCATTAAATTGCTCCTCTGTTTCGCCAGGAAAGCCAACAATAAATGTGCTTCTTATTATTAGATCTGGGCATATTGTGCGCCAACCATTGATTCTTTCAAGATTATTTTCGGCGTTTGCTGGGCGCTTCATTGATTTTAATATTTGAGGATTGGCATGCTGAAACGGTACATCTATATAAGGAAGGATTAATCCAGAGGCCATTAACTCTATTAGCCGATCAACATTAGGATAGGGATAAACATAATGAAATCTCACCCAGACTCCAAGCTCACTAAGACTTTTAGCTAGGCTATATAGATCAGTTTTTATAGGGCGGCCATTCCAAAAACCAGGCCGATATTTGACATCTACTCCATATGCGCTGGTATCTTGAGAGATGATAATTAGCTCTGAAACCCCAGACTTAACCAGGTTTTGAGCCTCTTGCATGATATCTCCTATTGGCCTACTCACTAGCTTGCCGCGCATAGAGGGAATAATGCAAAAAGTACATTTATGATTGCATCCCTCTGAAATTTTTATGTAAGCGTAATGCTTGGGAGTAAGGCGTATTCCTTGGGGAGGGATAAGATCAATATGAGGGTTAATCGGCTTAGGAGCATGCAAGTGTACGGCGTCCATAACTTCCTTATATGCCTCAGATCCAGTAATAGCTAGAAGATTATCAAACCGTGCTTCAATCACCTCCTTTCTTTCGCCCAAACAGCCAGTTACAATAACTTTACCATTTTCATCTAGTGCCTCTGATATGGCGTCAAGTGACTCCTCTACCGCACTATCAATAAAGCCACATGTATTTACAATAACCAATTCAGAGTCCTTATAGTTATTAGCAATTTCATAGCCTTCTGCCTTGATCTTACTTAATATTTTTTCAGTATCTGATCCAGCTTTTGGACAGCCTAGCGATATAAAGCCAATTTTTGGTGAATGGTAATCAAGTTTTGTTGTCATCTTAATGTAGGAAAGTATGAAAAATGTAAACGATAATTACACCTACGAGAATCATAGCAATTTGCATTGATGACTCTTTTATTTCAGTTCTTTTGTGCAACCCTGGAATAAGGTCTGATACAGCAACATAAATCAAGTTTGAAGCTGTGAAGGCCAGCAAAACAGGGAGTATATCACCAGCGGAATCAATTAGAGTATAAGTCATTATAGCGCCTGTAGTCATTGAGATATTTGCAATTACATTCAACAAAATAGCTTTATTTTTTTTAAGTCCTTTATTAACAAATATGGATATATTCCCCATCTCTTGAGGAATTTGATGAGCATAAATTGCTAAAGCAGTAACTAATCCTAATTGGAATTCATATATGAATGCGGTAGCTATAAGTATTCCATCGATAAAATTATGAGATAAATCACCTATAAGAAGAAGGCTCCCATTTTTGTTGTGTTTAAGTTTTATGTCATGTGAATGAGTTTCACAATCATCTCCGTGACAATGACGCCAAATCAATAACTTTTCTAGGGTAAAAAATATTAGTAAACCAATTAATACTACAAACATAGTGTCATGAGAGTCAGTGGCCTGCTCTAATGCATGTGGAAGTATTTCAAGAAAGACGGCACCAAGCATAGTTCCAACCGACAAACTAACCATGTTTGTAACAATATTAATGTTGGCCTTTTTAAAAAAAAGAAAGGCAAATAATAAACTTAAAAATCCACCTGCAAGACAGGTACCGGTAATCCAAAAAAGTGTTGTCATATTAGTCATAAATTGCGCATATTATAGTTTGAAGTTTCAGAAGATGATAGGGTAAGTTAAGAATCAATCCATATCAATGAAGCCATTCTACCTGTTGAACCATCTCGACGATAAGAATAAAATGAATCATTATCACGGTATGTACAAAATGATTCATCTACACCTGCGCCAAATAATTTAGTAACACCTCTTTTCCTTAATTTAACTAAAGCTATTTTTGGGAGATCTAATAGATATTTATTAGTTCGTAACTTTTTAAATCCGCATTTACTATCAGGGTCATTTTGAGTAAATATATCAAATACTTGTTCCCCTACCTCATAAGAACTCTCACTTATAGACGGGCCAAGCCATGCGATTATTTGACTTTTAGATTTAACTTTATTTAATGTATTTTCAATAATGCCTGATGCTAAACTTCGCCAGCCAGCATGTATGGCTGATACAAAGTCACCATCAACATTTGTTAGAAGTATAGGTAGGCAATCAGCAGTTCTTACAGCACAAACAATTTTTTTTTGTGATGTAAACGAGGCATCAACAGTTAATAAGTTTTTATTACATGGTAATTCAATAACATTATTTCCATGAATTTGATTCAGCCAACAAGGATTAGATGGAAGGTTTGAGCTTAATTTTAATAAATTGCTTCTGACAGAAGCTATTTCATCACCTACATCATAGCTTAAATTAAAACTTGAAAACCGACCGCTACTCGAACCAGATGAGCGTTGAGTTTGAATTGATTTTATATTGCTTGGAACATTCCATTCAGGATAAAAGAAAGTGTCAGTCATCATCTTCATAATCAAAATCTATTTCCTCAGCCCCTTCATCAAGCGGGTCATCAACATACATGCTATCAAATTTAAAAGCCTCTTTTACTGGAATGACTTCGTTGCGAATTACATCTAAAAGAGCTTTCATATCTTCAGGCAAATCTATTACCCATTTCATGGGTTCATTTGTAAAGGGGTGAACTAAGCCTAGGCCAATTGCATGTAAAGCTTGACGATCAAACTCTAATGTAGCCTTTCTTAGGTCAGAGGTCATATTTTTTGTTGGTATAATTTTTTTAAGACCATACACAGGATCACCGACTATCGGTGAATCATTGAACTGCATATGAACTCTAATTTGATGCGTTCTGCCAGTCTCAAGATTACAGCGAAGGTAAGAATGTAAACCAAACCGCTCAAGAACTTCATAGTGAGTAATCGAGTCCTTACCATTAATCTTATTAACGGCCATTTTAACTCTCACCGTGGGATGCCGACCAATTGGCTCATTGATAGATTTATTTTTCCATACCTGACCCCATACAATCGCCCTATATTCTCGGTTAACTTTTTTACTTTGTAATTGTCTTACAAGGTGTTGTTGTGATACTTCGTCTTTAGCGACAACCATTAAACCAGTTGTGTTTTTATCGAGACGATGAACAATGCCAGCTCTTGGAAGATTTTTATTCGAGGGAGAATGATTAAGAATTCCATTAAGAAGAGTTCCCGACCAATTTCCCGCAGCAGGATGAACAACTAGACCATATGGTTTATTGATAACCAAAATATAATCATCCTCAAAAACAATGTCGAGAGGGATTTCTTCAGGCTCAAATTGGTAAGACTGCTCATCCGGTTGAATTTCAATTTCAATATACTCTCCCCCAATAATCTTTTTTTTGGGGTGTATGGGTAAACTATCAACTTTTACATACCCATCTTTAATCCATTTCTGAATACGTGTGCGAGAAAATTCAGGCAATAAAGATTGGATAACAGTATCAATTCTTTTTCCACCAAGCTCAATTGGCACTTTAAATTCTTTTTTCTCAGATATCATAATGTATAATTCTTCTCAAATGACTAAATCTACAACCATTAAATTAATTCTAAGTTTAATCTTATCAGCATTACTGTCAGGCTGTTTTATTTTTGGTGAGCCCACAGAGTTCGATGAAACAATGGGACGAAGTGATCTCTGGATTTTACAGCAATCGGAAAATTTTGCTCAGAATAGAGACTGGGGTAAAGTTATTGATTATTTAGAGCGCGCTGAAAAACGTTTTCCAAACTCAAAGTTAGCCCCTCAAATTAAACTCAATCTTGCTTACGCGTACAAAGGCGGATTTCGTGAAGAAGATTCAATAGCAATGCTTAATAAATTTATTCGTACCTACCCAAATCACCCCTCTCAAGATTATGCTTACTACCTGAAGGGAGTTGTCATGTTCAAAGATCGAGGGATTATTAATAAACTTAGCATGCAAGATATCAGTGATCGAGATATAAAACCTCTTGAACGTTCATTCCAGGCACTTAAAGAATTAACATTAGTATTTCCAGAAAGTAAATACACTAAAGATGCAATTACTCGGATGACTTACCTTATGAATAAAATTGCGGAGAGAGAGCTTTATGTTGCACGTTACTATATGAAAAGAAAAGCTTATGTAGCAGCGCTAAATCGTGCTAAATATGTCCTTGAGACATATAGACAATCAATGCATCAAGAAGAAGCTCTGGTTATTTCAATTAGTGCCTACGATCATTTGGGGATTCAAGATTTAAAAAAAGATACTGAACGAATTTTAGAAAAAAATTATCCTGCTAGTGAATTTAAAAAACAAAAATCTACAGCCCCAAAAAAAGATTGGTGGCGCTTCTGGGAAGGTTAATATCGTTAATAGAACTACTTTTTAAGTGATTTATTTTTTTTCTCATCTCTTTTTTTTCTCAACTCATCAATTCTTCTTCGCCTCGTAACTAAACCAGTTTTTTTAGATTTAACCTCGGCCTTATCATCGAAAGGATTGGATGAATTCTTCAGCTCGATCCTTAAAGGTGTTCCTGTTAGGTCAAATGCTTTTCTGTAAAAAGATTCTAGGTACCTCAAATAATCTTTTTTAATTTCAGATAAATGGTTGCCATGAACAACAATTGTTGGCGGATTCATTCCACCTTGATGAGCATATTTAAGCTTTGGTCTAATACCTTTTATTATTTTAGGTGGGTGACCAATTAAAGCATTTTCCAGAATGGCATTAAGTTGCGGGGTTGTAAATTTTACTAAAGCAGATTCGTGAGCCTTTATTACTGACTTCATAAGAGCGTGAAGTCCAGTTTTTTTAATCGCGGAAATGAATACTTTTTCAGCAAAACTTACAAAAGGTAATTTCTTATCAATCTCAGTTTTAATTCGATTCTTATCATAACTTGAAATATCATCCCATTTATTTAAAGCAATTACTAATGATTTCCCTGACTCAAGAATATAGGCAAGTATGTGCATGTCTTGAGCAGAAATACTATCTTTAGAATCTACAACCAAAATACTTACATTCGAGTTTTCAATAGCATTTAACGTTTTAATAACAGAAAACTTTTCAACAGACTCAAAAACTTTCCCCCTCTTTCGAATACCAGCAGTATCCGTTAAGGTAAATGTATTTTCACGATATGTGAAATTAACAGACACAGCATCACGCGTTGTACCTGGTTTATCAAAAGCAATGAATCGCTCTTCTCCCATTAGTGAGTTAATTAATGTCGACTTGCCAACATTTGGTCGTCCGACAATAGCTATCTTTGGAATTTTTTGGTTATGAAGAAATTTTTCAGGTGAATCATCATGGCTGACTAGATAATCTTTTAACTGGGGAATTCCATCCCCATGTGCTGATGATATTGAAAGATGAGACCTAAAACCAAGAGAATAGAAATCTGCAGCTACAATATCGTCCTGCATTCCTTCGGCCTTATTAATTAAAAGCATTTTAGGCTTATCATTTTTTCTTATTACATCAGCAATATGCTGATCAATTGGGTGCAACCCCTCTCTAACATCAACTATAAACAATAAGACATCACTCTCATCTATAGCAAGTCGAGTTTGTAAAGCCATTTCTTTCTGTATACCAGCTTTCTTATTTGGCTCAAACCCGCCCGTATCGACCAATAAAAACTGGTGATCTTCAATATTTAATCTTCCGTAATGACGGTCACGGGTCAGACCCGGCATGTCTGCAACAATTGCATCACGAGTTTTGGTTAGTCGATTAAAAAGACTTGATTTTCCTACGTTAGGACGACCGACAATAACTATTGTTTTCATAATGTATTTATCTCTAAGGAGTAAATACTCCCATTTGCATCCATAATAATTATCTTACTATCACTCACGCTAATAATGTTATCAAGTATTTGTGTATCAGATAATTTGATTCTATTCGTAATTTTTCCATCAGAAAGGCTAACAAAATGAAGATAGCCATCAAAGCCTCCTGTAGCAATAAAATCTTCAACAATAATGCCTTTCCCAATATTCCTGTACTGTAAATCTCCATTTCTCCAATTAGTTTTACCATCCTCATTCTGCAATGAATAAATAGCGCCACTCTCATGAACAATAATAATATCAAAACCATATATGCTAAGCCCTACAAAGCTTGACAGAGGTTTATCCCAAAGAGTTCTTGATGAGCGCCTATCAATAGCAGCAATCTTGCCCTTACTTGAAACGGAATAAATAATTGCTCCATCAATGATAGGCTGACTTGTAACATCATTAGCACGATCAATTTCTGTGACCCCTTTAGACTCGGTAACAGTTGCTTCCCATACTAATAGACCCGATTTAGCTTCAATAGAAATTAATTTACCCCCAGGCAAGCCAGAATAAATTACATTATCAGCATGTGACATACTTCCCTGAGCCCTTATTGATAAGGGAGGATTTGGTGCTTGATAAGACCATTTTATTGTTCCGTCGACATTATTTAACTGAACAAATTTATTAAAATTTAACCTTACTGTAACAAAAGCATTATTCGGTAGGGGTTTTACTACAACCCGACCTCCAACGTATGTTTTCCATAGCTCCTTACCATTGTGATCAATACACCACAAATCACCTTCACTGGACACAAAGTAAAGATAGTCACTGTCACCAGAAATTCCAGCAGAAACTTTAAAATTAAAATCTTTTTCCCATAGGAGAGCCCCATTGGTAATGTTAAATTTTTTGATTACCCCATCATGATTAAGAGTGAATAAGGAATCCTCATAAACGAACATATCTAGTGTATGAATCTCGTGTGATTTTTTATCTATTTCCCATAGAGTTTCAGTTCCTGCTTTCGCAGTCCATAAAAGAGAGAGTTTTTTACTATTGACGATATCAAAAAGTTCAGTCGGTGGTTTTTTTTGAGGATCAGATTTCCAACTATCCTCTATCTGATATTTTAGTTCCTTTATTGGGCCAAAAACGCAGCCGGATATAAGAATAAGAACGATTGATACTAAAAACTGTTTCATTGACCAATTGCGTCTATTTTTGTTTGAATAACCTTTGCAAGTTCACTCTTATTTTGATAAAAATTTAGTGCGGCCCCATAACTTATTCTAGCCTTCTCCTTATCATTACTTCCCATATAAATATCGCCCAATAGGTCATTTTTAAGGCCTATATATCCTGGAGTAGAAATTTTATTAGCTGTTGTCATTGCATCTTCTAGATTTTTTGAAATCAGATATATATTAGAGAGAGAGTATAGTGCGAGCGATTGAATTGATTTCTCAATAGAATTGTCAGCAGCCCATATTAGTTCTGCGATAGCCTCATCATTCATATTTTTAAATGCAAGGGAGCGACTTAAAAAAATAGCACCTCTCGAAGAATAAGGAGTGTCAGAGTGACTATCTTTTAACTTAAAAACTCCAGCTCTAATCAATTCAGTATTATCAATATTTATTGTAATAATTTCTTGGTAAATCTGAGAGGCCACCTCACTACTTTTTTTCGCACTAGATTGACTGTATTGAAAGAAACCAAAAGCGATGATAATAATTACAACAACAGTTGTAATTATCCACTTATAGGTATTCCAAAATTTTTCCCATTTGTCTGCTTTAATTTCTTTTTCAATTGTCTCTGGTTCGAGTGCCATTTCCTAGTCCTTTAAGGTTGATTTCTTGATGCCCGGTATTGAGGCGAGTAATTTCTTAGTGTATGTCGTTTTTGGATTTTGAAAAATTATATCAGTTTTTCCAGCCTCAACTATCTTTCCGTGTCTCATGACAACAACTTCATCAGCAATATGCCTAACAATTCTAAGGTCGTGCGTTATAAATAAGTATGTTAGCCCGAATTCTTTTTGGAGTGACTTTAAAAGTTGAACAATTTGAGCTTGAACGGAAACATCTAAAGCCGAGACCGGCTCATCACATATTACTAATTTTGGCTCTAATATAAGTGCTCTTGCAATACCAATTCTCTGTCTTTGGCCTCCTGAAAATTGATGTGGGTATTTATCTAAATCAGATGAATGTAAGCCGACTTTTTTAATCATTGTCTCAATTTTTTTTTGTTTCGATATTTTCGTACCAATTTTATGAATTAATAAGGGCTCCTCCATAATAGACTGAATTTTCATCCGCGGATTAAGTGAGGCATAAGGATCCTGAAAAATCATTTGGATATTTTTTCTCATACTCTTTAGGGCTGTGGAATCAAGACTCAAAAAATCAATGTTATCAAAAGTTACTTTACCCTTATCAACACTTACCAAACGAATTAGAGATCTCGCCAAAGTAGATTTTCCACTTCCAGACTCACCAACAACTGCTAAAGTTGTACCTTTTTTTATATTCAAAGAAACATTATCTAATGCGTCAATTATAGTTTTTTTTCTCGAAAAAAATCCTTGAGTTTGGGTATATTGCTTTGAAAGATTCTTTGCAGAAAGAAGGTACCTCATATAGACGTCATTGCTCGTTGGAGCTTTTTATAATCAATGGGTTTTAGATTTTTTTTCCCTAAGGTGTCTGGAACACACTGCAATAATGCTTTAGTGTAAGGATGTTTTGGTTTATTAAGAATTAAATCAACAGCCCCTTGTTCAACAATCTTGCCTTGATACATAACTATTACATCATCAGCAATATCGGCCACAACACCAAAATCATGAGTAATAAATAACATCGACATCTGTAATTTTTTCTTTAGTTGATCTAAAAGCTCTAAAATCTGTGCCTGCACTGTCACATCTAATGCGGTTGTGGGCTCATCAGCAATTAATAGGTCTGGTTTGCATGACATAGCCATCGCAATCATAATTCGTTGTCTTTGACCACCAGATAGCTCATCTGGATAACTATTAATCCTATCAGGATTAATGGCAACAAGACTTAATAACTCAACAATACGTGCATTTAATTGGCTTCTTGTTAGGTCGTTATGTACCACGATTGATTCTTCAATTTGGTATCCAATTGTTAGGACTGGGTTAAGAGATGTCATGGGTTCCTGGAAAATCATAGCGATCTCATTTCCGCGCTTTTTTCTTATAGATTCGGAATCCATTAAACACAAATCAGAGCCATTAAATAAAATTTTTCCAGACATTTTAAGTTGCTGTGATAGTAATTGCATAACAGATAAGGCCGTAAGACTCTTACCACTTCCTGACTCGCCAACAATGCATGTTGTTTTACCGCGCTGAACATTAAAAGAAATAGAATTGACAAGCATATTTCCAGTATTTACCTTAGGAAATACTTTTAAATTATTGATTTCTAATATATTATTTTTCAATTTAATAAATTTTCTTTGATATACAAGCATACTTCATTGTTGCTAATAGTGGCTTGTGGTGAATCTTTTCGTAAAAATTTTATTTGTATTTCGTTCATTTCAGCCTCATTGTCCCCAATAATTAATGCTATTTTTGCTCCGCTCTTATCTGCTTTTTTCATTTGTGACTTAAAGCTGCTTCCTTCTATATTAAGGAAGGTATTAACATCCAGATCTCGGAGTTCCTCAGCAATAGTAAATGCGAGGACTTTAGCTTTACTCCCCAAATTAACTATATAAACTTCAGGGTTAAATTTATTTTGGTGCGAAGCATTTAACTCTAAGAGCAAAATAATTCTTTCAATACCAACGGCAAATCCACAAGCGTGGGTATGGCTTCCCCCTAGATTTTGAACTAAATAATCATATCGACCCCCACCAGCAATTGTTCCCTGACTCCCAAGGTCATTAGTAACAAACTCAAAAACTGTACGATTATAGTAATCTAGACCCCTTACTAGCCTGTGGTTTATTACGTAATCTATTTTATTAGATGTCAGAGTCTGACAGAGTAAATCAAAATGAGTTCTCACTTCATCAGAGATGAAGTTGACTAATCTTGGAGCCCCATTGAGCAATGTTTGCATGGATGGATTCTTACTATCCAAGATACGGAGAGGATTTTCATTCAATCTTCTAAGACTATCCTCATCTAATTCACTCTTATGCTCTTCAAAATACTTAATTAGTGAGCCTCTGTATAAATCTCTATCCTTTGTGTCACCAATTGTATTAAGTTCTAATCGAATGTTAGATAATCCTAAATTTTTAAATAAGCGACTCAGGAGGATAATCTGTTCTGCATCTGCATCTGAAGATTCAATCCCAAATGTTTCAATACCTAATTGATGGAATTGTCTTTGTCGGCCTTTTTGAACATTTTCATGACGAAACATTGGCCCACGATAAAATAGCTTGATAGGTCCATTGTAAGCAAGGTTATTTTCAATAACTGCCCTAACACAGCCTGCGGTTCCTTCTGGTCTTAAAGTGAGCTTGTCTTCATTTAGCTTATCCTGCCAGCTGTACATTTCTTTTTCAACAATATCCGTATGAGTCCCTACCCCCTCAATAAATAGACCTGTTGGCTCAACAATAGGCAATCCAATTTCCTCAAAAGAGTATTGATCTAGGACTTTTAATGCCTCTTTTTCAAAGAAACGCCAGAGTCGCTGTCGATCTGGGCCAACATCATAAAACCCTTTAATAGATTGAAATTTTTTCGCCATAGATTATGATCTTTTTTTATATTTTCGTTCAATGTATTGAGAGATAATTCCCGTGAAATCTAAGCTAATATTATCACCTTTTAAAGTGACTGTTTTTTCTCCATCTTCAAAAACAGGGGCAACTGGGACCTCTCCTGTACCAGGCAAGCTGATACCTAAATTTGCCATTTTTGACTCTCCTGGTCCATTTACGACGCAACCCATAACAGCAACAGTCATTCCCTCTACACCTTCATAGTTTTTTTTCCATTCTGGCATAGATTCACGTAGAAAATTTTGCACGGTTCCTGCAAGTTCCTGAAAGTATGTTGAGGTAGTTCTCCCACATCCAGGGCATGCTGTCACCAATGGTGTAAAAGATCGAATTCCCATAGTTTGTAAAAGCTCTTGAGCAACAATCACCTCGGTCGTTCTAGACTCTCCAGGATTAGGTGTTAACGACATACGAATCGTATCACCAATACTGTGCTGCAAAAGGTACCCCATGGCTGCAGACGATCCTACTATACCCTTGGTGCCAATTCCTGCCTCAGTCAACCCAAGGTGAAGAGGGTAATTACATCGCTTAGATAGTTGTGTGTATACCTCTATTAAATCCTGCACATCGCTAACCTTACATGAAACAATTATCTTTTCTTTTGAAAGACCTAGTTTTTGGGCCATATCAGCACTATCTAATACCGATCTAATTAACGCTTCCTTCATTACTTTATTAGCCGACAAGGGATTGTCTAATTTAGCATTCTGATCCATTAAATGCTTAAGTAATATTTGGTCTAAGCTGCCCCAATTCACCCCTATCCTAATTGGCTTGTCATAATCAATAGCTAACTTAATCATCGTAGAGAATTGCTCGTCTCTTTTAGCTCCTTTTCCTACATTTCCTGGATTAATTCGATATTTATCAAGAGATTTTGCACAATCTGGATATTTAGTTAAAAGTTTATGGCCATTAAAGTGAAAGTCTCCCACTAATGGAACATCGCAACCAAGTGCTAGTAGGTCATTTTTTATTCTGGATACTTGCTTAGCTGAATCATCATCATTTACTGTAACACGAACAATTTCAGACCCTGCTTTCCAGAGATCAAATATTTGTTTAGTCGTATCAGTATGATTAGCGGTATCAGTATTTGTCATTGATTGAACCACAATAGGGGCACCCCCTCCGACAGCAACGTTACCAACCATAACCTGGATTGTATTTTTCTTAATCATGGATAACCCAGTTAATTTTTTTTGATCGTTTTGTTTTGTCTTGAACTTGGCCAGCAAGCTGTCCGCAGGCCGCATCAATATCGTCCCCTCTTGTTTTTCTAATAGTAGTAATAATACCTGCCTCCATAAGAACAGCTTTAAATTCATTAATTGACTGCTTATCTGAACATAGATATCCACTATTTGGGAAAGGGTTAAAAGGGATTAGATTAAATTTACAGGGAGTATCTTTAACAAGCCTTACTAGAGACTTGGCCTGAGCTATTGAGTCATTAACTCCCTTTAACATTACGTACTCAAATGTCACAAAATCACGAGGCGCTTTGTTAATATACCTTTGGCAGGCAGCCATTAAATCCTTTAATGGATATTTTTTATTAATAGGAACAATCTGGTCTCTTAATTGGTCGTCTGGAGCATGCAAAGAAACTGCAAGAGCAACAGGGCAATCTTCTTTTAATTTATCCATAGCTGGAATTAATCCGCTAGTTGATAAAGTTACCCTCCTACGACTTAATCCATATATCTGATCATCCAGCATCATTTCTAATGCTTGGACCACATGCTTATAATTAGCAAGCGGCTCACCCATGCCCATCATTACAACATTAGTAATTATTCGACCTTCAGGCTCTAAGTCGCTATAGATGTCTTGGTCACGAAGCATTTTATTGGCTAACCACAATTGCCCAATAATTTCACCAGACGTTAAATTACGATTGAAGCCTTGTCTTCCGGTAGAGCAGAATGTGCATTCAAGTGCGCAACCCACTTGCGATGAAACGCAAAGAGTTCCACGATCCCTCTCAGGAATAAATACACTTTCTATGCCATTTTTTTCCCCAACGTTTAATAACCATTTACGAGTTCCATCCTCAGAAAGATGATCAAAGCTAATTTCAGGAGTAGTAATAGAGGCAGACTCTTTCAAGGTTAACCTGAAAGATTTTGCAACGTCGGTCATTTCATCAAAGCGATTCTCGCCACAGCGATAAATCCACCTCAATAACTGCTTCGCCCGATAGGGTTTATGTCCAAACTTCTGGATATAGTCTATTAATTGTTGACGATTAAACTCTAGTAAGTTTTCCAATTAAATATTTAGCCAAAAAAGTAATCAATTTCAATTTTAGCATTTTCTGATGAATCAGACCCATGAACTGCATTTGCATCAATACTTTCAGCAAAATCAGCACGAATAGTTCCTGGTTCAGCTTCCTTTGGATTCGTAGCGCCCATAAGTTCACGATTTTTTATCACTGCATTTTCACCCTCAAGGGCCTGAATCATAACTGGACCAGAAATCATAAAACTGACCAAGTCATTAAAGAATGGGCGTTCTTTATGAACTTCATAAAACCCCTCAGCTTCTTCCTTAGACAATTCAATCATCTGAGCTTGAACAATTTTAAGACCTGCTTTTTCAAAGCGCAAATAAATTTCACCAATTACATTTTTCTTAACAGCATCTGGCTTAATAATTGATAATGTTTGTTCTATTGCCATGTATATTCTCCAAAACGATTTAAAATTAACAAAAGAGCGTTAAAATAACATTTTTCACCCATAAAATAAACGAATAAACGATGAGTTCATTCCTGACTTCAGCTTTCTATCATTTTGTTGAATTAAATGATTATGAGGATCTTCAATCTCCTATTCAAAAATTTTGTGATGATCAAATGATTAAAGGTACTATCTTACTCGCTAACGAAGGAATTAATGGAACATTATCAGGGGATGAAGAATCGGTTCGTACATTCCATAAATACATTAAAACTAACCCTCTATTTAATGAAAGATTTAAAAATCTCGCACATAAAGAATCATGGGCTTCAAGTAACCCATTCTATCGAATGAAGGTAAGGCTCAAGAAAGAAATTGTAGCTCTGGGAGTCCCTGGAGTGAGTCCAATTAAAAAAGTCGGGCAATATGTAAAGCCATCCGACTGGAACAAACTTATCTCAGATCCAGATACTATCGTCATTGATACACGTAATGGTTATGAAGTTGATATTGGATCATTTAAAGGGTCCATAAATCCAAATACTGAAACCTTTCGTGAGTTTCCTATGTATCTTGATAAAAAATTAACCCCAGATAAGAACAAAAAGATTGCTATGTTTTGTACAGGTGGCATACGATGTGAAAAGGCAACCTCTCTAATGCTTGAAAAAGGTTTTGCCAGCGTATATCACCTACAAGGCGGTATCCTAAAATATCTTGAAGAAGTTCCAAAAGAAGAGAGCCTATGGGAAGGGGAATGCTTTGTTTTTGATCAGAGAGTAGCAGTTACTCATAATCTATTAGAGGGGGATTACGACCAATGCTACGCATGTCGTCATCCATTATCGCCAAATGAAATAAAAAGCGCTGAATATAGCCCTGGAGTCTCTTGCCCCTACTGTTACAATAAACTTTCAGTAGAAAAAAGAGATAGTGTTATCGAACGTCAAAAACAGATACTACTAGCAAAAGCTAGAGGCGAGTCGCATATCGGGAAAAAGCTTTCTAAAAAATAAAATACAGGGACTTAAAATAATGGCTAAAGTAAGATGGGGGATATTAGGAGCTGCGCGGGTAAATGAGAGGCTACTCCCGGCAATTACAAATGCAACCAATGGTCAACTTATAGCTATCGGGAGTCGTCGCGCTTTGGCTGCAAAAGAATGTCTTATTAAAAATGCGCCGGAGCTTGAAGATCAAGTTCAGTGCTTTGATGGTCTAGATTCTGTAATACATCATGAAAAAGTTGACGCTGTATATATCCCTATGGCTAATGAAGACCATGTTGAGCCTGCATTAAAATCTATTCGCGCAAAAAAACATGTGCTCATAGAAAAGCCGATGGCTCTCAAATCTCAGGAAGTGCAAATGCTTTTTGATGAGGCGAAGAAATATCAGGTCAACATCATGGAGGGCTTCATGTATGCCTTTCATCCCCAGTTCGACCGAATCAAGAGCATTATTCACTCCAACATCATTGGGGAAGCCAATTATGTGCATTCCATGTTTTCATTCCCTATCCAGCCGGCACGCTTTTACCGTATCAACCGACCGATGAAAAATGGCGGTGGTGCTCTATGGGATATCGGTCCCTACGCGATTCATACAATCAGGCAGTGTTTTAAGGAGAACCCTCAAAGGGTTTACGCTCAAGCTGAATTGAATGAACACGGTGCGGATATCTCAGCTACCGGGATGATCGATTTTGGCCACCATAAGCGAGCTACCTTTGACATCAGCTTTAACTGTACGCGACGCTCAGAGTTTGAGGTATTCGGTCCTAACGGGAGAGTAAAATGCCCTACTGTATGGCAGCCAGAGGACCAGACCGCGAAAATTATCTACACCACTGAAAAATCAGGACTAACCGAAGAAATTGTCCCCAAAGCGAATCACTTTGACAGAGAAATTCAGCACTTTAATGAGGTTATTTTAAGGCGCATAACTCCGAAGTTAGATGAACAAGATGCGGTGTGGAATGCAAAGACTCTTGAAGGGATTCAGAAGAGTATCGAGGCAAATGCGTGGGTTAATCTGTAAATGACAAAAACTTGGATCTTTGACTTTGACGGAACGCTAGTCCATTCCGAGGCCGTCATAACACGATGTTTTCAACGCATCACGAAAAAATTAGCACCACATCGGCTGGATGTAGCAAAACAGGTGCTCATTGGCCCACCATTAAGACAAACGGTAGCACAAATCCTCGGTGCCCCAGACCACCCTCTAATAGATGAGTTCGTCAGTGCTTTTATTCAGATGCATGACGACGACGTGGTCCATCACACCATGCCCTACCCAACTGCTGATGAAACGCTTGCTAGCCTTCATCAACGAGGCCAAAAAATGGCGATAGCCACCAACAAACGATTGGCCCCCACAACAAAAATACTGCAGCACTTTCACTGGGACCAGTTTTTTCTTTTTGTGGAATGTTCGGACAGTGAAGCAGTGATGCGAGATAAGCATCAGATGATTAAGGCCATTGCAGAAAAAGATAGTGACTTCGAAGGTTCGTATTTTATTGGGGATACCGTCGGAGACGGCCTTAGCGCTAACAGTAACCATACGCCTTTTATTAAAGCCTCTTATGGCTATGGACAAGCCCAGGACTGGTCAAGTGTAACTATCTCTCAAACCATCAATGGGATCGACGAGCTGTTAAAGCTTTAAGCCTCGCCTCACGCCTTATCTTTCGACTTTAACACCAGAAGTTCATAAGTACGTACAGAGAATGTAATCAGTAAAAAGGGTTATAAATTTATCAAACAGCATCAGTTTAAACTTCTTTATATAAGATGTCTGTAATTTCACTCTGAGGCTTAAAACCAGGTACAAGCTGAATTAATAGCTTACGAAGTTCTTTTTGATTACAACCAACAACTGCGCTTCTTAACCCTTTCAATATTGGCTCGAGTTCATCCCAAACAATCGTATCTTCTTCTGCGCGCATAATTAGTGGATTATCAGTGTCACTAACATTACCGCCAATCAATAGCTCCTCATAAAGCTTCTCGCCAGACCTTAAACCTATATATTTAATCTCAATATCTCCATCAGGATGAGACTCATCTTTTACCTCTAATCCACTCAATCCAATCATTTTTCTAGCCAAATCATCAATACGGACTGGCTTACCCATATCAAGTACAAATACATCGCCACCTGTACCCATAGCGCCCGCCTGAATTACTAATTCCACTGCCTCAGGTATCATCATAAAGTAACGAACAATATCTTTATCAGTAACCGTTATCGGGCCGCCTTCTTTAATCTGTTGTTTAAATAAAGGGATTACCGAGCCACTAGAGTCAAGCACATTGCCAAAACGTACCATAGTAAATTTTGTGCCACTTTGATTGGCTGATAAAGCTTGCAATACCAACTCAGCACTTCGCTTAGTTGCACCCATAGTGTTGGTAGGACGTACCGCTTTATCTGTAGAGATCAATACAAAAGTTTTAACGCCACAATCAATAGCTGCTTGTGCACAATTCAGAGTGCCAAAAATATTATTATCAACGCCTTCGACGTTATTAAACTCTACCATCGGCACATGCTTATAAGCTGCCGCATGATAAATGGTATCCACCATAAAATGCTTAAATACTTTGTTAAGTCGATTTTTATTGTTAATGTTACCTAAGACTGGGTAAATACCTATTTGATGCGCACCCAGGTTAGAGAGTTCTTTTTCGATGCTGTATAAAGCTAACTCGCTCATTTCAAACAAGATTAACTTCTTTGGTTTTAAGGACAAGATTTTCCTGCAAAGCTCTGACCCGATTGACCCTCCTGCGCCAGTAACTAATACAACCTTGTCTAAAATATTTTTACTTATTAAGTCTTGATTAACTAATGCAGTGTCACGTCCAAGTAAATCTTTAATTCTAACTTTACGTAAATCATCAACACTTATCTTACCCCCGGCAAGGTCTGTTAAACCTGGAAGCATACGAACTATTACTGGGTAAGACTCAAATGCATCGATAATATTAAGTCTTCTATAGCGCGAAGTTGATGGTATAGCAATTAACACCTCATCTACCTTGAGCTTATTAATTACTTCACCAATAGCATCTGCAGAATAAACATTTAGCCCACCAATGTAATTACCCTGTAATTCTTTTAAATCATCGATAAAACCAACAGGAACAAACTCAAGAGAATGTTGCAACGCCCCAACAAGCTGAATGCCGGCATCACCCGCACCGTATATTAAAACTCTCTTAACATTAGTATCGGATTGAGAAATATTTTGAAAGCCCGTCTTTTTAGCAAATAGCCATCTCGCAACAATTCGCAAACCACCAATTGCTAATAATGAAAAAATCCAATTAATCAATATAACAGACCGAGGTATACCATCCACTGCTGCCATAAATCCAATCACACCCCACACTAATGCATACAAAGAAACTGCTTTGAAAATAGACCACAAAGCATCAAGACTAACGTAACGAATTACCGCTCGATATAAGCCTAGTCTTATAAAGATAATACTAGCAATAATTGGTGCACCAAATACAACCCAAACCAAATCACTATTAGGGAAGTACCAATAACCTAGGCGAATTGAAAATGATGCCAACAATACTAATACAAGCACAAAGGAGTCAACTAACATCATAATTAGTTGTTTTTTAGGTCGTGACAAATTAATGAGTTTTTTTATCAAAATATTAAGTATGGATTATTTGTATTTAGTCGAGGATATCATCTTTGCTAGTGACTCACACCATCGCGCTTCATAACCTTTAAAAAAGTCATCCACAATATCTTCATATCAAACCAAAACGATTGGCGATTTAAATACTCAACATCTAATGCTACTTTATTGGCGATTGATAGCTCATCTCTACCATTAACTTGGGCCAAACCTGTAATGCCTGGTAGTAATTTGCTCACCCCTTTTTCGGTACGTAACGCAATTAGATCATTTTGATTAAACAAGGCAGGTCTCGGACCTACTAAACTAATATCGCCCTTTAAAACTGAGAATAATTGTGGGAATTCATCTAGACTAGTTCGACGCAAAAAACCACCAATAGGTGACAGATAAGAATTAGGATTACTAAGGAGGTGTGTTGCCACAGCTGGAGAACCTAAATGCATCGATCGAAACTTTGGCATTTTAAAGATTTTATTATTTTTACCAATTCTATCTGACCAGTATAGCGCAGGCCCTTCTGATGTTAAGCGAACGGCAATAGCCACCGCTATCATAGGAATAGATAAAAGCACCAACAGTATAGCTCCAATAAATAAATCAAAAAAACGTTTCATTCATTCCCTTTAGAGAGCGCTGCACTTTTAATAAAATATTTTCTAGTCGATTACCAACAAACCCAATTGAACCAGTTAATAACAATTTATTCGCTATCACATGAAATACCTTTTTTACGCAATAAGCGTTCATATTCCCGAATAATTTTTTTATTTATTATAGTTGATGAAAAATACTCTAGAGCTCTTTTTTGAGCACTTTGCCCAAACTTAGAGCATAACTCAGTGTCGTAAACAAGCTTATGCAAAGCTCCTGCCAGTTCTCCGCTGTGTTTCGGCGTGACTAAAAGACCAGTCTCGCCATGAATAATTGAGTCTGATAATCCATAAATTTTAGAACCAACAGCAGGTATTCCCATTGCAGAAGCTTCAATAACTACAGTGCCAAAACCCTCTCGATAACTTGGAATACATAGCACATTGGATACCGACATATAACGCTCAGGTGTATCAGTATAGCCGGTAAATTTAATTCTATTTTTTGAAGCGGTATTTTTATCTATGCCCAAATCAGACAAGGATAGCTCTTGGGGTCCTACAAATAATAAATAAACATTTGGATCATGAGTAAAGGTATCTTTAAAGGCTTTCACCAATTCAATGACGCCTTTATCCCTTACGATTCTTCCGACAAAAAGTAAAACAATAGAATTGACGGGTATTTGTAACGACTTCTTAATAATGGAGCGCTCTAATTTATCATACTTTCTAGGATCAAATCTTCGAACGTCAACTCCTGCCACACTCCCACTACCTAGAACTGATATTTTGCTTGATTTAATTATTTTATGTGAAACCAAGAATTTTTTTTGGGATACGCTATCCGCATAACAGGCAGTATTAAGAATCCCTATACATTTATCTGCAAGCCTTGAGACTATTCGTTTAGTTCCACTAAGCGTAACCCAGGGCTGCCCAGTAAATGTATGAACTCTTAGAGGTATCCCAGAAAAAATACCAGCCAAAGCACATAAAAAACCTGCTTTTGGTGTAACGGAATGCACTATATCAAATTGTTGCTCTCTAAATAAGCGATAAAGCTTTATAAGTGCAACCAAATCTTTTGCTAAATGTATCTGTCTTGGTATTTCAATAGAAAAATATTTACAATTATGAATAGGTCGATTCAATGAAGGCTCACTTGCTATAACGGACACGTCTGCTCCAGAAGCTATTGTCATCTTAATCTGATCGTAAAGTTGGGTGTCAATAAAAAAGGATACCGTTGACACTCTAGCCAATCTAATATTATGCAAAGGTTTCATGTCGCCTTCTAAATTTTCTAATTTTACAATTGAATTACTATCCAGCAATTATTGGTGTTTTGAAAATAATTTCAAACCCTTCTCCAATGTCATTGAATATCTAAATCCTAGTATTTTCTGCACCTTGGTAGAATCATAAACACATTTATTAGTAAGCGCATCAACTCTTGAAGACGTCAATGGAAATCCAGGGATAGATCCAAAAATAACTGCAGCCACTCTAACAACGGCCTCCGGGAATCTTAATATTTTTTTTTCAGACGCCGATCCGGACATAAAAGAGGCAATCATATTCTCTACTGTCGTTGACTGTGATAAGTTAAACACTTCTCCTAAAGCCTTGTCATTAGTACCACAAAGCACTAACGCCTCAACAACATCCTGTACATGAATATAATTGACCAAAGATTCATTTTCTTTACCTGTAAAAAAAAATAAACCCTTGCGAACTGCATGCAGTAATTCTCTTAAAGATTGATTAGGCATATCCCTCCCAAAGACATTAGAAGGCCGAAGAATAACATGTGGGATATTGCTATTTCTTATAAGATTATCTGAGTCAGTTTTAGTTCGCTCATAAATTCCCAAAGGCTTTTCCTTTGAACCTTCAGTAATTGCTCCCGTACGACACCCACCATAAGCTCCAACACTACTTAATTGCACCCATCGACCAACTTTACCTTGTGCAACATTAACCAATCTTTGAGTACCATTAACATGTAATTCTTGCATTAAGGATTTATTATTAATCTCGCCAGCACAATGATAAAGAACATCAACCCCATCTACAAAACGAGACAACTCAACGTTTGGGTTAGTCAAATCCGCATAAAAATATTTTACGCCCACCTCTTTTGATCTTACTTTTCTTGATAACAAGCGGACGTGGTCACCATTCTTGATATGCTTATCTAAGAGCCGTTTACCAATAAAGCCACTTCCGCCTGTAATTGCAACTTTCAATTTTTTAATTTTAACTAGACTCACTATGTTTTATATTGATTATCTATTTGGATAAAAATTTTACCATAACGGCTAACAAAAAAATTTATGTTTACGATGCCCATGTGCGATTATATTTTGTAATAATATTCATTAACTTATAATTTGATCTAATTCGGAGGATAGAGGAATTAGATTTATGTCTGTAGGCTGAGTGGTCTAATTCAAAATCCTCAACAGCACGATTGATCGCTCTCGCAATCGAAAGCGGACTATAAGGGTCTTCTATCATATAACCTGCTGAAGATAAGATAGAAAGAGAATCACCAACATCTGAGGATATGCATACAACCCCTCTTGACATTGCTTCCATCAGTACATTCGGAAAGGCCTCTCCATAAACTGAGGGAAGAATAAGAAAATCAAAACTATCATATAGAGAAAATATATCAGGAACTTCCCCCATCAAAGTAACGCTAATATTTTTTCCGATATCATAGTTAGATAGATCAATACCATCAACCCCTCGGCCTAATAAAACAAAGCGAATAGGATGCTTTATATGTCCTAACGATTTAAGAAAGTTAGTGTGATTTTTTTGAGAATCTAGCCTTGCAACCATACCAATAACAGGTTTTTTATTGGTAGTTACTTTACTTTCTAATATGTAATGATCTTGAATGCCATTAGGTATGTAAACAAACTTCTTTTTACAATAAAATATATTCTTGTGAACTTCTATTGCGCGATTTGAACAAGAGACTATTTTTTTTGGGATAAAGTAAGATAATAAAGCCTCAAAAAATACTAGCAATATTGTTTTTTTCTTCATGCTTCTATATGAAATTTCAGCAGATCTTATGTTCCAAACAATATTTTTATACCCTTTAATGTAAGCTAAAACTCCTCCCATTATATTTGAATGATACATCCAGGTTTGAACAACATCTGGGGAGTGTATATCTAGATAATTTAAATAACGTTTTATCGTAGAATATATATTTTTAAAAGTTGAATACTCTAAAGAGTAGAGCCTAATTTTACTTTGATCTATTTTATAAAAAACAGAGTTTTTATCTATTTTTCTTATAATTATAACTATATGTTTATTCTTTAAATCATTTTGAGCAATTCGAAGCAACATCCTCTCAGCCCCACCAGATCCTAACGATGGAATTAGATGCATAATATTCAAATTATTCTTTTTATAATTCAAAAGAGAAAATATTGATAAGTGAAAGGTAAGAATTCGTCAAAACTATTTCTATGAATTTTTTTGTAGAGCATAGCAAACACTCCCGCCACTTGTAAATAAATGAAAATAACCTGAGCCCTCTAATTTTTTAGTTAATATTTTCGTACCGCCATAAACTTGGGTATCTTCAAACAATATAAGATCTATTTTATACTTTGTTAAATCTATTGAGCTGACAATTTTAGAATCCATACCCTCAACATCGATGTTCAAAAAATTTACGTGAGGCAATGAATCTAAAAGCGTATTAATATCAATGGTATTTATTTCTTCTATTTTAAATTCTCCCCAACCTTTTAATCTATTATCCTCTGCAGTTTTTATGTCTAAGGTATCAATAAGAGAGATACCGTGATCAATAAATTTATATACCTTTGAAACACTAATACCTTTTGGTTTGTCAACAACTGCAGAATGAATAATGTTAACCTTTGATTTTCTAAATCGCTTAAACCATTTTAATTTAAATTTATCGATGTCAACTACAGTACCGGACCAACCTTTTTTATGAAATAAATGAGTATTGGATACCCATTTTGGATGAAAACACCCAATATCTAGGTAATACCCATTTGAGCGCCTATTAAAAAAAGCATCAACTAAAAGATCCTCACCTTTTTGAGAATAGGACCTAACGGCAGGCTTAATAAAACCATATATAGGCTTAAAAAGTACTAAAAAACTATGGATTTTTGTTCCTCTTATTATTCCTAATTTTTTTAAAATATTTTTCATATAATTATTTATAACAACTCACCATAACTTTTTAAATAGTTCACTGATTTATCTATTAAAGAAGGATTGTTATATCCATAAAAGGTTATTCCATTTTCCATAGCGGCATTATAATCATTGACACTATCACCAATTAGAATAGTCTCCTTAGCTGAGTATTTATTTTCCATCAGCACATTTCTTACCAACTCATTTTTATGTTTTGGGGAACCATTAATTGATAAAAAATATTCATTAATTTTTAAGACTTTACATAAATATTTTAATTCATCTCCATCAGAACCAGAGACAATATGTAAATTGTACTTATCAAAATTATCTTTTATGAATTCAAATGTTTCAGAAATTAAATACTTTTTATTCCTTAACTCCCTTCTCATCAAAGTAGAAAAATTAGCTGCATAGTGATTAATTTCTGCTTCTGATATTTCTTGATTAAGTAGCTTATTAAAAAAATATTTAATTTTTACATATCGGGATAACCCACCATTTTCATTATTATAATCTATTAATTTACTAACTAACACCTTATCAAATTTTTGAAAAATTTTTTCAAAACCCGAATCTCTGACGGGCATACTGTCAAGTATTACACCATCAAAATCAAATAGAATATTTTTTATCACTATGGCAATTTATTTTTATTTAAAAAATCTTCAACTTTTTTTACGTCGTCAGGTACATCAACTGAAATAGAATTAAATGATGTTTCTATCATTTTTACAGGACACCCTAAATCTAAAAATCTTAATATTTCAATGTCTTCGAATTGTTCATTATAAGATTTATCTCTATTGGAGAATAATGCCAACGCCTTTTTTGTAAATCCATATATACATACTTGCTTATTATAAATAGCCTTATTGGATGATTTATTGAAAGGAATTGGGCTTCTTGACATATACATTAGTTCGTTATTCTGATTAACAATTACTTTAATAATTGAATCAGAATTAACTTCATCTTTACTTTTTATTTTTTTATATAGATTGAAAACATTATAAAATTCCCTGTTCTTCCTATATTCTTCCACTATTTGATTAATAGATTGATGATCAATAATAGGTTCGTCACCTTGAATATTAATATACAAATCATAATATTCTTTTTGAGCTACCTCAGCGATCCGATCTGTCCCTGTTAAGTGTTTATCGCTTGTCATCACAACTGGAATATTTTCTTTATCACAATACTCTTTAATTTTTAAGTTATCTGTAGCAACAACTAATTTATCTAATAACTCTGATTTTTTTACTCTGTCATAAGTGCGCTTAATCATCGGAACATTATTAATTAAACCTAGAGGCTTTCCTTGGAAGCGAGTTGAATTATATCTTGCTGGAATTATGCCTAAAATTTTCAAAGGGATAGCATTACCGAAAATAGAGGGTGTTATTAAATCAATGTCAATGCTGTCTTTAAGTTGCAACAAGGAATTGCTGATAGAATTATTTAATTCATTAAATAAATCCTTATTTTCAACAATGCTGGTTTCATTATAGGCGTAACTATCTCGTCCAATTTCGTAACCATCTAACCCTGCAATCTCTACAGTTTTAACTCTTTTAGATATAAGATAATTTAATATTAGTAATATAACATTTGTTACAAAAGACTCTTTAATGAATGCAACATCCTTTAACTCAACAACTGCACCCACTTCTTCACAAAAAATATTAGTAGTAACATACTGTTTTTTTGAAGATATCTTATCCTTAAATAAATCATACCTTTGTTGGTTTGAGAAAAAATAACAATCACATTGAAATTGAGGCTTATGATTTAATGCAATAGTAAAATAATCCCCACTTTCCATTTTTTGTTTTATTTTTTCTAAATTATTATTAATCGAATTACCAGAAGCAATTAAAAGTATTTTTTTATCATCTGGAATATTCAATTTACCTCTAGACTTTGATTTATTTGTTAATAAGAAATTTTGATATAACTGATTTACAACCTTCTCGTTAAAAGTACCTCTATTTTCTAATGGGAGATTTTCTAAAACCTTGAAAATATCCGCAATGTGATTGCTTTTCTTATTTACTAGATAAGAAGCATAATTGGGATGACAGTCTAGGGATGCAGATAAATATTGTACGGGTGAAAATCCCCAAGGATTTTGATTGAAATAAAAAACTAAGATTTCATCGATAACTTCCAATAAGGGAAGTATTCCGTATTTTTTATTAAAATTATTATTTAGATAATCAGTAATTAGCTCCGTATTTAAATTTCCAGCCCCCCTACCCATTCCATAGATACTACTATCAATAATTATATCTCTATCAGGTCGGCTATTACAAAAATCAATCGCATTAGAAAAAGCTAACTGCATATTATTATGGGAATGATAGCCTAGCTTAATATTTTTATCTAAATTACTATTTGCTAAATTAATATACTTTCTAAAATCACCTAGAGTCATGGAGCCAAAACTATCAACCACATAAAAAGCACAAACTTTCAATGCATTTGCTTTCTTTATAAGTATAGTAAATTCATTACTATCGTAATTTTTAGTTACCATTGGTTGAAGAAAAAGTTTATAACCTAAATCTATTATTTTCCTTGATGCCTCTAATGCATCATTAATATCCTTCTTATGGAATGCCAATCTAATGCCGTCAATTTTAGTATTCACCTTCAATGGTAAGCCATCCAAATTGAATGAAAATAAATCAATCATTACAACCTTTGTTGAGGTGTTGGGCATATTATTCAAAACTTTATCGACTGAACCAACAGAATCGAATAGTGTTGAATTTTCTTCTCTACCCTCTTTATCATCCAAATACCCTAATTCAACAATGTCTATTTTAGACTTTTCAAGGGAATTATTTATTCTATAAAGTTGAGATTTTGAAAAACCCCAATTATTAATATAGCCTCCGTCACGAAGAGTGCAATCCAATATATTTATTTTCATTACTTGGAATTTGCCCGGGTTAAATCAACCGACCTTCCAACATCGAGCCAAGGCTCATGCATAGGATATGCAATTACTCTCTTAGATCTAAGTCTTAACTGCTCAAATAACTTTGGCATGTCGCAAGGAGAATCCTTTTTTAAAAACGATAAAACATTTTTAGAGAGTGCATAAACACCTGCATTTATATGTGTTCTATTAATTGGCTTCTCATCAAAACCTGTTATTTCAATACCATTCAAACCTACAACACCATATGGATTTTGCCATTCATAAAGGTTTACTGCCATTGTAGCTGTAGAATTATTTTTAATATGAAAGTCTAAAAGTTCGCCATAACGTATATCTGTAATTACATCTCCGTTAGAAACGATAAAGGGTTCTTCAGTTATAATATTAAGTAAGCTTAATGCCCCAGCAGTACCTAATGGTTTTTTCTCTCGAATATAATCAATATTAACTCCCAATTTTTCCCCAGTACCAAAATAATTCTCTATCATTTCGCCTAAGTAATTTATAGATATTATAAAATTTATAAATCCTTCAGATTTTGCACGCTCAATAATGTGCTCTAGAATTGGCTTTCCTGATACTTCAAGCATTGGTTTAGGACAGTTTGCAGTATGCGGTAAAAGTCGTTTTCCAATTCCACCAGCCATAATAACCATAATATTATTCCTCTCATTTTCAGCCAGAAGACTGTGCCGTAAAAATAATCCAACTATATTTTTCTGAGTATCAATAATAGGAGCTTGTAATATGTGGTTTAATTCCATTAACTTAAGGGCTGATTCCTTAGAAAAATCTTGAGGAACAACTAAGGCTTCGTAGTTAATAATATTTTTGATTGCATCATTGATATTTAAATCAGCTAATAAGCCACGTCTAATGTCACCATCAGAAATCGTTCCAATGAATTCATTTTTATTATTAACAACAAGTACTATCTTTAACCCGCTATTATTTAAATTGCTTATGGCCTGCTTTATTGAAGAGTCAAATTTTAAAATTGATTTTTGCCAAGACTGTTCAGAATTTTTCAATGTAATTTTCCAATATAAAATATTAATCAATAACTTCTTTAAGTAATTCGAATGCTTCCTCAGCAATTAGTAATATTTTCATAGTAAATTTAAATCATAAAATTTTTTTTTCAAAATATTTGTAAGATTAAAAGTTCTAATAATTTTTACAATTTTCTTACTTGCACCACCATCACCATAGGGGTTTTTAGTTGAAATTAATTGTTTTTTGAATTTTATTGAATACAGCTTCTTTAGTGCTAATCCAATACTTTTCTTTTCTGGTTTACAATTAATAATGCTACTTGCCTGAGCCCTTCCCTTTTGTCTATCACCAATATTAATTGTTCCTTTTTTGAAACTTGGTACCTCAAGAAGTCCACTTGAAGAATTTCCAATTACTCCATCAACAAATTTCACACATGATAGATACTTCAATTGGCCTAGAGATGAAAATGCTCTTGAATTCTTATTATTAAGAACAAAGTTTCTAATAAGGTTGGCTATAACTTCACCATTTCTATCTGCATTAGGCAAAGTAAAAATTATATTTGTTTTTTTAAGTAACTTTAAAGCTAATAGTAATTGCTTAAATTGCTTTTCTTCCACATTTTTTTCCAGGGTTATTGGATGAAAAGTTATTAATAAGTTTTTCTCGGCAAATTTAAAATCTAATAATTTTTCAAGCTCTATTTTATTAAGAAGTTTTGTATTTTTTATATTATCAACTCCTAATCCACCAACATTAAAAACTCTATTCGGCTGCTCCCCTAATTGAATAACTCTATTTCTATAATCATCTGTCGCAACAAAGTGCAAATGTGACATTTTGGTTATTGAATGGCGAATGGCCTCATCAATTACAGCCTCTGTTGACTCTCCACCATGAAGATGTGCAACTGGAATACATGCTACCAAGGCTGCTGAAACAACAGTTAATATTTCGAAACGATCCCCAAGAACAATTAGCAAATCGGGTTTTAAATCTAATAATACATCAGCAAATTTAATTGACCCCTTGCCCATCGACTTTATTATTGCATTAGGAGTATCTAAATTTGATAGCATCTTAACTTTGTGATCTATTTTAAAGCCATCGATTTCAATTTCCTTATAAGTATTTCCATACTTAATATGAAGGTGCATACCGGTAGCAATAATTTGTAATTGTAGCTTTTGATCTTCCTGAATAATTTGCATAGTTGATCTCAATAATCCATAGTCAGCTCTACTACTCGACACCACACAGACTCTTCTTAAATAAGGCATTCTCATAATTCTATTAATTCATCCTTGTTAAAATCGCGTATAGCTTTAAGTCCTATAATTTCATCCCACTTCATCGGGGAAATTCCATTTCCTGGTCTTTTCACTGTCAAATTATTATTATTGAAAACCTCGCCAAGCTTTATTTCCTTATTAGCTACGATAGATTTTCTTACTACAAATTTATTTTTAATTTCACTTTTCGTTGGTTCCTTGGTCGCAAAACCCATTGCTAATTCAATATTTCTAACTGCTTTAACTAGAGCCCTTAACTCAGAAGGGTCAATGCTAGCTTTATGGTCAGGACCTTGTAATTGTTTATTTAAAGTAAAATGCTTCTCGATAATAGTGGCACCCAGAGCAACTGCTGCAATAGATACTTCAATCCCTTTTGTATGATCAGAATAGCCGATGGAGACATTAAATTCACTCCTAATTGTGTCCATCGATAAAAGATTAACCTCATCAAAAGGTGCTGGGTATTCTGAAGTGCAATGTAAAATTGTTATATTTTCTCGACTTATCCCATTAGATTCTAGAATATTCATCGCTTGTTTTATTTCATTTAAATTTGCCATACCAGTTGATAAGATTATTGACTCAGAAATTTTTGCAATGTGTTTAAGGTAAGGTAAGTTAGTAATCTCACCCGAAGGTATTTTAAATATTTTTTGTCCTAAAGTTGCTAGTAAATCTAAACTTTCAATATCAAATGCAGATGAAAGAAATTTTATATTTTTCACATAGCAATATGAAATTATATCCTTATGCATTTCAGGAGTAAGTTCCAACCGCTTTAACATCAGGTATTGTGACTCATCAGAATCATAATTTAAATCTTGATATTCAGCTTTTTCGGCCGTCTTAGTTACAATTGAATCTGCTTTAAAAGTTTGAAATTTTACATAGTCTGCACCAGCTTTTTTTGCCTCATCAATCAACTTTTTTGCTAGTGTCATATCTCCGTTATGATTGACCCCAATTTCAGCGATGATTTTGACTCTATTACCCATAATTGCTTAGCCTGTATATCTTGATTTATCTTCTAAATCTTGCCTAACAGATAACCCCATTCCAATAACAGAATTCTTTCCAATTGAAATATTATTCTTAATACATGCTGAACTACCAACAAAAGTCCCAGTACCAATTTTTACATTCCCATTTAAAATAGAATTTGTCGAAATATGGCATCCATCTTCAATCTGAACATCGTGTTCAATTAATGCTTTTGTATTAATGATACAATTATTACCAATCTTAGCTCCTGCATTAATAATCACTCCATGCATAATAATATTTCCATTACCAATATCAGCATGAACTGAAACATAGGCATTTGGGGAAATAATTGAAGGTATAGAAAAACCAATCTTCTTGATTTGGCTATAAATATTATTTCTTATGTCTGTATTGATCTGTCCGATTGAGATATGAGCGTACTTATATTGCTTAAATAAATCTGGTAAATCATTATCAACCCCAATTATATTGTAGCCACAAACTTTCCTTCCAACCTCTTCTCTTTTACCAATCAGGCCAGCAATTTTGAATTTATCTTCCTGCTCTATAACATCAATACAAGATGCCGCATGTCCACCGGCCCCTATTAATATTATTTCTACTTTTTTCATCTTCAATTTTTACCTATAAGATTAGAGCTACTAGGTATATTTATCAATCTTTCCGTAATTGATTCTGCACAAGATAAATCCATTTTTGGGTTACTACTAAATTGATTTAATCTATGCATTAATATCCAAGCGGGCCGTGTCATCAATCCACTTTCATTTGTTAGTGATAATATTTCATCACGTTGATTTTTATTTGTATTATCTAGTAATAATGTTTGAAGCCAATAATTACTTTTACATCCATTTGGTTCTTTAAATATACTAACTCCTTTAAGTGAAGAAATTTTATCTTCATACTTTCTAAATAATCTTCTTTTGGATTTTAATAATTCAGGAAGTTGTTCTAATTGAGCGCAACCTAAAGCTGCATTTATATTAGGAAGTCGATAATTAAATCCAATATCATCATGGTGATAATCCCATTTGTGAGCTAATTTAGCGGTAGTTGATAAATGCTTAGCTCGTTTAGCAATTTCCTGGCTATTAGTTATGATCGCACCGCCACCACCTGTAGTAATAGTTTTATTTCCATTAAAACTTAGTGCCCCCATTAACCCAAAAGTGCCTGTATGTTGATTTTTATAATAACTTCCTATTGATTCAGCTGAGTCTTCAATAACGATAATATTGAATTTTTTAGCGATGTCTACTATCTCGTCTATCTTACATGGATGTCCAAAAATATGAGTAGGTACAATAGCCTTAATAGTGTTATTTGTTTTTATATTTATACATTTACCATTTTTCTGTTTAGTAAATTTATTTAAATATTCATAAAGCTTTATTGGGTCAACGCCTAAAGTATCTTCATCATTATCAATAAAGTGGGGTATGGCTTTAACATAGCTAATTGCATTTGCTGTTGCCACAAAAGTAAAAGTGGGGGCAAGGACTTCATCATCCTCTTTAACACCCGCTAATATTAAAGCTAAATGAATTGAAGCCGTTCCATTCACTAAAGCAATTGCATATTTTGCTCCAGTTAATTCTACTAAACCTTGCTCAAATTTATCAACAAATTTTCCAACTGAAGACACATAAGTTGAGTCAAGACATTCTTTCAAGTAGCGCCATTCATTACCATTAAAAACTGGCTCATGAAGGCTGCTATCTTGTCCACCAATAACACTACGAATTGAATTTATAATTTGTTGGCTTAACTGTGAATTTTTATTCATTTTTTATAGATTATAAATATCAGATTTATACATATCTAAATTTTTTGAATCTAAAAACCATTTAGAAGTTTCCCCTAAACCTTTTAAAAACCCTTCTCTATTCCCATACTTTGGCTCCCATCCAAATAATTCTTTAGCTTTTGTATTGTCTGCCCAAAGCCTTTCAACTTCTGATTCCTTTGGTCTATGTCTTTGCTCATCGTTTATAATTTTTATATTAGCATTCATAACTTCAGCTATTATCTCAGCTGTCTCACCAATTGAAACCTCATAATTACTACCCAAATTAATAACTTCACCTAGACCATTTTTGGAATCAAGGGCTGCAATAAATCCATCTACAGTATCGTTGATGTAGTTAAAATCTCTTGTTGGAGAAATTGCCCCTAGCTTAATTTCATTTTTTCCATTAGCAATCTGAGTAATAATTGTTGGGATTACCGCTCTTGCTGATTGTCTCGGACCATATGTATTAAATGGCCTAACAGTTACAACAGGAAGCTCAAAAGATGTGAAGAATGAATGCGCTAATTGATCAGCGCCAATCTTTGACGCCGAATATGGTGACTGTCCCTGAAGAGGGTGATCTTCAGTAATTGGGACAAACTTGGCTGTTCCATAAACTTCGCTGGTTGAAGTATGAATTAATCTACGAATTTTAAACTCTTTTGCTGCTTGGAGAATGTTCAGCGTCCCTTTTATATTGGTATCAATATAAGTTTCTGGGGAATAGTATGAATAAGGAATAGCTATAAGAGCCGCAAGATGAATAACTGCATCACAACCTTTTACTGCTTCACGAACTCCATTTGTATCTCTTATATCACCAGAAAATACTTCAAATTTACCTTTAATATCATCAGTGCATCTATCTAACCAACCCCATGAATTAAAAGAGTTATACAAAACAAATGCTTTAACATCATAACCTGCCCTAACTAAAGCCTCAGTTAGATGGGAGCCAATAAATCCATCAGCGCCAGTAACCAAAATCTTCATATTTTTAACCTCATATTATTTTCCATTATTGTTTTACCGACTATCTCTTTGTAAGTCGCTGTTCGTAATACCTTACACTCCTAACATTTAATTATTGAGATGCATTGATATCAGACTTCAGCAAAGCATATGTATTTTCTACATTTTCTAGCAAGATTAGATATTTATGAGATAAATTATTTTTATGTTTTTTTAAGAAAGCATCATGCCCTAGAATATCAACAGTTTCTCTTGGTAGAGACAGTTTTTTCATGATGTCATCAAAACGATCTCGCCTGGATGTATGAAGAATACTACTTATTTTATCTATATATGGTTCTGGCCGAACTGCAAACTCTTCAAATTCAATTACAAGCGTCTTTGCCAAGTCAGTTTCCGATAGAGAATTATACATTTTCTTTACACTAGAATAGTAATTAAACACAGTCAATATGGATTTCTCTAGTTCATTTGCTGACAGATATTCTTTTGCGTAGTTTATTGCAAACCAGGGTACGGTGCCTTCATCACATTCACAACATATTGTAAATTCTCGTGATTTTTTACACAAATGATGTGGGAACTCGCTATTGAACCAAGTATCAATCAAGAAAAAAGGATCCCTTATTAAAGTCAAATATAACTTTAAGTTTTTATCAAAACTTTTATACAGTATATCCGTTTTTCCAAATAGATAGTGAACATGCAAAGGTAGAATCAACTCTTTATTGTCTTCTCTGTTTAAAACATGATCACCTTCCGCTTGCTCGATTCGAGACAAATAAACTTCTTCTAAGCCATCATAATAGGGTGAAGAGCTATCAGTTTTACGAAAATTAACATTGCGACCAATCATTAAGTCATAGAGGTGATTATCAGCTTGTAGCTTTAATAAAGCAGATGCAGATTGGGTTGATATCTCACCGACAAGGTGTTGGATAGCTATATATTCATATTCATATCGCATTTGCCACTGCTCAGTCTTATCAAGATAGCCAAGAATAGGAGCTAACAAGCTTTTACCTGAACTTGAAAATCCGTCAATGATAACAATGTTTGAAGCTATATTTTGTCCAGCCCTTGTTATCGATAAGGCTGCTAACTTAGAAGCCATGTTCACCACAAATATATTGAGAAATTACCTTCTCCATCCTCATACCATCATATGTAAGATAGTAATTATTCTCATAATCAAATGCCTCAACAAATCTTGGTAAATCTATCATTTTATTGTTTATTCTCCATTCTTCGTAAGTTTAATTTGGCATGCATTTGCCTTCTTATTAGTGAAAAACCCGGATAGCTCAGTAGCGCGCTTTATATTCCAAGCTGCCAAACTAATCTCTTGTTCTCTCAGAAAATCTCTAGCCTTCTGTAGTCCGTCGCCAATAAAATTAAATAAGTTTGCTGTAGCCACAGCATCCACCCTGTTATCTAAAAGTCCTTCAGCAAGATGTTTATACTTACCTGCACCTCCTGCAAGTATTACAGGAATAGGAAAAGATTTAGGAATGGACGACAGCAACTCAAGTTCATATCCTTGGCCAGTCCCATCTCGATCCATTGAATTAAGGTAAACCTCACCTATGGGGAGGTTGGAAATCTCATTTAACCATTGTTCTAGATTTATTTCTAATTCTACAGTTCCATTATCAATCCAGACTGAATAGTTATCGCCATTCTTTTTGGCATCTACTGTTGCAACTACAGACTGCCTCCCAAATTCTTCAGCAATTTTCCTAATAACTTGAGGGTTTTTGTAGATTAAGGTATTGACAACAACTTTATCACTGCCAGAATGAAGTAAATTTTGTGCTTGCTCCAATGTGCGAATCCCCCCGCCAGCAGCGATTGGGACAAAACACTCTTCAGTCAATGAGTAAATATGTTTTTGGAATTTTTTCTCATCTCGATTCCCTCTAGTCACATCTAATATAATTAACTCGTCAATAGAAAATGCAATTTTAGAAAAATTATAATTCTTCTTTAACCAATTTAAATTACCAACCTTTTGTAATCGAAAGTTTCTACTTAACATAAATGAACCATTATCATATAATAAAGTAAAAATTACGCGTTTTTTAAGCAAATCTACCCTTTCTGTAAAAAATTTCTTAAGAAAATTAAACCATTTGTCTGACTCTTCTCTGGATGAAACTGAGCTCCGCAAATATTACCCATCTCAAATGCACAAAGAAACTCAATCCCATGATTACATGTTGCATATTGACACTCTAAACTTTCTACCAGCATGCGATATGAATGTGTAAAATAAAAGTCTGCCAATTTTGGCAGCCCATCAAATAGTCCTTTCCCCTCATTGAACGAAATAGAATTAAAACCCACGTGAGGTATCTTATCGACTTTTAATTCGTCTTGCGTAAATAACTCCACTCCATTGGAAATAAGGCCAAGTCCTGCAGTTCTGCCATTTTCAGTTCCATACGAACCCATTAATTGCATTCCTAAGCAAATTCCTAATATTTTTGCATTGTTATTTTGTAGAGCAGCCATAATAGCTTGGTCAATTCCCCTGCTTTTCAGTTCTCTCATGCCTTTTGAAAATGACCCTACTCCGGGTAAAATTAGAAATTTAGACTCCTCTATCTTTTTTGGACTAGAGACAAATTCAGTTTCAACTCCAAGATATTTTAATGCACTAATTACAGACCAAATATTCCCCATGCCATAATCAATAACAGAAACCTTAGGAGCTTGCATCATAGCACCTCAAATTTAGCTTTCCATCTTCCATTTTTTTTCAAAAATAGATCCTTATTTGCCCATTTATCTATAACAGCGTCAAACTCATCCATTGACATCTGATAATATTCCAAGTAAGTATCAATAAACTCCTCTGGATAATCCCCATCATATACTTGAACCAGATTAACGGCCTGACTACGAGTTAAAGCCCCTCGTCTAATCTCTATTCCAGCGTCCTGAGTTGCACGGCCAAATCCAAATTTTAAATACATAATATAAGCATGGAGAGAATATAGTGCTTGATCATTTTGAGAAAAATTTGTGAACGTACCACTATTATTACTATCATTTTCCTGGAGACCACAATGCTCTTTAGCGACTAAATAATTTCGATATGAATCCCAATTTTCAAAATATGACCAATGAGTAATCTTTATGTCTTTATCTTTCAACTCATGCTCATCAGGGAATTGAAAAAAATAAAGTTGAGAATCAGTTAGGCCGGAAGAATTTAACACTTTACTATATCCACCTTCAAGGTAAATTCTACGCATATAGTCAACATCATAAATTGCTGTATTTTTCGACTCAGTTGAACCTCCATACTCAACCTCTCCATCTTCGCCATAAAAAATAAGCGGAATACCTAAATTAACGGCTGTCCGAACCACAGCTGCCTGAATTGATATTAACCAACCATAGTAAGGGAAGCCTTTTTCTATAAATCCAATTCTATTTAAAATACGCATTGCCTCAGGATCAGGACTAATTTTCAAATGATTAAAACCGCTATCAATAAAATTACGGAGATTTAGATCACCTAGCTCTAACGATAATGGGGGAGTAACTGTAACAGTGAGTATATTCATTCCAAAATCATTTTTAAGCTTGTGTGCAACATACGATCCATCTTTTCCGCCACTAACAGGGACAACACAATCAAATCCCCCGTTAATATTTCGATGAAGTTCTAGAATTTCCTTCAATTCTTTTTGTCTGATACTCCAGTCTAATCTTTTTTTTTCTTCCATCCATTGGCATGAATTACACCAACCTCGTTGATCAAATTTAATTCGTGGCCTTGTTGACATATTCAAACAATTTTTACACCAAAATACTTTATTATTCACTTAAACCTTCCTATGGAATTTACCATGCAAATTACACCAGCCTCTTTTACAAATCCTATTCGAGGTCGCGTCGACATGCTTACGCAATTTTTACACCAGTATAAACTATCTAATTTCGTACTCATAAATTTCCTATTTTTTTAAATATGAAGAAGTAAATTCTTATTTACAGCAAAGATTTTTTCACTTCTATCCGTGTATCTTTCACGTCCTTAATTTCAACTAAATAAGCATTTATATTGGGATGTAACATCGGAAGAGTTGTATTTAATGTCGAGCCGAAAGAACAGATAGTAGTTGGTATCATTTTGGGTTTAGCATCGAGCAAAGCCAGCTCTAGTGGTAAATCAAAAAAAACAACAGGTATAGATTTTTCCTCAATACGCTTCATTTTACTTTCAGACGGGGTGCCTCTAGTTACACGCTTCCCTACATATATCATTTTTTTTCCTTTCTCCGCCCAATAGTCATTTATCTTCACTATTAATTGGATCTCTTCCTCCATTGTCAATATACCTTTCTCTGCCATTCTTGAACCTGCAAAATATATCAATGTATCTGAGTAACTTAGCATTGCATTTTCAGAAAGTTTACGGACAAAACTCAAAGCATTATATGAATCGGCACTCAATCCCAATTCTCTTGCATATATTGTAAAGAGATCAATCTCTTTATGAAGAAGATGGTTAAAATCAGACCCGAAATGAAGGAACTTATTAATACTTCCTAGAACGCCTTTATACTGAAGATAAGGCAAGAAATAACCATCTTTTATGTAATTATGATAGGCCTCATATGTAGCAAAACCATCATCAATAAGAATAAATCTAGAATCAGGAAACAATCGCCTCAAAAAGTGCATGAAGGTATTTCTAAAGTCCAATATAACAAACGTTGTCAACTGGCTCTTATATTTATAAAACAAAGAATAAGCAAACATGAACTTTCTAACTGTTTGAAAAACCTTTGTTTTTGGTAATACAACTTCACGGACATTATCCAAATCTAACAGCTTAATAGTACGTCTAATTTGCCTATATTCGCCATCAAGACGGTTTTTAACAAGGCAATACGTAACAAAGTGGTCCTCTTTACGAAGAAAGGACAACTCTTTAATACATATAAGGTGCATTGGTGATGTAGCAAAACAAACATATATCATACAAATCTTCTATAAATTTTGTCTTGCATAATGTACTCAAGTACCATGGTAATTACTCAGAATGATAAATATATTCATAATATGTTTAAAGTTTTTTGATTTTTTAAATGTAATTAATAAAATCAGAAAGCCTCTTTCCCATAACCTTCAAGGAAAAATTCTTTACAGCATATTCACGGCCTTTTTTACCACTTTTGAACCTCTCTAGAGGTTTATCTGCAAGCTTCATAACCAATTCTGCAAGCTCTTCACTGCCATTCTTATTAGATATGAAATAAGCTCCTGACCCCTGCAAAAAAAACTCATTCAAAGATGGAGTACTCGTTAGTATGACAGGATTTCCGCTAAATAAATACTCAGATACTCTTGATGGATAGAGAAATTCGGTCTCCTGACTTGGCTTTCTTAACATTATAAAAATATCAGTTTTACGCAATATATTGTCTTTTTCAATATTTGATACATATCCTGTTATGTTTACTTCATTTTGGATATAAGAATTACGAGTTAATTTTCTATGCCAATATCCCTCCAACCAACCACCGTTAATAGATCCAACAATATTTAGTTTAAAGTTTAATTTATTTTGTTTGCAAATCTTTAATGCCTTGATGATTATGGATGGTAGTTCTCTTCCAGAAAATTTTCCCATGAAAGTAATTTGCAACTTATCGGATTTAAGACTCGCATTATTTCTGTAAGAATCATTTGGATCTAGGAATCCTGGGATAATAGTTGCAGGTATATTTGCATTTTTAGTTTCAACTAACCATCTTTTACTTGAAATAATTGCTCCATCAAGCTTTTTCATTTGAAGCTTTCTAAACTTAAATTGCTGATAAATCACTCCATTAAATAAATGTCTAAATGAAAGTGAGTAATTCTCACCGCAATCTGCAATAATAAAAACATTGTTATCTTTACATATATTTAATAAAGGGGCGAGCAGTTGATATTGTGGAGAGTAAACAATAACTCCAGTTATGTTTAGCCGTTGTATTATTTCAGAGAGATTATTTTTATAAAACATAGCAGCATTTCCAGCAATTCTCATTGCGTTACAATGCCTTATAACAGCGCACAAACTTTTATCATATAGAATATACTTTTGCCCTTGCTGCTCTTTCAATTTCCAAGGCTTTCCTTGCATTTCATAAGGCCCAGAACCTATTGAAATTAAAGATTGAATACCCAATAACCTTAAAGCTTTTGACATTCTTGTGAGACGATTTAAGCCCGCACAAGGGATATCAATATCAAATGCCGTACAAATTAAAATTTTCATTTCGTAATCATTTTAATGGCACGCTCATCCATTGAATTAAGAGCGTCTAAATAAATATTTCTAGCCTCATATACTTTATCAATAATTAAATCATTAATATCAAATGAATCTAATTCATTTAAATCCCATGACAACGGAATATAAGATTTAGTAGTAAAAATATTTGGCCATGTTTCTACATGCGACATATCTGGTTTAATTAAAACAGCCCCTCCAATTACAGCTTCAAAATCTCTGTAGCATATCTCTCCCCATCCAAATGGAGATAACATTCCACGAGAAGAAAAAGATTCCTGGGTAAATCTCCATCTATCAACTTTTCCAGTTAAAAAAATATTTTTATTTTTTATTTTTTCTTGCATCAATACTCTTTGATACCCAATAGAATTACGATAAATAGAACTTTCAAATCGACTTGAAATATTACTTTTCTTGAGCTTTAAGTTAATGTCTTTTTCTAACTCATTTCTCATGGCATTAATATATTGCCTAATAGCAAATCTAACAGGAGCTATTGATGGCAAAGCGGACAATCCAGTAATTAATTTTCGAACTTTGGCATACTCTCTATTGAGTATGTTATTTCTTGATATCGGAAATGCCCCAATTCCAATATTCCATGCAATTTTTAACTTTGTTAGGTCAGCTCCATTCGATGATTGGTTTATAAAAAAATCTTTTCCATCATGAATATTATATTTACCATGATAATAATCACTGAATAGATGTCCACCATAAAACTTCTTCTTATAAAGATCTAAATTTTTAAAAATTGACCTCTTCCAATATTCATCAATAAACTCAAATGTATTAAATAATATGACTGATGTTGCAGCAGAATCATCAAAATAAATCACCTTTGTAAAGTTTTTCTTTAACAAAGAAAGTTCTTTTTTAACTTGCTCGTCACTTCTCTTTCCATCATGGTATCGTCTTACAAGGATTAACAAATCTCCCTGTATTTTAAAAATATTGAAGATTCTATAATCCACAAATTTCCAACTCGATTCGCTACTTGTTTTTTCAGAGGCAAGTATTAATGGGGTCAAACTATGAAAAACTTCTAGAGATGTATGCCCATGAGCTATAACTATTCTATTCATTTATATTATTAATTATTACAAACTCCAGCCATCATCAACAACAATATTTTGGCCAGTGACATATCTTGATAAATCTGAAAGAAGAAAAATAAAAGCGCCAACAACATCTTCTGCATCCAACATACCCTTATCATTACATGCCTTTTTATATTCCTTTAAAAATGATTCAGGCTGATCATCTAAAATTCCGCCCGGGCTTACGCAATTTACCCTAATATTATTTCCTTTATAGTATTTTGCTAGATAGCGTGTAATCCCTATTAATGAATGCTTAGCGGCAGTATACTCAATTGGAGATGTTATATTGGTATCTTTATAGTGCTCAAATTTTGGCGCCATAAATCCCTGTATAGACGATACAAATATCAAATTTCCACTTTTATTTTTGTAGAAATATTCTAATACTTTTTGCGCAAATAGAATTGAACCTCCGATTTGAGATGACAGATCCTGATATAAATACTTCTGTTTAATATCCTCAAACTTATTTCCCCACTGAGGAGAGCGAGGGTATGCGGAATGAATTACTGAATCGATGCGACCAAATTTTGAAACTGCTTTTTCAATGACTAAATTAACACCTTCTTCATTGCCCACATCTATATTTAATGCAAGACACAAATCACTACCAAACTCTGTTCTAAGAAGGTTTATTTGTTTATCATTTATATCAACCAAGACAACTCTACCGCCACATTCAATTATTTTACGAGAAATTGCTGATCCGATACGACCAGCACCACCAGTAACAATTACAACATTATCGCTCAACATAGAATGCCTCTATCAGCCATTAATAATTTAGCAACTCTAAAGTCTAACTCTGTATCAACATCAATCGCCCGCTCAGCAGGGATAATAACACCCTTTGATTTGCCATCCCAAATTGATTTATTATTCATAATGAAATCAGGGCGGGCTACAAAAGCAACTGTTGTTAAATCATAAGATACAGGTACATCTTGCCTTCTAGTCGGGTTGTTTTTATCCGTAATTATCAATTGTAAGTTTTCGTCGACATTTTTACTAACCATGTTAAACCATGGACTTCGATGAGATTCTGACATTGTGAGTACAATATCTGTTTCACTATCAAGTCTACTAAGACATTTTTTAACATCCTCTGGAAGTCTTAATGGTGAGGTTGTAGGTAAACTAATAAATTTATCAAAATCACCAATATTATTTCTAACCCAATCTATAGCATGCTTCCAAGATAACCATTCCGGACTATTATCATCACACAACTCAACTGGGCGATGAATAACTGTTGCACCATAATTTTTAGCAATCTCAGCAATTTCATCGGAATCAGTCGAAACAAAGCATTTTTGTATTTCATTTATCGATTGAGCAATATTAATTGAGTACGCTAACAAAGGAATGCCATTAATTTTTAAAATATTTTTTCCAGGTAGCCCTTTAGATCCACCTCGAGCAAAAACAAAGGCATATGTTTTCATCTTAAATGCTGCTCCTAATATTACTTGCTTGTATGGAGTCTATTAATTTAAGAACACTAATGCCATCTTCAATTGTTACTTTTGGTTTACCATCAGCCTCTATACATTCAAAAAAATGGTTTAGTTGGTTTATATACATTTCATCTCCGCCCTCTTGAAAATTCCAAGTATTAATTGTGCTATTTACATCTGTCCAAGTGACATTGTTTTTGATAAGATCCCATTTTAACTCTCCCTTGTCCGTCTTGACAGAACAGAATCTTGAGGAGATTTGACTACAAAAATCTAAATGGATGTAAACTGGCTTATTGTTATGTGTTTCAAAAAAAATATCCACCATATCTTCAACATCTATATCCAATGTTTTGCTATTACTTAACATTGAACTTACTGATTTAAAAGGGCCAAAAAACCAGTTTGCATAATCAATTTCATGGCTAAGCTCGAGCAATGCACCACCACCAAGCTCCTTTCTTGCTGAAACAGCATTACGGTAATCTTGATCAGGCCTCCATTTTGGCAAATAAGACTCACACTTTATTGTTACGGATAAAATATTTCCTATAATGTTATCTTGTATTTTTTTATGAAAAAAAGAAGCTGCAGAGGTATGCCTAAGACAATAACCCAATAACACTAAAGTCTTTTTCTCCAACCAAGCTTTATACAATTTTTCTGCTAAAGCTACCTTATGCGACAATGGCTTTTCTACCAGAATTGGAACTCCATGCTCTATAAGCTTTATAGCATCAGAAACATGAGAAACTACCGGTGTTGCAATAATGGCAGCATCAATCCCAATTGATATTGCTTCAGATAAAGTATGCACAACAACATCGGCTAACTCCTCCTCCGGCCAATTTTTTCCTTGTCCAGATCTAACTAGTATAACTTGCATACCCGGTCTAACCTCTCTTACTAACCGTAAGTGACGCCTGCCAATACTCCCTAAACCAACAACAGCTATTTTTTTTATTTTTTTATCCACGGTCATCTTTTTTTACTAAAGCAGAATATTTCAAAAAAAAAATAAATATAATTTAAAACTCTCACGCTTTTAGGTTTATTGCCTGCTTCGTATATAAAAATAAAAACACAAACCTAACTTTTTCTTTTATCAAGATCTGCATACAATCCACTCCAATTAACTTGCCCTTGATCAAGCTCATAAATTAAATCACAATTTTTCATTGTAGATATTCGATGACTGACCATTATGATGGTTATATTTTTATTTATTTTATAAATTTCGTTCATTACTAAATTTTCTGTTTTTTCATCTAATGCACTGGTCGCCTCATCAAATATAATTACATCAGATTGTTTATAGAGTGCTCGAGCAATTCCAATACGCTGTCGCTGGCCACCTGATAGTCGAGTGCCCCTTTCTCCAACAATTGTTTCATATTTAAAATCTAATGATTCAATAGTATTCGATATCCCTGCTTGTTTAGCAGACAAAGCTACCCTAGCATGATCGATTTTATCATCCAATATTCCAAATGCGATATTTCTAGTAATAGTGTCATCTATAAGAAATATATTTTGAGGGATGTGTGCAATATGCGCTTGCCATTCATTGTAATTATATGAATTAACCTCCACTCCGTCGATAGTAATTACACCTTCAACCGGTTTTAACAAACACATAATAATATCAAGAAGTGTGCTTTTCCCCCCACCAGTTTGCCCTATAAAACCAACCCTTGAACCTTTAGGAATTTCAATATTGATATCATTTAATACCTGCTTGTCGCTTTTTCTGTAAGAAAAACATAGGCTTTTAAGTTTTATCATCTTGTCAAATGTTAAACTTTTTGTGTTACTTCTTACCTTATTTTTTTTCAATGGCTTTTTAACTAAGCTCATTACTTCCTGAAGAACGGCTTGTGAACCGTAAACAGATGACCATGAACTATATGACTGTTGAAGCAGTGGAAGAATACGTTGTGCTCCCAAAGCAAAAGCTCCCAATACTGGAATTATTTTTGATAAATTACCATCATTTCCTCCCATGTTGTATGCAATTAAAGCAATTAATATCATTCCTAATGACTCAACTGCATAACGAGGGCTTTGGCTTAAAATCTGGTTATTCGCTATAGCCCGCCTTAGCATTATATCTTCACGATGAAAAGAGTTTTTATACAGGTGATACAAATCATCTAAAATAACATTACGAATTCCTCCAAGCCCTTCTTGAACAAATTTAATTATTGTATTAGTTTTTGTATTGATTATTTTGCCATTCTTAAGTACTTTGCTTCGAGTTGTAAAAACAATAAAAACATATATAACAATAAAACCAAACAGAACTGATAATGCCACAAAAGGATTCAAATAAATAAGAAAGGCACTCATCGCAATAAGTAAAAAAAAGGAGCTCATTATAATTAATAGAGGCTTAATTGTTTGAGCGACAACTAGATTAACTTTGGTTGATACTAAAGAAATTACTTCACTACTATTGCGAGACATGTGCTCTTCATAGGACTGCTGCAGTATGAATTGATAAATATCATAACCTAGGTCTGCCCCAATTGCATGAGAGACTCTTGTTTGAACCCAAAGCAAACCAATACGCATCAAACCGGAGAGAGTAGATGCCACAATAAATATTACTGTGAATGGAAATAATAACTCTTTATGGTTTGTTATCCCCAAAAACTGTATAAATGGAAGGGCCAACTCATGTTTAAAGATAGCTTCTGAATTAGATAGAACACTAAGAAAAGGAATTACAGCTCCAATACTTAGAACCTCGGCAACTGTAGTTACCAGCATTAAGATAAGTAAAAAACCAAGCTGTTTTTTTCTTTTACGGCTTAGGTAGACCCAAATTTTTTTAATTGCGCTTGAGACTATCATGTAGATCTTGAACCATTCATGGTGGGAGCAACCGAACTAGTCCTTAGTACTGGAGACCATGAAATTATAGAATATCCCTCAATAAATAAACTGCCGACTCCTGTTCTTATAATCTCATGTATTACCACTTTACCTTTTTTCTCTAAACATTTTAATTTACTGATATAGCCGTCTAGATACCCTCTTTTCTTAAAATAACTTATAGAAAGATACTGTAATAGCTCATTATCATCTAACGGCTCAGACATTGGCTCAATATTTACAATTATTGAGGCTTTATTAGCCATCCAATAATCAATAAGGCTATCTGTACTTGCTCCTAGTTGCTCTAAAGCAGCAAATGTATAAATAGATGAATTTGGCTGCAACTTTATATCAAAATCTGGATTAAAATTATCAAAGACAGTTCCATATAGATTATTGTCATTCAAATCTTTGGCGACATTTTTTATTATTTCTACACCTGACTTCGCCCACTCCATAGAATGAAGGCCTGCATCCTTATTTACCTCTCTTACCCTTAATAGATTATGTCCGGTGCCGGCTCCAAACTCATACACGTTTTTCGATTCTTTGAAGTATTTTTCAAAAATAATATATTGCAAAATACTTACCAACCCAATCTCAAAATTATCACTTTGGGGTAATATAAAATCACCATTTAGTCTTTGGACTTTATATTTTTCGAAGTACTTAGGTACTAGAGAATTTAAATTTCTAAATTTTAAGTAATCATTTAAATTTTCTAGCCAGCCATCTTCCCATTGTTTTTTTCTGTGTGACCCAGCAACCACAGGGCTATGAGAGAGTAAATATTTTACAAGCTTAAGCAAAATATCATCTCTTTGCTTCTTACTTGGCAACGAATACTTTAAATTTTTTTCCTGAATTTTATTTTTTATAAATGGGGAAATTATTCCCAAATTATCAAAATCTTTTCCCTCTATATTAATTAAATTTTCTCTTATATTACTCATAATTTCTAATCCATTTAATAGTATTTTTTAGCCCTTGCTCAATTTCAACATACTTTTCTATTCCGTATTCTTTTTCTATTCTTGATAAATTTAACCCAACAAATTCTGGAGCACCTTTGAGAGATGATTCAGATTTACCTGGTACCTTTATATCAACGTTCATCTGTTGGCCTATTTTTGTAGCTAAATCTTTTATACTTAGTACGGATCTTCCACCCACGTTATATGTAGAGTTATTATTTTTTGTCAAAATATTTAAAAGCATAATTACAATGTCTGCAATATAACCATATGTTCTCATTGAAAGCCCGCTATCCAACAAATCAATTGATCCTTTAATACCTTTTTGTATAAATTGATTCAAAACTCTCTCATCATTTGGTCTAACACCCGGTCCATATGCCAGGGCAAGGCGTGCTGAAGCAGCACTAACACCTTTCTCTCTCAAAATATTAACAATAGCCTCACCAGATCTCTTTCCTTCAATATAACAAGACCTCGGATGTTCGGGGCATGTGGTACCAATATCGGACTCTATATTCTCTTGACTAGAACAACCACTATATATTTCTGAGCTACTTAAAAATAAAAACTTTCCTTCTTTTTTTAACTTTCTAGATAAAGAAATTGTTGCGGAAGTATTAATTGAGATAGTTTTTAACTTATCGTTGAGAAACTTTCCTGGCTGTCCATAGCCTGCACTATGAATGATGCATTCTGACTTAGGAAGCCCTTCCACAAAGATGCAGTCACTCAAGTCTCCAATAATAGAATTTACACCGTTTTTTTCAAAAACTTTTTTAATTATTCCATTCGGTTTACTATAAGATAATGCATTAATATTGATGCGTTTTTTCGCATAATTATTATTGAAGTAATTTAGTGCGCAAATAATATTGAATCCCACCAGCCCAGTTGCGCCGGTAATAGTTACATCTAAGCCATCTAAACTTTTTAAGTTTATTCGATTATTTACATATCTAGCATCGCTATCAAGAAGTTCCAGTAAAATATCACTCTTCCTCAAAAATTCTCTCCATTACCTTCCCTCTTATTGATTCTGAATCAAGTCCAACTATCGTATCGATTTCTTCTTTTTTCCCATATTTATTAATAAAATTATTAGGTACGCCTATACTTGTGATCCTACCTAGCGGCTCGTTACTTTCTCTCATAATATTAGTTATTATAGGACTGCTATAATACGGCTCGACCACAATTATCTTATTCCTTAAAAAATGTTTAATAGAGGAAAGGTCAAAAGGCTTAACTGTTGTACAGTAAACTAAAGTTATATCTAGATCACTTGTGGCATCTAACACTGACTGTAATACTGTTCCTACTGCAATAACAACAACATCGCCATCTTCTCTTAAAATTATATTTTTTCCGAACTCGACATCGTATGCATCTTTATTACTTGACTCACTCAACCTGTAGTAGGTAGTAGCTCCATTATCATAACTTTGGGTAAATATTTGATCAAACTCATCAGGGTGGCCCGGTACCACTATCTCAATATCTGGAATTTCGTTTAGGGTTGGAACATCGGCAGGACAATGATGTGTAGGGCCTAATGCAGCATAGTCATATGACCCTCCAACAGACACAAGATTTGCACTAAGTCCCTGATAACACAAATCAACTTTTATTTGTTCTAGTGCTCTTTCTACTATAAAAGGAGCAATTGTATGGACAATTGGAACTAGCCCACATAAAGATAACCCAGAAGATAAACTAATAGTACTTTGCTCTAATATCCCTATATTGTAAGCTCTGTCTGGATAAGAGGATAAAACTTCTCTAAACCCATAAACACCAATGTCCCCCAACAAGAGAACTGCATTGCTATTATTCTGCATTATTTTACTTATCGTATTTACAAACTGTTTCCTCATGACAGCTCTTTGATCATACTATCCAGCTCTTCTTTTGAAGGATGTCTATGATGCCATGCATGATTGCCTTCCATTTCTTTAATGCCATGCCCTTTGATAGTATGCGCAATGATAGCTATTGGTTTACCTGATGAATGATAATTAAGTGAATCATATATTTCAACATAAGAATGACCATTAATAACTAACACATCCCAGCCAAAAGCTTTTAATTTGTCTTCTAACGGATCTAGCTTTATTGCTCGATCATTTGACCTGTTATAGTCAATAATACAACATAGATTATCTAGATTGTGTTGTGCACCTAGCAACATAGATTCCCAAAATGTCCCTTCATTACTCTCACCATCACCAACTACCACAAAAATTCTATTGGATAAGCGTTTGATCTTAGATGCTAAGGCTATACCTACAGATATAGGAATCCCATGCCCAAGAGAGCCTGTTGAAGCTTCCACCCCAGGAACTTTTTTCCTACTTAAGTGCCCACCCAAAATACTATCGTGCGAACAAAAACTCATTAATTGCTTCTTAGTTATAAAGCCTTTTTCTTCCAAAATTGAGGCATGCGCAAGTGAGGCGTGACCTTTACTTAAGATCATAAAATCTCTATCCTCATCACTTATATTATCAAGCGTTAAATTCATAACTTGATCATATAAAACAAATAATATATCTATTATCGAAAAAGAACTTCCTACATGCCCATCCTTTGATGAGTAAGAAACTTTTAATATATTCTTTTTAATGTTATTGATTCTTTCAGTGCTCATAAATATTTATCTTGATACCCAGGTAAAGTTTAATAGCTAATTTGCAATAGGCTTTTATTAAAGAGAGTCTCTTGAAGAAAGAATTGGTTTTTTCACAGGCCAATCAATATTAAGGTCCTTGTGATCCCATGATCGAGTAAACTGCTTGTTGGTGTCGAGATACTGTCCCGTATAGGCTAGTTTATAATGATAGACAGCTTGTGGACTTGACACATAATATGCATTACCTACACCAGGGGGGATTAGCACTAGAAGCTGATTACTCTTATTGATAACCAATTTTTCCCATTTCATAAATGTAGGTGATCCCTCTCGGAAATCTGCAACCACTTGATGTACTTCTCCAAAAACACAAGTAACTAACTTCCATGATTTACTATCACCATGAAACCCTCGTAAAACATTATATCTAGACTCAGAAAATTTATCATGCTTGAAATATAAATCATCTGGCAACAATTTTTCAACTTTATCTTTTAAAAATGAGGTCCAAATATTCCCTCTTATATCCTCAGAAATTGACGGTTTTAGAATATAAACCCCTTTTACCTTAGTAGACTCTTGTATATCAAATTCAATACTCATTCTTGCCCGCCAAAATGATCATTTTCCAAGTCGTATTTAACCATACCTGAAACTAATTCTTGGAAAGAAACTGTTCTTTTCCAGCCTAACTCTTTTTCAGCTTTAGTTGGATCTCCGAGAAGTAACTCGACTTCAGCCGGCCGAAAATATTTCACCTCTACCTCTACCAGAACCTCTTTAGTTTTACTATTAATACCCTTTTCATCAATACCTTTACCTTGCCATTCAATATCTACATCTATTTCTTTAAATGCAACTTCCACGAACTCACGAACTGTATGAGTTTCTCCAGTTGCAATCACATAATCTTGTGGCTTATCCTGTTGTAGCATAAGCCACTGTGCGTAAACAAAATCTTTGGCATGACCCCAGTCACGTTTTGCATCCATGTTTCCTAATTTCAATACCTTTTGTCGTCCTTGATGAATACGTGCAACAGCTTGAGTAATCTTTTTAGTTACAAATGTCTCTCCACGTCGAGGAGATTCATGATTAAACAAAATTCCATTACATGCAAAAAGTCCATACGATTCACGATAGTTAACTGTCACCCAATAAGCATAGAGCTTCGCAGCTCCATAAGGAGATTTTGGATAAAAAGGCGTAGATTCACTCTGAGGCTCCGTACCAGGAATACCACCAAACAATTCTGAAGTTGATGCTTGATAATACTTGCAATCAACCTTAGAATCTCGGATAGCATCCAGCAATCGGATAGCACCTGTTCCATCAACTTCTGCAGTATACTCTGGCACTTCAAACGAAACCGCAACATGTGATTGTGCACCCAAATTATAAACTTCATCTGGTTTAATTCTAGCTAATAATCTATGTAAATTACTAGAATCAGTTAAATCACCATAATAAGTGTAAAAATTTGATTGCTTAATTAGATGGTCTATTCTGTGTGTATTAAATATAGATGACCTACGAATAATGCCGTGAACTTCATATCCTTTCTCCAAAAGTAATTCAGCTAGATATGATCCATCTTGACCAGTAATTCCTGTAATAAAAGCTTTTTTCATTTATTTATTCTTCCATAGATATCTTTAATTCTAATTATGTCATCTTCTCCAAAGTATTTACCACTTTGAACTTCAATGATCTCTAAACGATTTTTACTATTGTTTGCAAGGCTATGTTTCTCTCCCTGAGCAATAAATATCGATTCTCCAGAAGTTAATTTCTGAGTTCTATCCTCAATTCTTATTGTTGCAACTCCATCAATCACAGTCCAATGCTCCGATCTTTTTTTATGATATTGATAAGATAATTCCCCACCGGGTTTTACATAAAGCCTTTTAACTTTATAAAAATTACCTTCATCTATTACATCAAACCACCCCCATGGTCTATATACTTTTTTATGATTATATAATTCCTCTCGATTTTTTTTTGGCAAGCGACTTAAAGAATTCTTCAAATCATCAGCCATTTCTTTTGAGGAAATAAGTGTTGCATCTGGGGTATTAATAACAACCAAATTATCGACACCTAAGGTTACCACCAAATGATGATTGGAGTCGATATATGAATTTGTGGTTGCCTCTACATATGTGTCCCCTTTGATTACATTGTTATTTGAATCTTTTTTTCCCAATGAAAAAAGTGAATTCCAAGATCCAATATCACTCCAACCAACATCAAACTGAATCACAGTAGTTTTATTACTCTTTTCCATTAGGCAATAATCAATGGAATCACTTGGACATTCAGCAAATGCCCTTTCTTCTAGTCTAATAAAATCAAGATCTTTTGATGAATTTTTTAACGATTCTTTTGTTTTGTTTAGGATCTTTGGATTAAATATAAGCATTTCTTGTAAAAAGGTATCTGAGTCAAACAAAAATATCCCGCTATTCCATAAATAATTTTTTTGATCTAAAAAAAATTCAGCAGTTTTTAAATCAGGTTTTTCAGTAAATTTTTCCACCTTATACACACCATCTTGAATGTATTTTGAATATTTAATGTAGCCATAGTTTGTATTCGGGCTTATAGGGCTAACACCGAAAGTTACCAGTGCTCCATTCGCGGCTTGTTTTCTTGCTGTATCTATTGCTTCATAAAATTTTGTAATATTTTTAATACAATGATCAGCGGGTAATATTAATAAATGACAATTTTCAAATTTATTTTTAGCTTGAAGAGCTCCTACTACAATTGCTGGCGCTGTATTTTTTCCCTCAGGCTCGAGAATTATTGTTGGATTAATTAGGCCAATATCCTTACATTGCTCTGCCACTAAAAACCTATGTTCACAATTGGCAATAATAATAGGAGATTCTACGTCTGGGATCTCTTGTAGTCGCAATATTGTTTCTTGAAGCAAGGAGTTGTTACTAAGAAGTGGAAGGTACTGCTTAGGGTATTGTTTTCTAGAAAGCGGCCACAATCTTGTACCAGAGCCTCCACATAGTATTACAGGCACTAATCCCTGGTTTAAATTATTACTCATTAAGTTTACCTGCCTCAATTCTTAGTTGGTTAATTTCCTCTCTAAGATCTTCGTATTCCTGGGTTTTAATTTTTATAAATTGAAGAGTCAACCTTCCTTTCTCTTTAATTCCTTTTGGGGTTAAAAAATATGAATATTGAATTTTATTATTATTATTTTTAAAATTATCAACCTTAATAAGCCCTTTTTCTATAAGCATTTTCATACAATAATTAATTTTCCCTAAACTTAACCCCAGGTTTGTTGATAAAACCCTCTGGGACGATAAAGGGTTTGTTTCTAGAAATTGAAGCATTTTAAATAAATGATGAGTCATATTTAATAATTAAACTATGTGTTTAAATCTTATTGTATATGACTGTTCAATATATGAACACATAAAATTTATGGAGAATAATAATCTAAATACCATTTGGTGAAATTTTCGATTCCCTTAGTAATCGTAACCTTAGGTTTAAAAGAAAAATCTTTAACCAGATCATCAATATCAGCATAGGTATTAAGAATATCTCCTGCTTGCATTGGAAGTAACTCTTTTTTTGCGGTTACTCCTAATGAAAGCTCCAATGCTGTTATGTAATCCATAAGATCAACAGGCTTGTTATTCCCTATATTGTACAAACAATAAGGAGCTGAAGAGGTTGCTGCATCTGGATTTCTATTATCCCAAAATTTGTTTGATTGAGCAGGCTTATTAATTACTTTTGTAATGCCAGCTACCACATCATCAATATAAGTAAAATCCCTCTTATGTTTTCCATGATTATAAATCTTAATAGTTTCATTGCTCATAATTGCCTTAGTAAATTTTTGTAGTGCCATATCCGGCCTATCATAAGGTCCATAGACTGTAAAAAAACGTAATCCAGTAGTTGGTAGATTATATAAATGTGAGTATGAATGTGCCATTAACTCATTAGCTTTTTTGGTAGCAGCATATAAGCTTACTGGATGGTTCACTGGGTCATGAGTTGAGAACGGTTGTTTGCTATTTAAACCATAAACAGAGCTTGAAGATGCGTAAATTAGATGTGAGACTTTATTGTTTCTACAACCCTCGATTATATTTGCGAACCCTACAAGGTTGGAATCAATATAGGCCATTGGGTTTTCTAAAGAATATCTAACTCCAGCCTGAGCAGCTAAATTTACTACGCTATCAAATTGATAATTTTGAAATAGATTTGTTATTTCCTGTCTGTTTGATATATCAATTTTCAGATGCGTATAATTTGGGTGATTCAAATGACGGGCTAGTCTTGCATCCTTTAGCGCTGGGTCATAATAAGTGTTGTGATTATCAACACCGATTACTGTATCCCCTCTGCTTAATAGCTCTACAGAAAGAGCAGAGCCGATAAAGCCAGCAGAACCTGTTACTAAGACTATCACCTAATTGGACTCTCTTTTAATTAAATCTAACATTAAACCAACTTAGTCAGCATGAAATATATCTCTAGTAAAAACCTTGTCTGCAACATCATTAAGTTCATTGCTCATTCTATTAGTTACTATTATGTCACTCATATTCTTAAACGAACTAAGGTCCTTAACAACTTTTGAATAAAAAAATTCTGGCTCTTTAAGCAAAGGTTCAAAAATAACCACATTAATACCCTTAGCTTTGACTCTTTTCATAACTCCCTGAATAGAAGATTCTCTAAAATTATCAGACCCAGACTTCATGAGCAAACGATAAATACCAACAACCTTTGGATTTTTGTTAATAATAGATTCCGCAATAAAATCTTTTCGAGTTGAATTAGCTTCTACAAGAGAGCTTATTAAGACATTAGGTACATCTTTGTAGTTAGCACGGAGTTGTTTGACATCTTTTGGAAGGCAGTATCCCCCGTATCCAAAAGAGGGATTATTATAGTAATCACCTATCCTAGGATCGGCGCCTATTGATTCAATAATACTTTTTGAATCAAGCTCATGAATTGATGAGTAAGAATCTAGCTCATTAAAAAAAACAACCCTCATTGCGAGATATGCATTTGCAAAAAGTTTTGATGCCTCTGCTTCTGTTGAGCTCATATAAAAGGTTGGAATATCCTCTTTTACTGCACCAGATTTTAAAAGATCAGCAAACACTTTGCACGCCTCACTTTTACCTCCAATCACGAGTCGGGATGGATATAAGTTATCATGTAACGCCCGCCCTTCTCTCAAGAACTCAGGGGAAAAGATAATATTTTTATAGTTGAACTTTTCCTTCATTCTTTCTGTGAAGCCAACAGGAACGGTAGATTTTATTATTATAATAGCTTTGTTACTATCTCTTAAAATATTACTAATTACACTCTCAACTGACTTCGTATCAAAGTAATTTGCTGTCTCATCATAGTTGGTTGGTGTTGAAATTATCACATAATCAGCATCGCTATACGACACATTTTCTGCTGATTCAGTATTAATACTTAAGGATTTGGTGGCAAGATAATCAGATATCAGATCATCATGAATAGGTGATTTTTTTTGAGCTATTAACTTAAGACGCTTTTCATCAAGATCTATTGCGAGAACATTATTATATTGAGCCAAAAGAACTGCATTGCTAAGCCCTACATAGCCTAAACCAACAACGACAATATTAAATTTTTTCATATGTTGATTCCTAAACCTTCCTCGATCAGGTCACAAAGAATATGGCCTATGGTGATATGCATTTCTTGGATCCGTGCAGTGGATTTTGAGGGTATAACGATAGTATGAGATGCTTCATGCAATGCCGTACCACCGTCTTTACCTAAAAGTCCTACGGTATGTAATTCATTTTCATTAGCTACTCTTAGTGCATTATTGACATTCTCACTTCGCCCCGAAGTTGAAATTCCGATAAGAACATCTCCCTTACTACCAAGAGCTTCAATTTGTCTTGAAAAAATATATTCATAGCCATAATCGTTCACAATACAAGTCATCACGGCAGAATCAGAATTAAGTGAAATAGATTTTAATGGTTTCCTGTCTCCCTTGAATCGACCAATTAACTCACCTGCGAGATGCTGAGAGTCAGATGCACTTCCTCCGTTACCACACCAAAAAATAGTGTTCCCGTTATCCAAGGCTTTAATTAAAAGAGATGCCACGTTGGCAATCTGAGCCTCTAAGCTGCCTAGCTGATCAAAAACTTCTTTATGCTCATCTAGGTTCCTTTTAATAGTATTTTTCATCAAATATTTTCCAAAAATTTTCTGAGTGTATTTTTTGATTCTTCTGTCTCATTTTTTATCTGTTCATTTATGTCATTGGTTTGTTTTTGTATTTTTTCCTCAATAATCTGATCTGCTTTGCGCTCAAAGTAATCAAACTCAATGTTAGGAAGTCTTGTAGCAATTGAAGCCCCGATGATCACACCTAAAAGTACGCCCAATAAAAAACGAATCATAAATTTTAATGAAGAAAGATTTATAAAGAAAGATTATTTTAACTGATAACAGTTAAAACCAATAAAAAAAACCGGCCTAAGCCGGTTTAATTATAATTAATGTTGTGTTTCCACCTCATTATCAAGGATCTGTTTTATCCTTAATTTTTCCTTTTTAAAGCGCCTAAGGCGCTCATCCGGTATATAATTCTTGTAGCCAGAGTCAATAATTTTTTCAAGTTCTTGGTGTCGCGTGATCAACTGTTTTAAGTCCATACGGCTCCCTATTAAAATAATTAAGGTTAATAAATGAAATGTAGTCTTAAATTAAATAAACTGTACCGGGTGATCTCCCTTTATAAAATTTACACTTTTACTTTATACCTCTTAAAATAAATTACTAGCCCTATTTAAAAGCCTTTATTTTTAAAAAATAAATAAAAAAGAATCATCATAAGAATTATGCTGATAGCCATAATTGCTGACCCTTTAGGATCATTTTTGATAAATAAAAACACTGAGCGGTAGTAATAGAGAAGAAAAATGGCTACGAATAGCAAACCAATGATACTAAATAAGGAATTCATCATATAATTATAGATTAAATAATATTTTAAAGGCATTTATGAAGTCATTAGTAAAGAGACATGCAAAAAAAGGTTTGTGGTTAGAGGACATGCCAGAACCTGAAGTTGGAAATAATGACGTTTTAGTAAAGATTCACAAGACGGCAATATGCGGTACCGACATTCATATCTACAACTGGGATGAATGGGCACAAAAGACAATTCCTATACCAATGATAACTGGCCATGAATATGCTGGAGAAATTATTGAATTAGGATCTAATGTAACCGATCTTGAGGTGGGTGATATTGTGTCAGGTGAAGGTCACATAACTTGTGGTCGTTGCAGAAATTGCTTGGGTGGAAAAATTCACTTATGTCCAAATACTATAGGGGTAGGCGTTAACCGTGCTGGGGCCTTTGCGGAATATCTCTCGGTACCAGCTAAAAATATTTTTAAGCCTAGTAGGCCAATTTCAACCGATCTCTTATCTATATTTGATCCGTATGGAAATGCAGTTCATACCGCCCTTTCATTTAATATGGTTGGCGAAGATGTTCTAATTACTGGAGCAGGACCTATAGGTATGATGGCTGCTTTAGTTGCTAACCATGCTGGGGCTAGAAATATTGTAATTACAGATATCAATGAATACAGGTTGGATTTGATAAAAAAAATACTTCCAAGAGTGGTAACTATTAATGTAGCTAAAGAGGCCATAAGTAAAGACTTGATGCATTCACTAGGTATCTTTGAGGGATTTGATGTTGGTATGGAGATGTCAGGTTCTCCCAAAGCATTTAGTGACATGCTTGATAATATGATCAACGGAGGCCAAATAGCAATGTTAGCAATTATGCCATCAGGCTCAGGTATCGACTGGGATATGGTTGTATTTAAAGGGCTAACTATTAAAGGTATCTACGGGCGTGAAATCTTCGAAACCTGGTACAAGGGTTCCATGATGGTTCAAAGTGGACTTCCACTTGAGAAAATGATTACTCATCGATTCAACTATCAAGACTTTCAAGAAGGATTTGATATCATGCGATCTGGTAAATCAGGCAAAGTAATCCTAAACTGGTTATAAATTAAAAGGGTAATAAATGAGTATAAAAAAAACAAGAGAAGGCTTATCTTTAGACCTTGAAGAAATTAAATCATCAGGCTTATGGAAGACTGAGCGGTTTATTGATTCAGACCAAAATAATATGATTACACTAGATGATGGACGTAAAGTTCTTAATATGTGTGCCAATAATTATCTTGGTTTAGCAAATAATAGTCGTGTTATTGATGCAGCTAAAAAAGGTCTAGACCGATGGGGCTTTGGGTTAGCTTCAGTGCGATTCATTTGTGGAACACAAACCCTGCATAAAACACTGGAGAAAAAAGTTAGTGAGTTTCTTGGGATGGAAGACACAATTCTCTATGCGGCATGCTTTGATGCAAATGGAGGTCTTTATGAAACACTTCTTAATAAAGAGGATGCAGTAATTTCTGATGAGCTTAATCACGCTTCTATTATTGATGGAGTTAGATTATCAAAAGCTCAGCGCTACCGATACAAAAATAATGATATGAATGACTTGCGACTTAGGCTGATTGAAGCAAAAGAAAATGGGGCTAGGAGAATTCTGATTACAACAGATGGAGTCTTTTCTATGGATGGAAGTATTGCTCAACTTGATAAGATTTGTGACCTAGCAGATGAGTTTGATGCAATGGTTCATCATGATGATTGCCACGCTACTGGATTTATGGGGAAGACTGGCCGTGGTGTTCATGAGTATTGTAATGTTATGGATCGCGTTGATATTATTACAAGTACATTTGGAAAAGCCCTTGGTGGGGCTTCAGGTGGCTTTACATCAGGACGTAAAGAAATAATAGACCTTCTCCGACAACGATCGCGCCCGTATCTTTTTTCAAACACATTAGCACCTAGTATATGTGCAGCTACAGTTGAAGTTATTGATATGCTCTTAGAGTCAACTGACCTTCGTGATCGACTTGAAGAAAATACTCATTACTTTCGAAAAGGGATGAAAGATGCTGGCTTTGCAATAGATGAGGGTGACCACCCTATTGTTCCTGTTATGCTAGGTGATGCAAACATAGCTCAGGAAATGAGCCGACAACTTCTTGAGCAGGGAATCTATGCGATTGGCTTCTTTTTTCCAGTTGTCCCAAAAGGTAAAGCAAGAATTCGTACACAAATATCAGCCGCCCATACCAAAGAAGATTTAGATAAGGCAATTAAAGTATTTAAGTTGACACGGGATTCAATTACTAAATAAAGAATTACTTTGTGAAATCAAACTTTCTAACGAAGTGACAGCTGTAACCATCTGGATTTTTTAAGATATATTTTTGGTGCGACTCTTCAGCAGGATAAAAGTTAGCGAAAGCAATAACTTCAGTTACAACAGGATCCTTCCACTCATTTGATTTATTAACTAATTTTATCGTTTGGAGTGCAGTATTCTTTTGCTGGTCATTGATATAAAAAATTGAAGACCTGTATTGAGCTCCCCTATCATTACCCTGCTGATTAATGGTTGTAGGATTATGCATTTTAAAGAAGTGAAAAAGCAAGTTTTGATAACTCAACTCATTACTGTCAAATTTAATCTCTATACTTTCCGCATGACCAGTATCTCCTTTAGTTACTTCCTTGTAGGATACATTTTTAATATGTCCGCCAGAAAAACCAACTTTTGTATCCAAAACTCCAGGAATTTTTCTAATTAGATCTTCAAGCCCCCAATAGCAGCCGCCAGCTAGGTAAGCAGACTGTAAATTTTCTTCTTTTGGGTCAGCATGTGTTGGATTAACCATAAACATTAAAATTAAAAGTATTTTCTTCATTAGTAAATAATAATTTTATATTAACAGTTATAAGTTTTAGACAGGTAAAAAAAGGCCATAATTGCAAAAATAAAACCTATAGGCAGGGAATCTAACCATAACTCAGTTAACTTCTTCTTCTTACCAAAAACCAAATTATATAAAATAAAAATAAGCCAACAGCTAATAAACAAAGAAGGTATTACAATTAGATAGAAGTCGCAAACATCAATTACTTTTTCGATATCTGCGACTGTATGATGACTTGTTATTGGACTATATATTTGATCCATTAATTGATTATTTCTCTAAATTACTTAACTTCTGATAAATACTTAGAAAATCTTCCCTTGCCAGCAGCAAATTTTTTCTCTAGTTTCATTGCAGCAGCTTTTGCCTCTTTATGATTACCACTCGGATCGCCAACTACTACCAAGCCGACCATACCAAACATAGCATGAGGAGTACAGTTATAACCATATAAACCATCAATATCAAACTTCACTGAAATAGATTTATCCCCAGCCTTTTTAGTTAAGCTCCCCATCCATGGTTTTGCGCCTTTTGGAAGCATCTCTTTAATAGAAGCTGAGTTATGCATTGCATCACCTATCCAGGTTACAGTATCGCCTTTTGCGATTTTAACAACGGCGGGTTCAAATATAAAAATATCTGGAGCTTTTCCATTTACCATCTTAACTGTATGTTCTTTAGCAACAACATTCCCAATTGAAAAAATTAGTACTGTCAAAAATAATGCTTTTATATTTTTCATACCTATTACTCACTCCTCATAAATTTAGAATAAAAATTTAGAACTACAAATAAATTTTTCTTTTAATTGACAACTATTTTATTGACCCTATTAAGCATTAAGAAGTTCTTTATAAATACTAAAAAAATTCTAAAAAAATTTATCGACTATAGAATTCAACTACCGAAGTAGGACTCATGATTGTTGCATACGGAATTTCATCTGAATCTGGGTACCTGACATAAATTACCTTAAATGCTTTCGGCTCTAACGATATATATTCAGGTAACTCTCTTTCAAGTTTCTGAATTGAGGCAATAACAAAAGGAATTGACCTACTTTTTTCCCTTACTTCAATTACATCTCCAGGCTTGCATCTATATGAAGGAATATTTACAACTACCCCATTCACAGTTAGGTGCTTATGATTAACAAATTGTCTTGCAGCAAAGACAGATGGCACAAGATTAGATCTATAAACAATTGCATCCAACCTTGACTCAAGAAGAATCAGGAGATTTTCACTTGTATCTCCTTTTTGAGAAAAAGCTTCTTTATAAATATTTCTAAATTGCTTCTCTCCAATATTACCGTAATAGCCTTTCATCTTTTGCTTCTCTCTTAGCTGAACCCCATAATCACTTCTTCTCCTAACGCCTTTTGCTCCATGCTGACCAGGGCCATAAGTTCGGGAATTTGTTGGGCAATTTTCTTTTCCCCATATATTTTCACCCATTTGCCTTGATAATTTATTTTTTGGTAAATTTCTTGGATTTCTAGTTTTCATATTAATTTCCTATCTTTTTTTTTAGTGGACATGCCGATTTGAGTTATATTGTTTTCTTGGTAGAATGATTAAATTAACTCTCTCCAAAATTGCAGCAATAGCATTTAATACCTTATAAACAGTTCTTGCTTGGTCTGGCTTAAGCCAAAACATAACCGAGGATTGTGCCTGATCATATTTATCATTCTGAAGCATGTATAGAACCTCTAATACCTTAAACTCCCCATAATGAACGTGATCACATAACTCGGATCCGATTGGCCCCTTATCATCTGTCCCCTCTTCTATCCCATAAACTACCTCTTCAATTAATGTCGAAATATCGGGAAGTTGATGTTGCTCAAAACATAATTTAAATAAATCTTTTGGATCCTCGCCTGTTATTGCACATGTAACACTATGTCTTAATGACCAAATAACCATCAATTCAGATGTATTTAAATCCAATAAAGATAGCTTGTTTTGCAATTTCTGCTCCGATATTATTTTTAGTATTCAATTTTTTTCCATAATCTAAATGCGAATCATTCTTAATTGTAAATGAGAATCATTCTCATTACAATAGTTTTATACGAAGAAATATTAAATAAAAAATTTAGGAATAAATCCGTCGGTAGAAGTATAATATGAAGAAAGATAGTAGAAAGAATCATAAAAGTGACCTCCTCTAGCGGGAAAATCTGAGATCTCCCATTATAAAATTAAGGAATTAATATGAAATTAATAAGATGGTTCGTAGGTAGACTTATTCTATTTATAAACAGAATAACTCTACCTACGCCAATATTGAGGAAAAATATTGAGCAAGAAAAGATTAATGAAAAAACAAAAAATTTAACAGTTTACCAATTTGAAGCATGTCCATTTTGTGTAAAAGTAAGAAGATTTATAAGGAAAAATAGTCTAAAGATTAATATAAAAGATGCAAAAAATAATAAAACTTTTAAAACTGAATTAGTTAATGAGGGCGGAAAACATAAGGTGCCATGCTTAAGAATAGACAAAATAAATTCTAAAACTGAATGGCTCTATGAGTCAACTGAAATTATTAAATTTTTAGAGAAAGAATTAAAATTACATTGATACCAAATAAAAAAGTCTAGATTTAAAGGAAGAAAAGAGAAGTATCTAAATTAAATATAAAATAGATTGAAAAAAATAGCTAGGTAGACTTAATATCAGAGGTATTATGGCTTGGCCAAAATCTGGTTCCAGGTTTAACTAAAAAGATCCGGAAGATGATATAAAATTTTACTGGAATTAGTAGGAGTGGCTTAATAAGCTTTTTTATAGATCTTCTTCCAATTGTTTTTCTCTTAACTTTCTTTCTTTTGTAGTGTCATGAATTTTATCTGTCTTAATGAATTTTACTGTTTTTATTACATATGAAAACATAAAAAAAATACCAACTGCAATAACTATTAACCATAAAACCAATTCCATAATCATTCCCTTAGTGTTTAAAATTTAATCAGGTTGGTATCAACCATGTAACTCCAGCCAAGATTGTTAAAACGAGCGCCAATGCTACTAATAACTTAGTTAGTTTCATGTTATTTTCCTAAGAATAAGAGTAGGAATAGTTTTTTCATTTTAAAATAGGCTTTACTTTACCTGTACAAGTTGAGAAATCACTTTTTATATCGCCATGAAACATCTCACCATACACATTAATATTATTCACTACCTCTTCTCCATATATTAATGTCCATTTTTTTTCTCTTTCTTGAGATGTTATTTTTTTCTCTTTAATACAGGCATAATTGATACATCTTGTTTTATAAATATCTGATGAGGCTCTTGAAAAAAAAACAGCATCCATTAATGACAAATTATAAACATCCTGGGCAGCGGCACTATTTTTAAATTGTTCTGAAATGACTTTATTCAATATTCCACACCTAGAAGCTATATATGAAAGTGATGACTTATCGAATGAGTTCCAGGATGGATGGTTAGATATATATTCATTTAGAGTGACTGGTGGTGATAAAGTAACATTATCGTTTTTTTTTCTTACTTCTTCTAAATTTTTCATAAATTCGTTAGCATAAGAATTTGAGAATGTTGTTGTTAGCAACACAAAAAATATTCTAATTAGGAGTAGTTTATTCATAAGATTAGTTTACCCCAGACAATTAAGTAGGCAAATGAATGAATTATAATTTTTAATTACATTTGGCTATTCACATAGCATTTAAAATTTCCATGAAGCGTTAGTTTTTTATATCCATCCTGATTTATATCACCCAATTTAATACTTTCTATTTCGAAGCGAGTTCCACAAAGCGCATTAACTTTTCTTGTGAATTCTTCCTTTAAGTCTATTTGAGTCGATGAAATATTTCCTTTTATTAGTACATTGTATCGATCGGAATCTAGAGGTAATAGTTTTACTTCTAAACCATTAGATTCATTTGCAATTACTAAATATGGTATCAAAAATAAAAGTAAGAGTTTTTTTTTCATATACATAATTTTATGTTTAATAGCACATGGTTAATTGAGAAAATAAGCAATGATATTTTTAATTACTAGCTTAGAGATTAAAAAAAACCCTCACCAAAAAATGAGGGTTTTTAATATATTTACTTGCAAAGTAAGTAAACTAAGCAAATATTTTTTTATTGTGCTGAAATTTTAAAAATTTCACCTTCATCAGTAGTTGCATAAAGAGCATTACCTGGTCCCATTTCTAGACCACGAAATCTCTTTGATGCTCCAACAGGCATATGGATAACGCTTTTAACTGATAAACCGTCTTTAGCAAGATCTGTTATATCAATACGCATTCCACCTGGTGTTCCACCAAAAGCAATACCCATGATTCCAGTAGCTAAACGTCCTTCATAGATACCCCAATTTTTACCTGTAAGGAAAGCAGCAGAGCCAGTTCCTTGAGAGTAACCATTGTTGTTCCATGCAGGAGGCATTAAATCTTTAAAGCGAGTATCACTCATTGGAGTGTATGCAGCACGAACAGCAGGAGTCATACCTTCCATTTGATTCGGCTCATAACCACAATACTGAT
>Ga0209710_1000152_pt1 | contig 76528 bp, 65 predicted proteins | sample ArcticOcean_MG_C_5_FD_187436 | JGI IMG/M metagenome (GOLD analysis project Ga0209710, IMG submission 187436) | Marine microbial communities from western Arctic Ocean - ArcticOcean_MG_CB4_138 (SPAdes) (version 2) | ecosystem: Environmental > Aquatic > Marine > Oceanic | place: Arctic Ocean...
CGTCCTGCCGTTCGGAGGCATGAACGTCGTGGTGTACAGCTTGGGAGGGAAACCAGGGGACTCGGGGTTGTGCGGAGACGTTTATGGATGAGTAGTAACGACATGGATGAGTAGTAACGACATGGATGAGTAGTAACGACATGGATTACTAGAGTAGTAACTAGCTAGAGAAAACACACATCACGACTCTTCACGACTCACTTACTTCGCGTCAGACTTTGGAACGTTCGCTGTATATCCTGGTACGTCTCCACCACGATTCGGTCCACCTCGGCTCGGTCGGTGGCACTCATAACAACGGCAAGTCGTTTGCCGAACTTTTGTGTGAACTTATCCGGGTGCCACCGCATGGCGGCGACGCGGCGGGCGACGGCGAGGGACGCTGCTGCTTTTTCTTTTTCGACGATTTTGCCGTTTTGATTTTGTGCAGATGTCTCCCCGCCCACCCCAAACGCCACCAGCGAAACGAGCAACCCCGAACCGGACGATGGAAACGGGACGTCGTGTAAGGTAAGCCTCCTCCGGGGGGAGTCGTCGTCCGTGTCATCACTGATAAGATCGTTATCCGCCTCGAACCGCGCCCACTGTAGTTCGTGTCTTTGCCACGACTCGCGCGCCTTTTCGTCCAACGCGAATTCCGAACCACACCAATCACGTGCACTGCCATCCCCAACGCGTTCGCCCGGCGGTCCCAAACCCGCCGCGCGCATGCGCGCGGTTTCACGCGCGCGTCGGGTTTCGTTTTCCGCTTCCTTCGTCCGTCGCGCCCTCGCGTTCGCCTCCGTGGGGGTCCTCGGCCCATCACTGGGCGCGCGCGTTTTTGTCGCATCGCCTTGGCAAACGTCTCGGTCTCGCCGCGCGCGCAACGCCGCGCGTTCCAAAGCCACCGTCGTTTCCAGGCTCGCCGCCTCGGTAGACGCGGCAGTGGCGGCTTCCGTGGCCTCAATCGCGCGCGACGCCACCTCAGCGGAGGACTCATCAGGCTTCATCATCATCCGGGTGCGACGAGGAGTGAAGAAGGACGACTGATGGATGGCGTGGGAGAGGAATCGCCGCGGTTTTTGAAGACGCGTCTTGGGACTCGAAAGAATCGACCGACAGTTCAAACGTTGAAGGCGTGTGTTGACCGTCCCATGCTCCATTGCCGGTGAATCCTGCTGTTTTGACCCACATCGTATGAGCGCGTAAACAAAGTTTTCGAAAACGTGTTTGCAATCGCAAGATGATGATGACCTTCTCCCACCCGCACTCCTCCGCGCGCAGAAGGCGCCGCACCCGGACGATCGCACCCGGCGTAGATTTCGCTTCGCCACGGTTGCCAACGGCGTGCGTGCGAAGCCGCGGTGTTGAACCGAAGCGCTCGGGTCCAGTCCAGGCGGTGCCCTGACCTTCGTGCAGAGAGAAATGATGGCGACGCACGCGACCGTGTTGGCGACGTGGCCGCCCTTGGGTCGACGCCCTTTGCCGCGCCGCGCGTCGCCGCGACAAAAGCAACCCCCCCGCGAGGTGCGTTCCACGGACGATGCGATCGCGTGATACGCGTGTGTTGCTTGACTCGCTTCTTCCGGCGCCCGGGACCCCGCACACACCACCCAGTTTGGCGGCCGCCTGGTGTTTGGATTTTCAAGGATTCGTGACTAAAAACGCACAGCAGAATCAAACTTTTTGGTTTTTAGGAAAGGTCTTGAGTTTATTCTTACATCTCTTCCTTTCTCGCTGACACCTTTGACCGTGTTACTAATCACCCTTTGAAATATACTCTATATACTCTAGCAGGCCTCGCGACGCGCGTCTACGCCTCGCGCCGTTCCTGATGGCGTCGTGGGCGGCGAGAGCGACAAGGCAAACACGCACCCCCCGCGGCGCGCATCCGGCGGTACGTTCGACGATTCTGACGCGCCGAACTTGCCGATTGCGGATTTGGATTTAAAAAGCGCGGTTGCCAAGGCGTCGAAGAAGAATTCAAGCGCCTTCGCCGCGGACGCGGTGAAACGAGACACTTCTTTCAGTGACGCGGTGACGGGTAAACCCAAGAAAGAGCTTTCTTTGAAGAAAAAAAAAGAAGAGTCCTCGCGCGCGGCGCAGTACATGCGCGAGTTGATTTCGCGACAGGTCAAGACGAACCAGCTCTCGCGGGCCGGATCGTTGGCGGACTCCGCGGTGCTTCGCCGGAAAGGCCGGCTGAAGGAACAAGACCCGTTCATCGAGTTCATCGTGCAGTTGTTCACCACGCACGAAACCGACGAAGCGCTGGCGAAGTGCGAGCGGTGGGTTTCCGACGCCCTGGCGTTACCCCTGAACAAGCGCCGGTTTTCGAACATCTACCGCCAGGTTCCGAAACTGGGGTACATTTTCCACCCCCTGCCCCTAAGCAAGGCGCTTATGGAGTACGACGAGTTCTGCGCGCTTACCAAGCGCAAGTACGTCCGCCCGAACTTCGCGGAGGTTCGGCACATCATCAACATCGCGCAGGTCCACGCGAGCGCCAAGACGGTGAAGTTAGTCACCTTCGACGCCGACGGCACGCTGTACGCCGACGGCAAGCACTTCGAAGAAGATAACCAGATGATTGACAAGATCCAGCAGCTGATGGAAATCGGCGTGCACGTCGCGATTGTGACCGCGGCGGGGTACCCGGATGACGCGAAACGGTTCGAGAACCGTTTGCGGGGTTTGCTCGATTCGTTCAAGCAAAACGCGCTGACGGAGGAGGTCCGCGGGCGGTTCCACGTGATGGGCGGCGAGTGCAACTACTTGTTGGAAGGTTCGGCCTCGCGCGTTTCCCAAATCCAACGCCTCCCTGTTTCACCTCTAACCCTGGTGACTGTTTGTCCACACCTCGCCCAACACAACACTAACACTTTCTGTTACTTATCCCAAGTAAACGCCAAGTACGAACTGGAGTTCATCGACGTGGGGATTTGGAGAGACAGGAACGAGGACACGCGAAAGTTGTACTGGTACGCGCAGCCCGAAAACGAGGAAAAGGTGACGCAATTTCTGGACCGCGCGCAGGCGTTCCTCACGGACGAAGCCGAGCACTTGGAGTTGGACGTGGACGTGATGCGCAAGGAGTACGCGGTTGGGATTTTACCCAGGAGCGGGACGGTTTACGAAAACCTGGAGGAGCTTTCCATCGGGGCGATGATCGAACTGAGCGACGCGGAGGTTCCGTACTGCGCGTTTAACGGCGGGAACGACGTGTTCGTTGACGTGGGGAACAAAAACATCGGGCTCCAAACCCTGATGAGCTACCTCGGGTACGACGGCTCGCAGACCTTGCACGTCGGTGACCGGTTCACGAGCACCGGGAACGACAGCCGGGTACGGGAGGCGTGCTCTATCCTATGGGTCGCCTCCCCCGACGAAACCACGTTCTTCATGAGGCTGCTGTACCGGGATATCGTCAACGTCCGGGTGCTGTGAACCGGCGGGGTAAGAAAGCAGAACCGCCAGACTGATTGCGCGTACGAAGGCGTTTCGGAAAAGCGACGAAACGAGACCGTGGGTACATTGGAGTGCGTGAGGGCTCTGGCTGAAGCGCCCGTGGGGACGACGACGAGGTGCGTGAAGACGAGGTGCGTTTGCGGGGGGCGCGGTGCCGCGCGGCGCGGATGGAACCGAGGCGGCTGAGAGGAGGGTGAGAAAGAAAAATAGTGAGTATCCCGCGGATTGGCGCCACCGTCTCGCGGTCTGGTCTCACTACATCGCGCTGATGCACGATAAGTTTATATCTAAATAAGTCACCACCTCCGCCACCACCTCCGCCACCACCTCCGCTACCGGTTAAAGTACCCACCCTTTCCTTTGGTCCCCGCCGCGCCTCCCAGTTTCGTCTCCGCCGCCGCCGCGCCTAAATAAGTCACCACCTCCGCCACCACCTCCGCCACCACCTCCGCCACCACCTCCACTACCGGTTAAAGTACCCACCCTTTCCTTTGGTCCCCGCCGGCTCCGCCGCGCCTCCCAGTTTCGTCTCCGCCGCCGCCGCGCCCGTCGCGTCCGCGAGCGCGCTTCTGGCGTGCGCCGCCTCCCCTGCCACGAACGCGGCTCGTCTGTGCAAAGCCTGTAGCTCCAGCTCCAAAGAAGCGGCTCGTCTTCGCCACCGCGCCGCGTCGTAGGCGTGGGGGTTTCTGTTTCTTTTGAAGAAAAGAAACGTACGCGCCGAATCGTCGTCCGCGAAAATAGACTCGCGCGCGAGACTCGCGAGAACCGCGATGAGAACCACTAGAAACACCACGAAAACACGCTTGGACGTGACAATCGCGTGTGTGGTGTCGCACACGCGCGATAGCCACCCGATCGGGCGTTCGCCAGACAAAAAAGCGTCGGTTTCGAACCCGCGTTCCCGCGAGAACTTCGCGGGCGGGAACTTCGCGGGCGGGAACGCCCCGTCGAATTTCTTGTAAGAATCAGTTCGCGTCAGCCGCGGCGACCCCCACTCGCCGCCCTCAGCCGCTGTTCCCTTCGGGTTACCGAAAAGCATGCGCCAAATAACATCACGCGACCCGTCGGGAATCAAATCCTTGATCCGGCGCACGTCGACGGTGTCCGCCAGCGCGTCCGCTAGCGATCGCTGGCGCCGGTGCGTCGGGCGTCGGCGCGTCGCGGAAGCCTCGGGGGGGGCTTTTTCTTGCGTTTCTTCGTACGCCGCGCCGGTTTCCCCGCCGCCTTGGTCATTTTCCAAATCCAACACCCTCACCACCTCATCCATCATCCCAGCCACTCCTTTACTACACTCCTCAAGCGCGCTCTTCTCGATGACTTTTGAGTTTTGCCAGAAAAGTGTCAGTATTGTACGGTCAAACAGGGAGGCGGGATTTGGGATGCAACACGAACCTTTCCGCAACATCGTGGTTTTCTGAAACGGAATCCGCAAACCCACCCAGACGGAACACCGGTTTCCGTCACCAACGCCCACCACTTCCCACCGCGTTTCCACCCTGAAGTAATCGCCGTACGGGATATCCGTCTGTACCTGCGACGTGTCCACCGCGACTGCGCCGCCGCCGGACAGGGCGTACGCGTTGTACGACTGCGTTTGGTGACAGTGCGTTTCCTTCGGCCCGATGCTGGCGTTCGTGGGCGCCACGAAGGTTAAATCCCGGGCGTGCCCGTACCCCTTATGCGGCGCCCAGTTCATTACTTTCAAGTCTCTGTGTTTGCGCTCGGCGGCGCACTTTTGGGTGAAGTTCTCACCAGCGGCGTCTGACCAGGCGAGATTGAAAAAATGTTCAACAGAACACGGAAGGGTCACGGAATCTTGCAACGTCTGCATATTTTTCGGCCGCGGCGGCATCTCGCCTCGCGCAGCGCGCAACTCGTCCGCGATCGTTATAGACACCACGATGGCTTCGTCGTCGGAAACGTCGTCATCTGATTCATCCGGCGACAGACGTTCGGAGATGGTGTCAAAAACCGTCTCAGGCGCCTCTGTGGTCTCGGCGTCGTCGAGACGCGCAAAGGGTTCTTTGCCGCGCCCCACGCTCAGCGACGGCGCGCTCGCGCGTCGGCCGTGCCCAGCCTCCGAGTTTGATTTGAAAGGTACCGATCGCTGTGCTGGTCGCTGTCGCCATTTGCAGACGGACCCCGACCCGACCGTTTCAACCGTTTCGTCCTCCTCGATCACGGACGACGACGAAACGTCGTCGCCGGGGAACTCGCGGTGGATATTTTTACCCTCGCCGACTCGAGCGTTACTTTGTGTCGCACCGTTCTCGTCGCCGTCGAGAGTTTCGTCCCTCGCCTCGTCGGTTCCCGGCACGTGATTCACACTGGCAACCGAGCCGGTGGAGTGTGGCCCTGACCCGCCAGGACCAACCAACTCATCAGTATCGTCCACCCGCGGAGTCTCGCCGAGCATCGCCGCGACCCGGGCGTCCCCCTTTCCCAGCCCTTCCCGGAAATCCCTAAACTCATCTTCCCTTTGAAAAAGCGCGTCGTGCGCCCCCGAAAGCGTCTTCTGGTCCGCGAAGATCTTGCTGTACCGCGAACACGCCCGCCAGGCTTGGATGATCGTCTTGTACGTCCGGTCGGGGAAAATGAAGGACGTGAAAAACTCGCACTTGCCTTTGTGCACGATTTCAATCGCGTTGAACACGACTTGCGCCGTGTACGCGCGGTTGACGATGGTGACGTCCTGGCCCGATTAACCCCGAAAGTGTCAGTCGTTCGGGCCATGTGTATATCTGGGATTGGAAAGGGTAGGCCCTGTGTTTCATACAGGGCAGTAAACAGGGCACTTGTGAGGTGCGTGGTGCGCTCGACCAGGGGCGGTAATCAGTCCTTCGTAGTGTGGTAAACGGGAAAGCCCCGCACCTTCAACGCGATGGTTTTCTTCTTCGTGTACCCGAACACGTTGCTGTAAAAGCAAACGTGGTTGGTGAAGACGTACATCCGGCCTTGCAGAAGGATCTTCTTGTAAAGCGCGCACAAGTACTCCTCCACGAACTTTTCGTCGTGTGGGAGCTTAAACAGCTTGCGAAGCGAATCCTTCCCGTCGGGGTTCGCGAGCGTTTGTTTCACGCCGTGCGACGCAGCCTTTCGCGGCGGCGACACAGACGGCGAGGTCGGGGGGGAGGTTTTCTTTCGCGGTACGGCGATTTTTTCCAACCTCGGAGGTTTCGTTGTGTCTGACGACGACGCGCCGCTGGTTGGCGACGAGCGCGTTTCTTTTTCTTTTTTCGTGTTGCCAACGTTGACAATGCCACCACAACCACCATCCCACCGTGCTTCGCGTGCCTCGGGGTACGCCTCGCTTCGCGGGCCGTTGCTGAAGATGGAGTTTTGTGACGGCCCTGTTGCGGCGTGCGGAATCGGGGCGGAGAGCCAGCACCGGGTGGAAACGCGACCGACCTGGTTATCATCGCCGTCGCCGGGAAGGGGCAAGTCGGGAAGCGAAGGCGAAGACGCCCCGCTTCGAGGGACCGAACCGGGAAGCTCCCCATCTTCCGAAATAACACCACCTTGCGTGGGGGTCCCGGGCACACTGGCGCGCGTGGGAGACCTCGGCGAAGACGCGTCATTGTCCGCCTCATCCGCGGCGCGCGCGGGCGCGGCCCCGGCGCTGGACCTGGAGACGTGCGACACGGGCGGTGACATGGTCAACGCCCGAACGCTCGCGTTATAAATAGCCTCGCTCGCTCACTGTCGCGTTATGGCGAGTAAATTCGGGCGTTGACAAAAGCTGACGCAGCAACCTCCCACCCAACGCACACGACACCACGAGAGCGCCGTGTGCGTGCGAGTCCCGGCCTGAGGTGAGGCTCGAGTCTCGCAAGCGCGACGCCCCGCGTCGTCGATGACCGTGCGCCCCGCGCACAGGACTGAGACGTCCCGTCAGGATCGTCCCGAGAAAGAATATGAAGGGAAGGAAATCCCGAGATTTTTGACTTCACGTCGCCCCGAAAGTGCCTTCTTATCCGGGACTTCGCGTGGCGCGCGTTCCCGCGATGTCCATGAGCGTTTCTTTCCGCGCGATGGCGTTTACGCCGCCGCGCGTGGCGTTCGGCGCGAGGCCGCGCGCTCGTTCGAAGCACGCGGCGCACTTGAGACGCGGGGATACACAGATCCTAAACGCGAGTCGTAAACGCCGAAAACAAAAACAGGCCTCGGACGACTTCGTGGATCGGTCGCTTGCTGAGACGGACACGGAGTCGGCGACATCTTCAGGGGCTGGTTCGGGTTCGAAACAAGGACGTACGTCGTCCTCGGAAGCTGCTGCTAACAAAGCAGTGGACACAAAGGCCAGCCAAAACCCATACACCGCCCCGGTGGTTCCCCTTCCAACCGCGACCCGGGATGACGTGATGGATTCGTGCTACGGCACGACGTTTTGGCTTTTAGCGGTCGGGGTTTTGGTTCGCGAAGGCGCGCACTTCGGGCAGGGACGGCTTCCGGCGTTAATTTCCGATTACACCATCGATTTACCCCTAATCGCGGCGCTTCACCCACCGTCGTCGCCTTTGTTGATTTTGGAACACACCGGCGTCGCAATCGCCGCCGCCGTGGTCGTCACCGCCGGCCGCAAAGCGGCGCTGTCGCTGTCGCCCGAGTTCAGGGAAGGTACGCGTTGGGGCTTTCCCAAATCCTGACACACTGTTTGCCCATACTCGTACCAGAAGGGACTATTACCTCTGCCCTGACTGTTTTTCCATACATCGCGATATACAAGACTGACACTTTGTTTTACCCATCGCAAGCCACCAACCGCAGCAACCGCCAAGTGCTTCGCGCGCTGGACGGGGTCGGTGCGTATTTCCCACCCACCAGATTCCGCCTCTCTGATTGCCCATACAAGACTGACACTTTCTTTTTACAATCTCAGGGGACGTGGTGACGGTTTCCGTGCTTCCCGCGGTCGCGGAAGAGACGCTTTTCCGAGGCGTGCTGCTACCCGTGCTGTTGCCCCTGGTAGGGTGGCCAGCCGCGGTCATAGGAAGCGGCGCCGTGTTCGGCGCGCTGCACGTGGGTGGGGGACGAAACGTGTACTTCGCGGCGTGGGCGAGTCTCGTGGGTTCGCTTTACGGCGCCGCCGCCGTGTACACCGGGGACGTCGCGGTCGCGATGCTGGCGCACGCGCTCGCGAACTACGCCTCCGCGAGCGTTTGGCTAGAGGAAGATAAAAGGGGAGACACGAGTGCGGGCGTGTGAGGATGGATACTACGTGTAATAGGTAGGACGAAGCTTTACTGTAATTGTTTGCAATTTATTTTTTCGCTTTGCGCCCCACTTTTTCAAAAGAAGCGTCGTCCCCCTGACTCCTTAGTCTCGCGCGCGCCGCGCCAGCCGTATCGCGTGCTGCGAACGTATCGCGTGACACGGCATGCCCGTCTCTAGCGTCAGGCGTGTGTTCAGGCGAGCGTGCCGTCCCCCGCACCGCACGAACGACGACGAGACGTCAACGGCGTCCCCGGCGCCGCCGACGTCCCCGGCGGAAACTTTTGAGCAGCAAGACGCACCCGACGACGACCTCGAGCGGTACACGTGCCCTATCTGCCGCGAGCTGTTCGTGGAGCCGCTGTACCTTCACGACCAGCACGCGTTTTGCGCGAAATGCCTCAACGAATGGGTCGCGTGGAACTCACGCGACGACGGCACGCTCGTATCCTGTCCTCTTTGCCGGAAGTACACCTCGGTGTCCGCAGCACACCCCGCTTTTGACCTGGTTCCTCCCGGTCACCAGGTGACCTGGGGGACCGCGGGGGAAGTCCAGACGCGTGTGTCCGCCCCTTGCCGCCCAGATCTGCCGAGACTCGTATCTGCCGAGCCCGCCCGCCCCGCGCGCATCGACACGTTTGCGCGCCTCGCACGCGGGTGGAGACGGTTAGTAACAGCCTTGACGCCGTCTTGTATTTCGTCGCCGCCGCCGCAGCCTCGCAGCGCACCCATCACGAGGAGCATCCCGCACGATACGCGATCGCTCGCCGTCATGACGACCACCGGTACAAACGTCGTCATCAGACGTCGCAAGCGCGCCGTCGCGAGGAGCCTCACTTTAAACGACGGCAGACTCATCATGTATGGCGCCATCCACATGAAGAACGAGGTTAACGAAAACGGCCGCAAGTACGCGGCGCCTGTGCTTGACCGAGAGGTTGCCGCGTACGCCGCGCACGTCAACGAACGCCGCGCTCTCGGGGAATCAGGCCACCCATCCCCCACACGCCCGACGTTTCGTTCTCTGAGCATGGAGAACGTGAGTCACCAGGTACTGGACTGCCACTGGCAGGGTAACTTGCTGATGGCGCACGTAGAGGTACTCGACACCGCGAAGGGGCGCGAAGTTCGCGATTTCGTGGTTTCAGGAAACGTAGTGGGTCTCGCCGCCCGGGGATGGGCGACACTTAGGGAGGAATCGGATGGAATCATCACCGTGCAAAGCGACTACGAGCTGATCACGTTTGACGTTATACGGTGGAAACCTTTCCCTAACCTTGATAAATCGCAGTGGACGTTATCTCCTCTCACGCGCGCGTACAGAAACTTGAGTCCGCCGATTGACATCGAGCAGGCGTGTGATTCGTACAAAACAGAGCAGCTTGCTTCGGGACGGGGTCACACTTCGCGGCCGCGAACGGCGGGGCAAACTGTAGCGCACGCCGCCGCGGCATGAGCGCAGGAGACCAATCGGCAGTTTACAGCGCACGACGCCGCGGCATTGGAGGATCGCCGCCGTCGCGAAACGCGCTCAACGTAACACTTGAAATTACAAATACGACGACGCTTTCGCACACGACTCGCACACGACTCGTTTATATTTTTGCACGCGTTATCCCCACCACGCCTGGGAAGGCGACGTCTTTGTGTTTGATTTCCTTGGCATCGAGCTCGCGCTTGATTAACGATGAGGTGTCTTGTTCAGTCCACATCAGCTCCGGGTTTCGGTGAAGCTCGCGTTGTATGGAAACCACGTAGTCGTGTACCGACGCAGGTTCGTGTATTGAGGTCTCATCATCAAACCAAAAAGTCCGTTAAGAATTTATTTCGTCCCGCCGACTCCCATCTCGCCACTTCGGATGTCCCGCGTCGGGCTCGACGCCGGGTCGCGACAGGTCCTGCTTGACTTGATCTATAGTTTATCCCTGGACGACCAGAATGAGGAGGACGGGAAATCGGGAAAGGGGAAGGACGAACCGCGTGGTGAGGGGAAGGACAAAGATGGTGGCGACGAAAAAGCGCCCGCCGACGACGACGACGATGCGCGACTTCGTCAGCGCGCGAAGGAAGCGCGACGGAACGAGCGCGAGCTCGAGAAGAAGGAGAAGGTGTTACGAAGCGCGTTGCGAATAGACCGACGGGAGGGACGCGGTGGTGGGGGTAACGAAATGGACCTTGACGACAGAGACGCCGGTCATCCAATGGTGTCGAACAATCCATCCCCGGCGGGCGAGAAGATCCCAATCACCGCCACGAGCGCGTCCGGCGAAAGCAAGCTTTTACAAATCCCCCGGTCCAGCAATTTAGACACGTTTTTTAAAGCCGCGAAGCAGAAGCTCAAGCTCGGCAAAACACCCAACGTGGCGAAGATGCACGCCCCACCGGGGATGGAACTTGTTGACACGCTTTCGTTGCGACCGGGCGCGTCGGTGTTTGTGAGTTTCGAGAAGGACCGACCGGTTCCGGGTGAAAAAAAGGGAAAGGAAAAAGCGAGCGCTACCGATGAAGGAAACCTGACTGCTGGAGATGAGACGAATCCGAATGAAGGCACTGGTATCACTGGCATGGACTCCCCAGACTTTGCGAACGAGTCAAAAGATTATTCGCCCGAAGCGCGGCTTCGTCTCGCGGCGGCGGCGCGCGCGTCTGGTTCCAAACGAAACGAGCGGCGCAAAAGATTCACCCCCGGTCCGGCGATGGACTTGGAGAACGAGCGGTTGCTCGGGTTGCTTAACGGAAGAAGAAACGGCCATAAAAATGGCCATGGCACACCGCAGCGGCTTCCTGCGCACCAAAAGCGCGACGAAATCGTGGACGCCATCGAGAACTCGTTGTCTCCGGTTACCCTGTTAACCGGCGAAACCGGATCCGGCAAAACCACGCAGGTTCCTAAATTCATTTTCGAGGAATACGTTGCCCAAAAAAAAGGAGCCGAGGTGAACATCGTGGTGGCGCAGCCGCGAAGGGTCGCGGCGACTTCCGTGGCGCGGAGGGTCGCGGCTGAGCTTGGCGAAAACGTCGGCGAAACAGTCGGTTACGTCGTCAAAGGAGACACGTGCGTTTCGGGAAAAACCCGAATAACCTTCATGACCACCGGCGTTCTTTTGCGGCGGCTAGTCACCGACGAAACCTTGGAATGTATCACGCACGTGTTCGTGGATGAAGTTCACGAGCGCACCGCGGAGGCTGATTTTTTGCTGAGCTACTTGCGGGATCTTGTGGGTACGCGAACGAGCGGTGGTGAAAAAAAAAAACACAAGTTGAAGGTTATTTTGATGAGCGCCACGATGGCCAGCGGGACGTTCGAGGCGTATTTCAACTTTGGGAACGGCTTTGGTCCAATTCCAAAGCCGCATATCGAGGGGCGGACGTTTCCGGTGCAGGAAAGGTTCATGGAGGATGTTTTTACGGGTACCTCTAAGGGTAACTTTCAGGGTGGTAAGGGGAAGAACAATAACAACATGAAACCCGGTTCGATCCAAAGCGGGTTTGATTCGTACGCGAATAACTTGGTGTTCGCGTTACCCGCGATTCTCGCCGAAACCGAGACCGGCGATGACTTGACAAACGCGTGTCTTGTTTTCCTTCCCGGCGTCATGGAGATCGGCTTGGTGACTAAGATGCTGGAAAAGTCCCTACCCCAAAGGCTTTGGCAACAACTCCACGTCCTACCCCTGCACGGCCAGCTCACGGGGAAGGAACAGCAGCTCGCGTTTGACCCTCCGCCGCACGGAAAGCGGAAAATAGTCCTCGCCACAAACGTCGCCGAGACCTCGTTGACGATTCCCGACGTCGCGTTCGTGTTCGACAGCGGCCGGGTTAAGAAGATGTGGTATGACACACAAACAGAGCGATCGTCGTTGCGAGAGAGTTGGTGCTCGTTGGTCAGTTCCACGCAACGCAAAGGCCGGGCGGGTAGGGTCCGTCCCGGGGTTTGCGTGCGTCTGTTCACCAAAACAGAGAGTTCCACGAATCAACCCGAAACCGATTTACCCGAGCTTCAAACCGCGCCGCTGGAAGGTTTGGTGATGCACGCCATGCTGACCCGGCCGTTGGCGGACCCAGAAGCGACGTTGGGGAAAACACCCGACCCGCCGTCGTTGGTTTCGATACGGTCCGCGGTGGGTCGGTTAATAAGCGTCGGGGCGTTGGCGGTTACGAGCGAAGGAAGCGACGACGACAAAAAAAATGAAACAAAAAAAACCCGTCTCTCCCTCACCCCCCTCGGGTTTCACCTGGCGCACCTGCCAATCGAACCGAGGCTGGGTAAGATGCTGGTGTACGCGACGGTGCTTGGGTGTTTGGACCCCATAGTAACAATCGCGGCGTCGTTCGGGTGCAAGCCGATTTTCGGCGTGGACCCTTTGAACAAGGACGCCGCGGTTGGTAACAAACGGAAAATCTTTGCAAAAGAAAGTAAAACTCGAAACATTTCGGGGAAAGACGCGGAGAGCGGCGACCGGGTAAAAACACCACCAGCCACCGGAGGCGCGCGGTCCGACCACCTCGCCGTGTCTAAGGCGTTCGAGCTGTACGCGGACGACCGAAATGGAACGTGCAGGGAGTTCAACTTGAACCGAACCGTGATGAGCGACGTTCAACGGGAACGAAGTTCGTTGCTTCGCAAGTTATCCGAAAACGGCTTCGACCCGAAAAGCGCGAGCGCCAACGCGAACAAACACAACGACGACATCGTCCGGTGCGTGTTGGCGTGCGGTTTGTTTCCCAACGTAGCCGAGGTGTTCCGGGGCGAGATCCGGGGGGGCACCTCGGGAGGGGAAAATGGAGGGAAAGGCGTTACGAAAGGCGTTACGAGTACAAGGCACAAAGCCGTGGTCAGGGATTGGCGCACCGGCTTGGAAGTCGCCGTGCACCCGTCGTCGGTGAACGGGTACCAGGTACGTGTTGCGCGTTTCCCAAATCCCGACACGGTTTACGGACCCTCTCTGAGTACATTGCAAAAGCGCTACCCTGTGCGGCCCGTATCCCAAGACTGTTTGCTCCCACAAGTTACGAAAGTGACGAAAGTTATGAACATTACGAAAGACTGACACTTTTCTTTTAAACACCAGACGGACCAAAAAGGAATCGTCGTCGGCGGACCTCAAACCGGCTTCTTGGTGTACCAATCCGCGGTCGAGACGTCCCGGGTTTTTTTGCGGGACACCACCGTGGTACAGCCTGAAGCGCTGTTGCTTTTCGGGGGGGAGATTTCCGTGGACCACGCGTCGTCGACGGTTTCGGTGAGTCTCGGCGGCGGTCTTCGCGACGACGAGAAGACGAAGAAAAAAGAAAAAAAAAAAACCTTCCCGTCCTCGGCGGAAGTCGGCGTTTTGTTCAAGCTGCTTCGCCTTGAACTGAACCGCGTGTTAGCCGTGTGTGCGGAAAACCCAGCCGCGAAGGAAGCGTGCCTGGAACACACGACGCAGGGCAGGCGAGTGCGGGACGTGCTGCTGCGTTTGTTTCCAGGCGGGTCGGTCAAAGAGTAAGCGAAAGAGTCTTTTTCTTACGAACATCGAGCTAACTAGTGCGGCTAGCTCCTAGCCTTTAAAGATTAAGAGAGCGAGTGGAAAGTAGTCTAGCAGCAAAACAGTCTTGTCACGTAACAATCGACACTGATGTACGTCTGCACTTCGCGCAGTTCTTTTTCAGCTTGCCGTGGGGACAGGGGTTGCACTCCGCGCAGTGTTTTTTTACCTTGCCGTGAGGGCAGGGGCTGCACGCCGCGAAGTTTCCTTTCAGCTTCCCGTGGGGACAGGGGTTGCACTCCGCGCAGTCGTATTTCACCTTGCCGTGGGGGCACCCGTTGCACTCCGCGCAGTCGTATTTCACCTTGCCGTGAGGGCAGGGGTTGCACACCGCGCAGTGGTTTTTCAGATTGCCGTGGGGACAGGGGTTGCACGCCGCGCACCTGCTTTCCAGATTGCCGTGAGGGCAGGGGTTGCACTCCGCGCAGTCCTTTTTCAGATTGCCGTGAGGGCAGGGGTTGCACTCCGCGCAACTGTATTTCACCCTGCCGTGGGGGCAGGGGTTGCACTCCGCGCAGTCGGGTTTCACCTTGCCGTGAGGGCACCCGTTGCACTCCGCGCACCTGCGTTTCAGCTTGCCGTGGGGGCACCCGTTGCACTCCGCGCAGTCGCTTTTCACCTTCCCGTGCGGGCAGGGGTTGCACTCCGCGCAGATGCTTTTCACCCTACCGTTGGGGCAGGGGGTGCACACCGCGCACTTGTGTTTCTCCTTGCCATGTGAGCACCGCTTGGTTACCATGCCGCGCCTGAACTTCTTCGCGGAGACCCCCAAACGCACCTCTCACGGCATGCGAACCGCGCGCACGGTTGTGCCATGCCCCGTGGCTCGTTTCCCACAATCTGCTTTGGCACAAGCAATCTGCAAATTCGAAATTTGTCCCAGTCATCACTCGTTCCTCTCATCTTCAGATCCGCACATCGCGGCACACTGCAGTGTCGCTGACGCGTCGCGTCGGTCAGAGACGCTTCGCGGTCGTTCCTTCGGGCGCACGCGCGTGAACGTTTGACCCGCGAACGCACGCTTCCGTGGTCGCGTTCCCGACCGGACACGACGGGGGTGCCCGGTTTCTCATTTTCATAGATCTCCACACCGCACACGTTTGGCATGACCTCCTTGGCGAAGCAGCGCCTCGCGATCGAGCGCAAGGGCTGGCGCAAAGACCACCCTCACGGGTTCGTCGCGCGGCCGAAACCGAACAAGGACGGCAGCGTGGATATGTTGATATGGGAGTGCAAGATCCCGGGGAAAGCGGGGACGTTGTGGGAACAAGGTGCGGGGCTTTCCCATTTACCGCGTTTCGCCGACCTGATTACAGCCCCTCTTTGACTACACTAGTCATTCAACGGAAGTACTTACTACTGGTAACTCTTACTGGCGTACTCGCGGCTGTTACAAATACATCACAAACGCGCTGTTTGCGGAATACAAGTTACGAACACTACGAGAGACTGAACCTTTCGGCTTTTATCTCTCAGGCAGTTACCCGGTCAAACTGGAGTTCAACGACGAGTACCCGAGCAAGCCGCCCCTCGTGAAACTCCCCGCCGGTTTTTTCCATCCCAACATCTACCCCTCGGGAAAAGTGTGTCTAAGCATCTTAAACGAAGACAAAGCCTGGAAACCGTCGATCACGGTGAAGCAGATCTTGGTGGGCGTGCAGGAGCTGCTGGACAACCCGAACAATGGCGACGCCGCGAACTCGCAGGCGTACGCCATGTTTAAAAACAAAGTCGAGTACGCGAAGGTACGTGTGTAAGGCTTTCCCAAATCCCGGCCTCCCTGTTTTACCGAAGCTGGTGACTGTTTGTCCATACATCGCGATATACAAGACTGACACTTTGTTTTACCTATCGTAAGCGCGTGCGCGTGGAAGCGGCGAAGTACGCGGAAACCCCCACGCCGGTGTTCGCGGTGAACGGCGCTACAGGGCGGACGGAGGAGGTGATTTGTCTCTAGTGTTTGGTGAGGGTATGCTTCAAGGGTTCGGGGTGAGTAAACAAGTGGATCGTCAACCTTTGTGTATATCAAAAGTTCGTCTAAATCTAACTCGTCTGGTTTTTTAATCGTCTCCATCGTTTTTTCTCCCAAGAAATCGAACTCTCCTTCTCATCATCACTCCAACCCCTCCCTACCTCCTTTCTAATCCTCCTTCTCCTTCTCCTCATCACTCCTACCCAACCTCCGTGTCATCAACATCTCTTCCCTAAAAGAAATCCCCGCTCGTCCACCCCCCGCGCCGTCGCACCGCGTCGTTCTTTCCCCCGTTGCCCTCCCCCGCCTTTCCAAAAGAACCATGACCGGAAACGCCTTTCCCTTGCACAGGGCGTTCCGGCTCCGCGGCGCCGTCCCTTCCCCGGCTGAACTCAAACAAAACCTGCGGCGAGCGGTAAATGCGAATCAACAGCCAGAACAGTTTTTCCTCCACGTGGAACTCGCGTGACCTGCGCATGGCGTAGATGTCCTCGATCAACCTCCCGATCCGCCGCGTGGACGGCAAGTCGTTGAACGGTATTTTGTGCACCAGGTTCGTGGAAAGCGATCGCGCGAAAGACCCAACCGCGAGGACGTAGACTAGGTACATACCGGTCACGCCGCCGACGAGTTTTGAAAAGCTCGCGAGCGCGCCCGTCGCGACTAACGCTGAGACTAAAACAACCTCGGGCCCGGAACCGGTGGAAACACACGGATACGAGAACGACTTTGAAGACAAACGTGTGTCCTTGTTGCTGTTCTTCTTGTCATCCGTACTCGCCTCGTCAGGGATTGAACCGGCGTCGTCTGTGTCGTCGAAAGCGCCGCACCGCAAACCCCACCAGTGCGTGACCGGCGCGTTGTTGTTGTTGTTTTTGTCGTCGGTGCCCGGTTTGTCGTCGCGCAAACTCAAAACGCAATCCACCCGCGCGTTCGTGGTGTAGTTCCCCTTCGGGTCGCCGTTGCCCGGGAGTTGCCATACGCGTGGGTACAGGGATGGCAGGGTAATACTGTTGCTTGCTTTTCTGCTGTCCTCATCACGTTTATCATGACTCGTGCCATCATCACCACTCGTGTCAACAAAAGAACGCGCCAGCGCTTTTTTGAACTGGGCCACTAAAGCGTCGTCGAGCGTCACGCTTTCGCTCCGCGCGAAAACGACTCGGTTATTAACGGGCAAGTGCCGCGTGAACGCCCACTGCACGGTAATCAGCGACCCAACCCGCAAAACCGTGGCGTTGAACTCGCGCAAAACAGGCGGCGGCAAGGACCAGGTTTTGTCCGAATCCGGGGCCACGCAAACTTGCTGAACTTGTTTCGGGTTTTGGACGGGGGGCTTTTGATGCGGGTCGTCACCGGAAGTTTTCAGCGACCGCCACTCCGTCGGCGTTTCGAACGAAACCCGCGACCCGCCTTGGAACAAAAGGTAGGTCGCGGTACGGACAACACTACTTGATGATCCACCGTGACTAGATTCACTGGAAGAGGCATTAAACGCACCCGAAGAGGCACTGAATACACCAACAGAAGAAACAGACGCACCCGAAAAAGCACCGCGCGCACCACCAACCGAAGCGCTCGATATCGTAACGTTCACGCTGACTCCAAACACGGGATTTATCCCAACCTGCGGGTTGCTGGTGCTGAAAATGAAAAAAGGCGCGACGATTAGCAAAACAAGACACAAAAAAACCCCGCCGCCTTGCTGGAACACTTTCTTGAACCGCGGCTGCGGGGTGCCGAACTGTTTCACGCGGAAGTAGTTTTGGTTCCGCACGTTGGTTTTGAACAAGTCACGGGTGATGTTTTCTAGTTTGAGCCAGTCGTGCAGGTCCAGGGACGAATCCAGGCAGGTGTAGTCCAGCAACACTCGCAGCTCGTACAGAAACGGCACCGCTAAGTACAACGAATAGCCGACGTAGGTCAGGAAGTCGGTTCGCGTGGTGGGCGCGCCGCCGCCGCCGCCGCCGCCGTCGTCGTCGATCAAGGACAAAGGCCCTAACCGGGAAAGCGGTTTGGTACCCTGCTTGGTATCAGTATGTTGGATACCACCCTTTTTCGTATCAGCAGCACCCTTGTCAAAACTCGCATCGCCCTCGTCCTCGGTTCGATCCGTCACAAAAGCGTCGTTTGACCTGGAACAAACTCCCCGTGGAGTACTGAGTACCCCCGCTCCGCGGTACCCGCTGCGCAGCTGCCGGGCGTTCAAGGCGAAGCTGGTGGATTTCAGGAGAAAGAACACGCGGAGAAGCCAGGTTCGGCCTTGTTCCGTGGGCTGTAACACCCCGTGCCGGTGGAACAACCGGAACGCAACCGTGACGAAGAACACGTAGGAAAGGAAGTGGTAAACAACCTTCCCGACGTGCCACCGGTGGAGGTACAACACTCGGTCGACGATTAACAGCATGGCGCACCCGGTAACCGCCAACACGTAGTCGATCGGGAACAAGCCTTGGTGGTACGTCTCCGCGAGCGCCTCGCCGCGGGTGTCGAAGTGAACCGTGGCTTGGTAGAAGCACAGGACGAACAGGAACGACGCGAAGTCCACGGCGCACGTAGGGGCGTAGAAATCCCGCCCGCCGCGGTGGAAGGAAATCACGGCCACGAGGTTGGGGAACGATTTCGGAACTGCGATTTGGGAAAGAAAAGGGTCAGTCTTGAGTCGGCGAGTGTGGGTGCGTGACTTTCGTGACTTGTATGAGCAAACAGTCGGGCGTAATCGGGCCGAACAGGGAGGCGGGATTTGGGAAAGCCCCAATACGTACCTTTGTTGGGTTCGTTTCGCACGACGTCGTCGTCCCGCAGACAGTTCCGCAGCTGCGCCGTTTGCAGCACCCTCGCGATGTCCGCGGCGGGGGTGAGCGCTTGCGCCGGCGCGGTCACGGCGAAGATGGCTGCTTTTCGCGGAGTTTTCGCGGCCGGGTTTTCGTTTTCGTCCGCCAAGAACGAGCGCGCGAACTGTTTCCGGGTGTGCGGGTCGCTTTCCACGAGTTTCAGAAACGGCGGATTCTTCGCGCACGCCGTGTCCGTGGCGTCGGCGCTTCGTGACGTACCGACCGACCGGTAGTGTTCGTGCAACACAACGTTAAGCGCCACGGCGACTTCTTCCCAGGAAACCCCGTCGTTCCCGTTCCCGGTTTCGTCACTGGAAGAAAACGGTTCCCCTTTTTCGATTGTAGTAACCGCCACCGCCACGAAGCTCGGGTCGCGCTCCGAGGTTTCCGTGAACACTTTTTGGAAAAACGCCTCGACGGCCGCGACGAAAGCTTGAATTTTGTCGACGAACGTATCTTCCGTGGGTGAATCGATACCTGACGTCGTCCCATCCTCGTTCCCGGTGCGCGAATTCCCATCCCGCGCTCCGCGGCCGTTCTCGGCGCTCCGTCCGTGTACCCCATCCCCACTCCTTTCAAGAGCCCGGAACGTATCGTCCATCTCCCCGTTCCGCAACAGCGCGCTCCGGTGGAAAAGCGTGGCGAGGTACGCGAAGAACACGGGGGCGTTGACCCAGTTCGCGCCGTTGACCACGACGCCGGCACTGGACGAAGACGACAAACAGTTTCGCGATGCGAAACACCCGCTTGCGCACGGAATGGCGAGGAGAAACCCGGTGAGCAACACGCCCTCCGAGTACATCAACATGGAACTCCAGAACTTGAGTGACGGTTTCCGCGGCGCGAGCAGGGCGTACAACGTTAGACTCGTCGGGTACAACAAAGTCGCCGCGGAAAAGTCAAACGCGAACGCGGCGAAGAAGAAAAAGTAACACGCGCTTGAGTTTGGCGCGGCGAGCCAAGGAGTTATCGTGGTCAAACCGCCGATAACAAGCCCTAGCGTCGACGAGGGATCCGCGACCTCACCGCGAAGCGTGTGTAACAGGCGTTCACCGTAAGTAGTAACTGGACCTTTGTTTGGGTTTTCCGGGGACGTTTGACGCGTGCTGGGGTTTTCGGGTCCAGGTTTAGCATCCAGTTTATCCTCTTCAGAAATTTCCGTTTCCTTGGCGTCCTTGTTTTCCTCACCCGCGCTGACGAAGGACGATTCGGATGCGTATGAACGCGCGTTGTCGTGTGCGTCGTAGGTTGCGTGCTTGTGAACGGGCGACATAGGCTCAACAGGCGCTGCGTTGTGTTCCAAATCAAGCACTTCTTTCGATAACTGCTCCACGTGCGCGCGCACGTCCTCCGCCCTGCGCCGGCGCTCTTCCCGTTCCCTCGCGAGGCGCACTCTGCGCGAAAGCGCGCCCGCGAGCCACTTTTGTTTACCCGTCTCGGCGTTTGCTCGACCCAAAGCGCGCGCCTCGCGTTCCATCAATACCACGGCTTTGTGCGTCTCAGAAGCAATCACCACCTGCGTTACCCTCGCGACGACGAAAATTAACAAATCCGGGAGTAACGAACCGGCGGTACTTGTCACGCCCACGACGCGCGCCGCGGAACACCCGCCGGTGGAGTATGCTGTCTGGTCAGACGTATCAATCCCGGTTCCCCTCATCAAGTCGCTGGTTCCAAACCATAACGTCCACGCACACGCCGATGTGATCGCGAACAGGTTGTACCACCGCAACCACCTCCACAGGTTGTCGCCTTTTACCATCACAAGGTCGCGAATCCGCAGAAACGTCAGGGTTAGCAACAAATACCCGAGGTGCGTCAAGTCGCGGCTCGACGCGCCGGCGGCGAAAACGAAAATCAACGCAACCTCCAGGGCGTACCGGAACACGAAATACCGAAACCACTCCAGGGACGTGAAGTTTTCGCTGTTAGACCAAGTCAGGGGCGCGAAAAGCGAGCAGTCGTCGTCGCTGGTGTTGCTGCTGTTCGAGTTGACGTCGTCGTCGTCGTCGTCGTCATTGCCAAAATTTCGTGACTGACTTGTCTTACCCGGAAGCGTCGCGCGCTGCGTCGGCGTGCGTCGCGGAAGCAACAGGTACAAACGGTTTTCATCTCGGTTGCCTCGTCGCAAAAGGAACTGCTCCTCATCTTCCGTCTCGTCCTCATCCTCATCCTCGAACGCGTTGAAGCTCGGCGCTAACTCGCCGTCCAGCGCGGCGCACCGCATCGCGGAGTCCTCCGCGTCGATCAAGCAAGCGTCAGCCCGGAAGGAACACGCGGCGATGAAGAACACCAAAAAGTGCAACCCCAACAAGGTTGATGAAACTTTCGTCATCCCAAAGAAGCGCGCTACGCGGGTGGCGACGGTTTGGGAAACACGCGTTTGGGACGAGACTTTGGATTCGGTGGATTTCGCATTGGTGCCAGATGAAACGTCTTTTGTAACGTCCAGCAAACGTCTGGTCACCACATGCATCTCGACGTACGGCGGCGGCGGGTGGGGCGGGGGCGGGGGTGACCGCGGTGCCATCGGCGGCCGCGGGGGTCTTCCCGGCCGCGGCGGCGGCGACGGGGGAGGCGGGTGCGGCGGCGGCGGCGACGGCGGCGGCGACGGCGGCGGCGACGGAGGCGGCGCAGGCGGCGGTGCGGGTGGCGGTGGTGGCGGCGAGAAATCAAGCGACGTCGGTGGAACACCCATGGACACGGCGTATTGCCACACCACGATGAGCGCGCATGCGCCAACCGCGAAACGCCACGCGCGGCGACGCCGGCGCGGCGTCGACGGCGGTTTGCGAACGCCGCGACGCGCTGTCTTCCCAAAAGAAATGTCCCCCTCCATCAGGAACACCACCAACGCCAGGTACACAAGGGACACAAAGTTACCGCAAATCACCGCTGCAAATACGGACGTGACGTACATCAAGCCAGGCATCGCGCTGGCGAAAACACCTTCCAGGTACGCAGGCGCGGATGCGCACAAAATCGAAACCTGCGCGAAACTCGTCATGTTTTTGCGACGCCTCGATTTCGGTTTTTCGCGTTTTTCCGGTTTCTCACCTTGCGTCGATTCCCCGTCCCCGTCCCTGTCGGCGCTTTCCCACTCCGACTCGCAATCGAGCTCGGCCGGGGGTGGGTGGTTACCCTCGGAAAATAACCGTCGCACCGCCTCGGTTCGAGCCTCCGCGGGGGTCCACGGCGGCCAGAAAAGGTGACACGGCTCGGGCGCGCATTGTTTTTTCAACGCGGGGGGCAGTTTTTCCAGCCACCGCCGCGAAGCCTGAGATAAATAAAAGAAAGTGTCAGTCTTGTATGGGCACACAGTCGGCGGGATTTGGGAAAGGCCCAATACGTACCCGCACCGTTTCCAGGGATAAAAGTACAAGTACTGTGAGGAAAAGCTGGTGACCGGTACTACTTTCTGAGTCCTTCCCCGCACTCCCTTCCACTCCTACCCACCGCAGCAAATCGCCGTGCCTGTGTAAATGCGCATACAGGAAAGGAATGGAAAAGGCGTACTCCGCGAGCGCCGCGGCGGTCACGGCGAGCGCTGTTGTTTCGCAAAACAGCGACGACGCGTTTTTTTGTGCGACGCTCACCAAAAGCGCCAGCGCTAATGTTGTGAGCCCGCACAAATCAACCCTGGTCACCGCGAAGGTCACGGAACACGCAATCAGGGGCTTCGTGGCGTGCAGTATCACAAGCCGCTTCACAAACGGCCAGAAACCGTGTTCATCGCAGGGCAGGGTGACACGGCCACTACCCGAACTCGTTCCGTGGTTTCCTCGGAAGTCGTTTCGGAAAACCGAAACGGTTTCATCGAACCACTCGTTTCGTTGCGCCAGCGCGGTGACTAGAAACAGCGAAGGAAGGAACAACTCGCGGTACATCGCGCGTTGGTTCAATCCGGCCGGTATGCCTACGCAGGTAACCACGAACTGTTGTGTGGAGTCATCCAACCCCAACCAGCTCAACACCGGAAACGCGCCCAGGAAATACCGGGCACCGAAATTACCCAAAGCCAAGGCGAACACTACCCGCCACCGAGTTTTTGTTTTTTGTTGCAGCGCGCGCCGCCCAATTTGCCCATAGCCACTGGAACCGTCACCACCAGGGATCGACCCGGCACCCGAGGTATCAAACTCAGGAGTACAACCCACCACCCCTGCTGCTTTCCAGTCAGGCAAAAGCGCGGCCGCGGTGCACGTGGTCAAAAGCACAAGGTGTACAAAGCTCGGGGCGTCGCGCGTCGCGGCGCAACAGGCGACGAGAAGCGGGAGGTACGCACCTCTTCCGTCAACGAGACGGAACACACCCGCCCGGATCTCATCACCAATCGCACACACGAAGTTCCAACTGGTTTGCCAGCCGGACGTAGTGTTGCCCTCGGGTGACTCATTCTCGTCCTGCTGATCGTTTTCCATCTCCCTCAGCCGTTTCATCGTCAACTCGATCGCCTCTGTGCGCGCCGCGAGTATCGCGACGAGTAGCGCAATCGCCAACGGAGTCACGTCGCGCCGCGGATCGGGTTTGTACAGACCCACTTGGGTGAGAAACTTTGCGAGCCGGGTAGTAGTAACACTTGAACCAAGTGATCCCCCAGCCCCAGCACTACTACTACTGTCAAAGTGATCCCCCAAACCGGCAGCGAAAAGAACGTTACTTGCATACACGGCGAGGAAACACGCGGCGATTGCGACGCGAATGCGCTTTGCCGTCGCGGAGGTACCGGACGACGCATTTCCAGACAGCGACGAAACAAACAAACAAAGCACCAAGGCATGAATCAAGTCTTGTTTGGTCAACGCCACGAGCCATAGGGTTGTGGGAAGCACAAGTTGCAGTACACGCGCAATATTTGAAGAAGTGAGGGATGTGCTTGTCGTGGAACGGTCCGTCGAGTCTCGGCGCGAATCGGAGGCTTCGTCGCCGGTCGAGTCGTCCAGCGTTTCGATGGGCTCACCGTCTTGCTGTGAGCTGACGTCCAGACGAACAAACCTTCGAGAAGGGTAAGAAACCTCGTCATCCCCCGTATCACCCACTCGCGTTCCAAAAACCTGTTCGTCAGGAGTCGTCCTTGAAACTTTCGTTACCCGCGCGGCGACGCACAGAAACGAAAAGAGGACGAAGACGCGAACCGGGTTTGCGTTGAACCAACCCGCCCGCGATTCCCCCAAATGTCCACTTCCACTTCGTGCGAACCCGCACGCGCGGCCTATGAAAAGAAACGGTTCCGAAAACGCCTCACCCGGGACGGACAAACACACAAACTCCAACACGCACCACGCCGCGACGTACAAAACGACGCGCGGTCCTTTTCGGGTCGCGAAGTTTTGCTTTTGCGTTTTTTGTTTCCGCGAGTCGTCGTTTGGAAAACTGCCGACCACGTCCCAAAGCGCGCCGACCAAAAGCGGTATGGCCAACGCGCTTCTCACGATTGTTGAGAAAACAATCACGAAAAAACACCACACCTGGCTTGTGTGAACAGAGGTGAGTCGAGTGATCACGGGGGGAAGTTTCGTGTTCCTTCCATTTTCGTTCGTCGACGACGCCGCCGCCGCGGATTCGGATTGGTCGTCTTCCACCCATTCCGGATCACCCGAACCGAGTAACCGTTCTCCCAACCCTTCGTCGGTGACCGTCCTTTCCTTCGTCGTACCGAACACCCCAAATAGCAATGCGAACATCCCTGCCCTTTCTTGAGTCGTTTCTGAGTTATCATTTTCGGTATCCTCCAAATCACCCTCCTCCCCGAAATCCACCCACGCGCCGGCGGCGAGAAGCGCGCAAAAAAGAATCGCCAAAGAAAGTCCTTGCGTGACTTGCGCGATTTGCTGTGAGTGTTTTTCGAAAAGTGTCAGTAGTGTACGGGCAAACAGTGGTGGGATTTGGGAAAGGGAATACGTACCAGCAGTATTGACTCAGCGTCTCCCCCCGTATCCGCAAACAGCACGCTCAGCCCTAGCCACCGCGCCTTTGTTTCGTTCGCGTTCAAGTTCACGTAAGGGAGCTGGTACACGTAAAGCAACAAGAAATGCGCGGCGGCGTAAACTGCGGTCGCTCGCGCGTAGTGTTTGTACTTTTTGAAAAGGCGCAAGGTAACGTTCTGACTGTTTGCGGTGTCAGTCGCAGTACGAGTACCCGTAGTACTCCTTACCATACCTCCATCATTCCTATCGCTCCTACTTAATTCTGGGAGGGTCACAAACGCGCTCGCGACTGCGTTGAGGACTGCGAACAGAAAGTAGGGAAGCGCCGGAAACGACGGCGCCGCGACGCCGGCGACGAGCGCGCTTGTTCGCGCGGTTCTTATCGCGAAAAGCGTTTTTCTCGAGTCGCGACTCAAGAAAAGGTCATCACGCGCGTCGGCGGCCAAATCGTGTGTGTATCCATCGTCACCGCTCCCTGCCCCAGAACCTAAAGTGGGAAGCAAGTCGAGCTCATCGTCCGACAGTTCTTGGGATGGGCCGTCGGACGTTTTTCTTTCATTTCCACTTCGCCCCATTCGATCGAGTCGCACGTTCGTCGCTGCGACCAGCAACACCAGTACGAACGGCGTTATTTCCGAGAAGCACTCTGAGACGCTTGGAAACCACTGGAAGCCTGTTGCTTTTAAAAACAAGCGGTGCGTAGACGAGTGCGGCCAGTCCGGGCCGAACGCGGCGTACAAAATCTGCGTCGCGCACGCGCCGGCGATGGAAATCAGGGAAAGAAAGAAAGTTGCGCGCCAAACCGCGTTTCGATTGCGGACGGTGGTTCCGTGGACATCCCTGGTGGACACACCGTCGCCATCCCTTCCGCGGCCAGTGTTTTTAGAGGCAACACCAGCAAATACGCGTTCCGCACCGAACAGCACTAAGAACAAAGCCGATATCAGGCTAGGCCTTTGAGATGCGGCTTGGAACGTCCCTGCTATGAACAACGAAATGGAAGAAACCAACTCGAACGCTATTTGCGAATAACCGCTGGTTGATGGCACAGACCGCGCTCGAACGTTGCGGACCTCGCCTGCCGCCGCTGCCGTATCGCCCCCGCCGTCAAAATCACGCATAGCACACGCACCCTCCGCAGGGGACAAGAGCGCTCCCCCGGCGACTCCAAACGCCACGCGCACCGCGTTGTGGCGGGGGATGCCCGACGAATTTAGAGAAACTGTCGTGGTTTTATACTTTCTGATTGTGGGCACGATCGTGTTTTCGCCCTTCTCGAAATCCTCGCCGCACAACGACGCGCACACACACCTTCCGCGATGTCCTTGAACGCGCCACGCAACGCTGATACTCCCGTGGGCGGTGATGTTGCGACCGATACGCACCAGTCCGTCGTGGGCGATGTCATCCCCCGCCTCCCCGACCACCTCGTCATCGCGCACGTTCTCAGATCTGAGTATTTCGACGACCCCGCCGATCTCGCACGGCTCCCAGCGGTGAGTCGTGCGATGCGCGACGCGGTGGCGGCGACGGAGCTGCAGTTTGAGGAGCTTGATGAGGATGAAGCTGTAAAGCTTGGATGTTTAAGCGCGGTGCAGCGCCTGCAACGGGGAGGTCGTCTGTCGCGTAAAGAAGGCCTTTGCGAGGCAGCGGCGAGGAGCGGACAGCTCGAGGTGCTGCAGTGGTTGCGCGTGAACGGCTGCCCATGGGACGGGTTTACGTGCGCGCTGGCGGTAGAGGACGGGCACCTCGAGGTGCGTCAGTGGCTGCTCGCGAACGGTTGCCCTTGGGACGAGAGGACGTGCTCGTGGGCAGCGGCGGGCGGGCACCTCAAGGTGCTGCAGTGGTTACGCGCGAACGGCTGCCTGTGCGACGAGGAGACGTGCATGTCCGCGGCAAGGGGCGGGCACCTCGAGGTGCTGCAGTGTGCGCGCGAGAACGGCTGCCCATGGAAAAAGTGGACGTGTCAAGGAGCGGCGGAGCGCGGGCATCTCGAGGTGCTCTAGTGGGCGCGCGCGAACGGCTGCCCGTGGAACGAGGAGACGTGCGCAGAGGCGGCGAGGGGCGGGCACCTCGAAGTGCTGCAGTGGGCGCGCGCGAACGGTTGCCCGTGGGACCGGTTGACGTGCTATGGGGCAGCAGAGTTTGGGCATCTCGGGGTTCTGCAGTGGGCGCGCGCGAACGGCTGCCCGTGGAACGAGAACACGTGCGCGTCCACGGCGGAGGGCGGGCACCTCGAAGTGCTGCAGTGGGCGCGCGCGAACGGCTGCCCGTGGAACGAGGACACGTGCGCTTCCGCGGCGGAGGGCGGGCACCTCGAGGTGCTGCAGTGGGCGCGCGCAAACGGCTGCCCGTGGGACGAGCGGACATGCGCGAATGCGGCGTGGCGCGGACACCTCGAGGTGCTGCAGTGTGCGCGCGCAAACGGCTGCCCGTGGGACGATTTTACGTGCTTTCTTGCGGTGGAGGATGGGCACCTCGAGGTGCTGCAGTGGGCGCGCGCGAACGGCTGCCCGTGGGACGAGGACACGTGCGCGCACGCGGTGGAGGGCGGAGACCTAGAGGTGCTGCAGTGGTTGTACGCGAACGGATCCCCAATGACCGCGGAGACGCGCCAAGCTGCGGCGAATTTGGGGTACGTCGAGCTCGTCTAGGACCTCCAAAGTGATTCAGACGACAACGAATAGGCAAGACAATTTTGCGCGCGAAGAGAGAACGGCTGACACGACAGAAAGCGCATTCGGCTTTTGTGAATTATTACATTGATTTGTCCCTTTACCCACCCCAGTGAGACATGCGGCCGGCTGACCTGCGAAAAGTCATGTCTGCTCTGCGCTGTCTTCGTGTATTTACGCACGATTTCTTGCAAACGTTTGCCCGTACGATTTACACGACTTCGCCACTAACTCGCCTACGCAGAAACGGCGTTTGGCGGAACGTTTTCCGCGTCTTCGGAGTTTTCGTTTCCGGCAGTCGCCTTCGCCGCGACGATTTTGTTCCCCGCCCCCACCGAAAACGCCCCCGGGTTGATCGCCACGGTTTTCGTGGTGTTGTTGGTTTTGTACACCCCCACTAACCGGTCCGCTAACTCGAACATGTTGTTCCGCAAGGAGATAATAACAAACTGCGCGTTTTTAGTCCGCTCTTTGATGTAATGCCCGACGATGCTGATTCGATAAAAGCCGAAAGTGTCAGTCTGGTATGGGCAATCGCGGAGGCGGAACGTGGTGATTGGGAAATACGCACCTAACGTTTTTGAAATCCAGCGCCGCGTCGATTTCGTCCATCACGTACAGGGGCGTGGGTTTGTAGTGATGCAGCGCAAACACCAGGGCAAGACTGGAAAGCGTCTTCTCGCCGCCGCTCAGGTTGGCTATGTTTTTCCAGCTCTTTTTCGGCGGGCGAACGCTAAACACGATTCCCTCCGCAAACGGGTCCAGGGAATCAACGAGCTCCAGCTCGGCGTCGCCGCCCAAGGTGATCATCTGGTACATCTCCTTTAGCCTCATGGAGATGACGTTGAAGCCGGACATGAACTCGTCCAGCCGTGTGGCTCTTAGCGTGTCGTACGTCCCTCTGGCGTTGTCCCGGTCCTCGGTGACTTTCCTCAAGTCATCCGCGCGTGTTCGGTACTCGCTTTCCTTTTCCGAAAACGCCTCGATGGAGGACATGTCCGGTTTCATGGACGCCAGCGCATCACCCAGCGCGGTTACTTTTTCACTCTGCGCGTCCGCCGAGACGGTTTTGATTTGCTCCGGGGTCAAAAGCGTGGGATACGCGTCGTCGCACCGAGCCTCCGCGATCAAGCGCTCCATCTCCCCGGTGACCTTCGCGAGCTCACCCTGCCAGTGCGTCGCCTTGCCGCCGTGTTCCTCGGCAAGCAATTTAGCATCCTCCAGCTTGGCGTTGATGTCAACCTCGATGTGCTTGACCCGCGCGACGATGGCGTTTGCCTCGTCCCGCGCCGTGGTCACGGAAGAGAGCTCGGAACTCTTCTCGTCAACAAGCACCTGCAGTTCCTTTTGCGTTTCGAGAACCGACATGGCTTCATCCTCCAGCGTCGCGAACGCGGCCTTGGTGGCAAGGACATCCTCCGAAATTGCGGCGCGCTCGCCGATCTGCTCTTCGATGGTCTTCGTGAGCCGCTGCGTGGCTTTGGCGTGCGACGCAGCGGTGGCTTGTTTCGTGACAATCGCTTCCCCCGCGCGCGCGATCGCGTCGCCGAGCTGTTTGACGATTTTCCTTTGCGAAACCAACAAATCGCCGCCCACGCCGTCCATCGCGCGCTGCAGCGTGTCCACCTGGTTTCTCAAACCAGCCGCGTCTGCGGTGAGTTTCTCAAGAGCGCAAGTGGCTTCCCCGACTTCCTTCTCCAGTTGTTTTAGCTGCGCGGCATCTTCCGACGAAAACGAGTCCGCGCGTTGCAACTCGGCGAACCTCGCGCGCAAATCGCCCGCCTTTTCAGACGCCGCCGCGACGTCCGCCTTGAGCTTGGGCAAACATCGCTCGGTCTTGGCCACCGCGTTTTCCGCTTCTTTGGCGTCCTTAGCGGCTGCAGCGGCAGCGGCTCTGGCTTCCGTGACCGTGGCGGTGGTCACCGCGAGTTCTGTCTCCGCTTCCGCGATCGCGGCTTTGCTGTTTTCCGAATCGTCCTCATTCACGGGCGCCATGTCCCCCACCCGCATGCGCCCCCCCTTGGGTTTGTTCCCGCCGCCGGACATGGTGCCCGCGGTTTCGATGAGCTGCCCACTGAGGGTCACCACGCGTCGCCGTTTCGCGCCGTCGTACGCGATCTTCGACGCCGCGTCCAGATCGCTCGCAACCGCGGTGTCCCGGACGCCGTAGTAAAACGCAACCGCGACTTCGGGCGACGCGGGTTTGATTAAATCCATCAACCGCACCACGTTCGGATCGGCGTTCGCCGCCGCGTCCCGCATCCGCCCCTCCAGCGCTTTCTGCTTTTCCAGAATAAGAAACGTCGCCACGCCGAGGTTGTGTTGCCGCAAATGAGACACGCACGCCTGCGCATCCGCGGTGGTTTCAACAACCACGTAGTCAAGCGCGCCGCACGCCGTGGACACGGCGACGTCGTACTTTGCGTCGATCGCGCCGAGGTCGCCCAGTCTGCCCAGCACGCCCTTCAGCGTTCCTCGTTGTTTCGCCTTCATCAAGGACGTGACGATGACGCTCTTTGACTTCTCCGAGTCATTCGCGGTTTTCCGCTGCTCCAGCTTGCCTCTGATTTCCCGTACCGTGAGGTTAGCGGCTTGTTCCTGCTCGCGAGCCGATTGTTCCGCCTCGCGCCGCTCAACCGCGCGCGCTTTTTCGGCGACAAGCGTTTGCTCCGCTTCCAAGATTTCCTCAGACTTGGCCGCCGCCAGCCGCGCCGCCGTCTCCGCGCCCGTCTTCGCGTCCTCGAGCTTTTGCTTCGCCTCTTCTTTTTGAGACAGTAGCAAGTCACGCTCCGCTGTCGACACAGCCACCCTCGCCTTGGCGTCCGCGATCTTCCCCTCCCACGGCTGCAGCTCGCGCCGCGCATTCTCCAACTTGGCGCCCGCCGCCGCGGTTTCGTCCTTCAGGGATTCCACGAGTCGCTCGAGTTTCGCTTCCTCATCTCCAACCTTGGCTTCCAACTCGAGTTTGGTAACCTCGAGCTCGGGCACTTCTTTTTCAATTTGTTCAACCTCGCCCGCCATGTCCGTGAGCTTCTTCGCGTCCTTGCCCAGCTTTTCGTCCAGTTTCTTAGCCCTTTGCTTCATGTTCTTCAGGTTTTCGCGGTGCGTGATGTCTTGCTTTTCAAACTCGGCGAAGGCGGCGGTGGCTTTCTTTAAATCCTTTTGCAACACGTTGAGCTCAGCGGCGTGCGCCTTGTACAAAGCTTCAAGGGTCTCGATAGCTTCGTTGCTCTCGGTGAACTTTGCTTTCTCTTGCTGCAGTTGAAGGGACAAAGTTTCGGTGACTTCTGCGATTCTTGTGACTTCACTCCGCGCGTCGGCGATGAACACCTGGTACAACACCGATTTGTTCGCCGCGAGTTCCCGTTCCTTGGCCATGAAGTCCTCCGCTTCGCGTTTGCCCACGCCAAGCGCGTCGCGCTCTTTTTCCACCAGTTTCAGGCGGTTGACCTGTCCGGATCTCAGTTCGTTCAACTCCTCCAGTTCTTTCGCGCATGTGTCGATGCGCTCCACGTACTGGTTCGTGCCGATAATGTCCTCAAGGTACTCCAGCAGACCTTCGTCACCGGGGTTCACGCCTTTCGGCTGCGATTGCGAAAGAAAAGTGTCAGTCTCGAGTCGGCGAGTGTGGGTTTGTAACAGTTGCCAGTACGCCAGTAAATGTTACGGGTAGTGTTACTAGTAGTGCACTCAAAGAGGGTCGGTAAACGTTGTGCCTGGATTTGGGAAAGCCCGGACGGCCGAACCTTCATCATGGATATTTGTTCCACCTCGCCTTGCAGGATGAGGAACCGGTTGTTGTTCAAATCCACGCCGTGTTTTTTCAAAAGCGTGGTGACTTCGGTGAAGTTGGAAGTCTTCGTATCAATGAAGTACTTCGAAGTGTTGTTCTTGTACGCCTCCCTGGCGATGACGAAATCTGAGCCCGGAACGGGGGTAAACGCCTCTTCGTCCGTGGTCGAATCGACGATCTCCCTGAAATGAACCTCCACCCTGGCGTGGGAAAGGTCCCTGAAGTCCGTGCTGTTGTGAATCAGCTCGCTTACTTTGTTCAGCCTTAGTTGTTTCGCGCGCTTGCCGAACACGAACAACATCGCGTCGATCACGTTGGACTTGCCGGAACCGTTCGGGCCGACCACCGAGGAGAAGGACTGGATTGATGATTGGGTTGGGTGAAGTTTTTTTGGAGTCGATGCATCCAATGGAGATGGAGATGGGTGGTGCGCGACCGTACGAGGAGATGGGAAAGGTGGGTGGTCAGCGCGTGTGCTGTGAACGGCTGGGTGTGGGTTTGGGTCATCAAGCGCGTGTGCCTTCGCGTTGCACGTGCGGCGGCCAGTTTGTGAAACACGAACACGCGGTCCAGTCGACGGACTAGAGGCGCACATCGCGTTCGTCAAGCAGGGAGGGGAACGAGACTTTGGCGGTTCCGGATGTCCGCGATGGGCGGCCGGACCCGCGTCGTTTCCCCCCTCACACCCGCACGCATGCATCGTGTTGTCCCTTCCGTGATGTGTTTTCGAACGCACGCGGGGTTTCACGCGTCTCGTTACGCGTCTCGTGCACCGCAGGCCATCCCCATCCAAGTCGTGGCAAGGCAAACTCACCTTGTGGAACGGCCCGACGTTTTGCGCGCCCGCGTAGGATTTGAAGTTCTCCAGGACCATGGTTTTGATGACCAGGCGCTTTTTAGGCCCAGGGTCGCTCGGTGCGGACGCCATGGCGGCGGAACCGCGGGAGGTGGGTGCGGCGACGGGGTCGACACGCGGGGCGATATGCCGAGATGGCGCGGAGGCGGGGGAACTTTCTCGATGGCAGCGGGCCCGCGGGCCGTCCGATGAAACGGCCAACGGATGAAAAATGAGACACGGATTGAAAATGCTAGTCTATATTTTCAATGGCTCCTGTCCGACTGTATCGATCAATCCCCAAACTCCCCCCCCCACAAGCGACACCGTTCCGGCAACTCCTTGTTCGCCCACATCTGGAACAGCGTTGCGAGTTTAGTGGCGTGCCTTGATGTGGGGTGGTACCCGTCCTGCAGAAACGCTGCCGCGGCGACGTTTCCCGGATGCGGCGAATCGGTGGGAAACAACTCGGCGCTCGCCGCCGCGGCGTCGAAGAGAAACACCTGGGTTTGCTTCGCGACCGTTCGAATGGCGTCGTTTAACACCGGCACCAGCACGGCCACGGCCTGGACCTTACCAAACGCGGGCAGGTCAAACGGCTGCGGCTGCGTGCGGAACACTATGCATTCTTTGCTCACTAAATCTCCCCGTGCCTCGTACACGCCGCGCACCACGTTTACCAGCTCGGCGAGCGCGTCGGCGTATCCTGTTACGCGTGGGTGCGTCGCCCCGGCCGCAAGCACGGCACCTAAATCAAACCCTTGCACATCACCTCCCCAGTCGAATATTTGCCATAACACGTTGCCGTTGAGAAGCGTCGTGGTGGTTCGCGGTCGTCGTTCTGCTTCGTCATTACCCGCGACTGCTTTCACGCTCGCGACTTCTCCTCCATTCCTCGCCCCCTCCGTCGCGGTCCAGTCCAGAAACGTCCCCAGCGCGAGTTCGATTCTCGTCCGGGAATCAATCGGTAGGCCGTACCCCAGGTACGGCGCGTACGGGTCGTCTCCTACACTCAACACCGGCGGGGAGAAATACGGCCCATCCGGATCCGGGCCGAGAAGCATCACGAACCCGGCGTCGCCGGCGCCGGCGTGGTAGGTCCGAGGACGACACCCTATTGCGGTTCTGAACTCGGCCTCCGTGGCGCAGCACAGTTGGGTACCGGTGTCTTCACGGAAACCGCAGCAGCTACTACTACTACTGCCAAATCCATCAGGATCCCCACTGCCACTGCTGCCCTCTGCTTCCTTTTCAAAAAAGTTCACGAAGTTGGCCGGGTACTGCGCTGGCGTGGGGGTGGAGCACCCGAACGCGCACCGCTCGTTTACCGGCATCATCAAATTGCAGTGCGACACGTGAAGCAGCTTGTCGAAGGAGTCGCCCGCGATGAACAGGTTGGCGAACACTTCTTTTTGCTCGGTGGTGGTGTTGTTATTACCAGGTTGGGTTTCCTCGGAAGAAGAGGTACCTCTGCTTCCAAACGGCGATGAGACGGAATCCACGGATGGGCACGCGTAGGCGCAGCGGCCGATCCTTTGGCCGAGCGCGCCGGCCCAACGGATGTCATCGGCACGCCACCGCCGTTCGTTCTGGTTCGCCGACGTCGCTTGGTGCTCGTGAGACACGGATGAAACGGTGTCCGCGATGGACAAGGAGTTCGAGGAGCTGACCCCCGCGTCCAGGCCCGCGGTTCTCGCCACGACCACCGCGGCCGCGCCTAACAACACAAGTGCCATCCACTCCCCCGTTTTGTGTTTTTGTCGCGACCAACCCATCAGCGGACGCCCCGCCGCTTCGCACGACACCGCGCTGGTGGACGCGATGTCCACCACCGCGGCGTCCACGGAATTCGCGCCGTACCCCGCCTCGTGCGTCATCCCGTGACAACGCCTGCCACGCGCGCCGCGCGCACCTCTGACCACAAGTCCACAAGGACCGACAGGGTGGAAAACGCATCTCCAGAAGAAACTCGCTACTTTTGTAACATCCAACGTTCCATTTAACACATTCCGCCGACTAATTGCCCATACAAGACTGACTTTTCTTTTTACTCTATACGACTTTCTCATTCGACGCGACACGCCAGTTTCCCGTGCGCGCGTTCTCACGCCGCACGCCCGGAACCCCAACCACACGCGAAGAGGAGTAACGCGGTGCGTGTGCGCACGAGGTTAATCAAGATACTGACCCCGATCGTCACGATGGTCGTGTTGAACCAACCCCCGACTGACTGAGATCCCCTCGCGTTTCTTTTTTCCTCCCACCCCGTGCAACCCATCAAACAGACCTCGACTTCCACCATGAACGTCCCTGACCAGAATGAGCGCGCCGCTCTTTTGCCCAACAAGCGCGTCGTGCACCCCGCGGGTAGTTGGGTGCGCGTTGCCGTCGCGGGCACGTTGGTCGTCGCGGGCTGCGCGGTCGCCGCGGTGGCGTTTACCCGCGCGGATGGCGTGCACGCGTTGTTGGCCAACACCCAAAGCCGGTTGGGGGGCTCGAGCCCCCGCCCGGGCCCGCACCGCTTGTCCCCCCGCGCGAGGTCGGTGCGCGCGAGGGCGGCGTCCAAGGCGAAGGTCCGGGCCGTGGGCGGCGGGACTGCCTCAGCTCTCGGCGAGATGACGGACTACGCCACCGACGAAGCTGAGGCGCACGCGGATGAGTTCGCTGAGATGAGCACCGTGAAGCAGTTCGCCGTGATCGGCGACGGCGGCACCGACGGAAGCAAGTTCCACCACCTGAACGTGTTTCACGTGTATCCCGGGGTGGAGGGGTGTCAAGTGACGTGCGAGGGCACAGAAGTGGATGAAGCGACGTGCAAGTCCCCGAACTACTGGTTCTGCGAGTGGGACGCCGGGCGGTGCTGGAGCTCCGTGGGGAACCACGGTACGTATTTCCCAATCACCACAATCCGCCGACTGATTGCCCATACGAGATTGACACTTTCTTTTTTACAATCAGGATGCCCCGCGAACGAACAACAGCGGTACGACATATGGGACGACCACTACGACGACTACGAGACCGGGATGAAACACAACCTGCCCGCGTTTCCGGATTACGTGTACCCGGGAACCATCGGGTGCGAAAAAACGTGCGAATCGCACGACACGCCTCGAACAACGTGCGAGAACATGTTTTACTGCGAGTGGGACGAAAACCGGTGCTGGTCCAAAGTGGGGCCGAACGAGTGCCCTGCCTCGGAACACGACATGCACGACTTGTGGTACGAGTACCAGTACAAAAACGACGTGGTGGATGGTATTCCCGCCACGCCCACGCCGTCGCCGATGCCCGCGCACACCGCGGTGCCCACGCCGTTGCCCGTGGTTCACAATCACGCCACGCCGATGCCGACGCCCGTTGTTGTCGCGTCCACGGTGACCGCCCCGGACGGCGCCGTGACGATCACCGAGCCCAACGGAGTCACAAAACAGACCGCGGCGGACGGCACGGTGACGGAAAAGAGCCCGGTCACCGGGGTGACGAAAATCACCGCCACGGACGGCACCGTGGTGACCACGCGAAAAGACGGCACAACCCACACCTCAATCGTCCCGACCGCGACGCCGGCGTGGACCCCCAACTTCCACGCCTCGGAGGACACGACAGGGTCATCGAACGCGACTCCCCACCCCACACAGGCGATGGACGTTTCCGGGTCAGACGCGAGCGCGACTTCCACCGCCACCGCCGCGACTGCGCACCCCACGATGAAGTGGGACGCCCTCACCGCTCCGTCTGTTTCGGTACCGCCAACTCAACACACGGGCCCCACCCCAGTGCCTTTAAACATCGTCACCGAGACCAACGGCGTGCACGTCGCCACGAACGACGGCATGGACGTGGACGCGCAGAGCTCGCACGATACCGCGGTGCGTAAAAGCCTGCCCGCGGGCGTGCAGCTGCAGAACATCGATTTGACCAATCACAGCGACACCGTCTCCGACGGCGCCGCCGCGTCGGTGCCCGGCCAGACCGTCGCCGGAGTTCAGAACTCCGGGTCCGAATTCACCAGCGACCAAACGGGGCACCACCACCTTGAGTTTCCACACGACTACCCAGGAGGCGCCGGGTGCGAGGGGACGTGCGAGGGGCACGGTTTCGACAAGACACAGTGCGAGTCCCTTTTCTTCTGCGAGTGGGACGACGGCGCGTGTTACAGCGCGGTTGGCGATAACCCGTGTCCGAACACGCCGGTTGAGATGGCGGAGCGGTGGCTTGATTACGACACGGACGTGGACACGTCCACGCCCTCGGACGTCACCGAGCGCCTGGAGATCGAGAACGAACAGTTCTTCAACCCGACCTACGCGCACCCCACGATTCCCGGCGCGTGGGTCGGGTACCCCGGCACGGACGGGTGCGAAAACGTGTGCGAGAGCGTCGCAATCGACGAGGCGGTTTGCGCGAACATGTTCTTTTGCGTTTGGGACCAGGAAAAGTGCTGGTCCGGGGTGGGGCCTAGTAACTGCCCGGATACGCAGCACGAGTTCGACGAGATGATTAACAAACGGTAAAGAGTTGAACTCTTCGGGTCGTCTGTTTAAATACCTTTTCATTGAATTTAAAATACAATGGTTAGCTGGGATTCCGCTCACAAGATAACCGTCGCTGTGCCCGCGGGCACGGTGATAAAATAGGCTAGGATCTAGCCGCGTTACGCTTTGCGCTTTTTAAAAGACCCTCCTTCCCGGTCCTTGGACCCGGAAACCCCTTCCCTCGCGCCGCCCGAGATTTCAATCTCCTCACCATCGCCCGGGTCCAGCACAGTGCCTCCCTCCGAGTTCGACCGTTCCTTCTTTTCTTTTTTGGAAAGCAAATCCCCGCCGGGAGGCGCCGCGATGGATCCGCGTTCCTTCCGCAGTTTCCGCCGCAGCTCGTCGTACCGTCGCTGGTCCGCGTGACTCACCGAGGGTTGCACTCGGATGAAGGCCTGTTCGAAGTGCTCGTTCGTCACGAGCGGCGCCGCCGCGGGGGTTTTACCGCCGGACGCATCAGCTTCCAAGAAGTTCTCCCGGTTTCCCTTCAGCGCCGCGACGCAGGCTTCACGAACCAAGCTGGCCAAGTCGGCGCCGGAAAACCCGGTGCACCGCGCGGAAAACGCGACGGCGGATACGTCCACGCTCGGGTGCAGCGGGGTTCGCCTTGTCAGGGTTTTTAAGATCGAGTACCGGCCATCCGGCGGCGGTAGCGGGACGTACAGCAGTTTGTCCAGCCGCCCAGGCCGCAGCATCGCAGGGTCGATCATGTCAGGTCGGTTCGTCGCCGCCACCACGAACGTCGCGGTCCGGCTTTTTTTTGTAAAGAAAAGTGTCAGTATTGTATGGGCAAACAGTCGGCGAGATTTGGGAAATGCAATACGTACCTTTCGAGGCCGTCCATCTCGGTCAGGAGCTGATTCACCACGCGCTCGCTGGCTTGGTTCCCCTCGCCGCCCCGCCGCGGCGCCAACGAATCGAGCTCGTCGAAAAACAAAACGCAAGGCGACGCCGCCCTCGCGCGCGCGAAAAGCACCCGCACCGCGCGTTCCGACTCCCCGACGTACTTGTTCAGCAACTCCGGGCCCTTGATGGAAATAAAATTCGCCTGCGCTTCGTTTGCCGTGGCTTTCGCGACCAAGGTTTTGCCGCACCCGGGCGGGCCGTACTTTGATTGTAAAAAAACGTGTCAGTCTTGTATATCGCGATGTATGGACAAACAGTCAGAGGGAATAGTCCCTTCTGGTACGAGTATGGGCAATCAGGGAGGCGGAATGTGGTGACTGGAAATACGTACCAGTAAGACACCAGTGCTCGCGGCGAGGCCCATGGCGTGGAACCGCTCGGGGTGCGCGATGGGTTCCACCACGGAAAACGCGAGTTCTTCCCGGACCTCGGTGAGGCTGCCGACGTCGTCCCACGTCACCTCAGGGGTGGTGGTGAAACCCTCGCGTTGCGCGCTGGGTTGCACCCGGGTAAGCGCCAGGTTGAAATCCGCCGCGGTGATGGCGAGGCCTTGCAGTTCACTGGCTTGCAGCGGCGAGAGGTCCCCAAGACGCCCGCCGAGCAGGTTTGAGGTCGGCAACGCTTTTATGTAGGAAAGGTGTTGAGTTTGGACGGACGGGACGTTCGCGGCGGCGGCGGCGTTTTTTTGGTCCGAAAGCGTCGTCGCATCTTTTGTGGTATCCCCCACCGACAAACCCCCCGCTTCCGCTTGTAGGGTGTCGAAGATCCGCGAAACCGCGAGCGCGGCGGCTTCCTTCGCGAGCGCGCTGAGATCCGCGCCGACGTACCCGGGTGTTTTCTTGGCGATTTCGGCTAAATCCAGTCCGCCGGTGAGCCGCAAACGTTTCGCCTGGACGTGTAAGATCCGCGCCCGAGCGGCTTCGTCGGGAATGCCCAACATGATTTCTCGGTCGAATCTGATACGATAAAAGCCGAAAGTGTCAGTCTCTCGTAATGTGTATGAGTAAACAGTCAGAGGTAATAACCGTCCCTTCGTCAGGACGAGTATGGGCAATCATGGAGGCGGAGCGTGGTGATTGGGAAAGGCCCTCACCTTCCCGCTCGCCGCAGCGCCGCGTCCATGGCGTCCGGTCGGTTCGTAGCGCCAATCACGGTGACGTGCGCTTGCCGAGGCTTCCGTAGGCCTCCGTAGGCATCATCATCCGATAAATCGTTCCCACCATTTTCCCCATCAACATTGCCGCCCTCGGAAAATACCCGCGTCCCGCCGCCGTCGTTCAGGGTGTCCATCGAGGCTAACAGCTGCGCGACAATTCGCGACTCCATCGCGCGTTGCGCGCTTTCCCGTTTCGGCACAATCGCGTCCACCTCGTCTATGAAAATTATGGAAGGCGCCGCCGCCGCAGCCGCGGCGAAGAGCTGTCGTATTTTCTGTTCGCTTTCGCCCGAAACGCCGGCCACGATTTCAGGCGCGGCGATTGAGAAAAAAGGAACCCCCGCTTCGTTCGCTATTGCGTGCGCCAGCGTGGTTTTCCCGCACCCAGGCGGTCCGTGCAGAAGCACCCCTCTTGGCGGATCAACCCCTAACCAGTCGTAAAGCTCCGGGTGCGTCAGGGGACACAGAATGAGCTCGGAAATCTGACGCAAGCTTTCCTCGATTCCGCCGAGATCGGAAAGAGACACGTCCCTCGGCGCGCTGGGCGCGAACCCGCCGGCGAGATTCTCGTCGTCGCCGTTTCCATTTCCATTCACGCCGAAAGGATCCCCCGGGCCGTTCCCCGAGCCTCCTTTTTTGTACCTGGCGCCTCCGGGAAGGTACGGCGACACGAAGTCGTCTTTTCCGAATTCGGGCTTCTGCTCGCCTCGCTGTGCCTTGCGCTTCGCGTCTCTTCGCGCTTGTTTCCCCACTCTGCCGCCGGAGCGGCTGTTTTCGATGCGCGCCAGCCTCGCCGCCCGCGCAACCGCCATCGCGGCGACGTGCCCGGCTTCCGCGGCGGACATGGGGGGTGGTTGAGATTGTTTGATTGTTGCGGGCGGCCTATTAATGTTTCCGCCCGTAGCAGCGCCTGCGGCGTCAAGCGCGCGCTGCGCCGCGGCGGCGACGAGATGCGCGGGCGCGAATGCCGACGGCGGTTGTTTGGTTTCATTTCCGGTATCGCCGTTCCCGTACAGTCGCGCCAGCTCGTCGTTCATCACGCGTCCGTCGTCCTCGCCGTCGTCAAAGGCCACGGGCGGGCCGTCCTCGGCTCGCGGGTCGATCTCGTCGCTTTCGTCGCTGGGTTGGCTGTGTTCGGAATCGGAGTCGTTTGAGTCGTCGTCGTCTGATGCAGACCCAGACCCGTCCTCCGCAACCTTCAACCCTTTCCGTTCCAGGTGCGCGTGTTCCATGGCGTCGATGCTCAGCCCTGGTTTTGCTGACGGGCCGCGCTTAACAACCTCCTCCACCGCCCTTTCCACGGCCTTGCGGAAAATCCCCAAAGGTTTCCGGACGTACTCGCGGTAGCACCCGCGCAGGTGCTCCACGACGTCGTCCAGGTCGCCGAGGTCGTTGCTTCGCGCGTACTCCGCGATGCGAGGCACGAGTGCTGCGTCGCACCCGGAGTATCCCCCGGTCGACCCGCCGCCTCGAGGACCAGAAGGGCTCTTGCCACGGCTCGCCTTGCCCTTAAACTTCGGCATCGCAAAGGCCGCGGCCGTCGCAAGCAGGCGGTGCCGACACGAATGGCGGCGGCTAATCTGAACCCGGCCGTCTCAACTCAATAAATGCAACGGAGAAGCATTTCATGGGGAGATCAGAGTAGACACGCACGCCACCCACCGCACGCATGCCCGCCAACACTCGCTCCCGCAAGCGAACGCACGAGGGCGATGATGTCGCGACCGCCATGGAGGCTATTCCGGGGCTTTCCCTGGACATCGTCATCACGCACGTCCTGTCCCGCAAAAACCTTCCCGACACCGCTGACCTGGCGCGGCTTCGTGGGGTGAGTCACGCGATGCGCGACGCGTTGGCGACGGGGGGGCGTCCGGTGACGGAGTTGGAGCCATCGGAAGCTGCGTTGTTTGGATGTTTAGGCACGCTGCAGCGTATGCGTCGGCGAGGGCCTCTGTTGAACTGTTGAATGCGGATACAGTTTGCCAATTCGCGGCTCATGGGGGGCACCTCGAGGTCCTGAAATGCTTGCGGGCAATCGATTGCCCGTGGAACGAAGAGACCTGCTTGCAGGCGGCGATGGGCGGACACCTGGAAATGCTTCAGTGGGCACACGAGAACGGATGCCCGTGGAGCGAAAATGCGAGCGGGGGTGCGGCGTACGGCGGGCACCTTGAGGTGCTGCGGTGGTTGCGCCCCAGAGGCTGCCCGTGGAACGAGAAAACTTGCACGTGTGCGGCGTACGGCGGGCAACTCGAGGTGCTGAAGTGGGCACACGCGAACAGCATACCGTGGAACAGAAACATCTGACATGCTGCGGCGTGGGGCGGGCACTTCGAGGTGCTGACATGGGCACACGAGAACGGCTGCCCGTGGGGCGACAAGACGTGCGATATTTTGGCGGAGGGCGGTCACTTCGAGATGCTGCAGTGGGCAAACGAGAAAGGATGCCCATGGGGCGACCAGACGTGTTCTCATTTGGCGGGGCACGGGAATCTCGAGATGTTGCAGTGGGCGCGCGAGAACGGATGCCCGTGGGGCCAGAACACGTGCTCTCAGGCGGCGGAAGGATCACACCACGAGGTGCTGAAGTGGGCGCGCGAGAACGGCTGCCCGCGGGATCACGATACGTGCGATGCATTGGCTGAGGGCGGTCACTTTGAGATGCTGACGTGGGCGCACAAGAACGGATTCCCGTGGGGCGAAAATTGCTCCTCGGCGATCGCGGGGCATGGGAACCTCGAGGTTATGAAGTGGGCACGAGAAAACGGCTGCCCGTGGAGTAGGTACACATGCGACACTGCGGCGAGGCTCGGGCACCCCGAGATGCTGCAGTGGGTACACGCAAACGGGTGCCCGTGGGCAGTGATCTATTTGTGGGGGCGTGCGCGTGGATTGCGAGGCCTGGGAACCTCGAGGTGCTGCAGTGGGCGCGCGAGAACGGCTGCGCGTGGGACAGTCACACGTGCGCGTGCGCGGCGGAGGGCGGGCACCTCGAGGTGCTGCAGTGGGCACACGCGAACGGGTGCCCGTCGGACGAGCAGACGTGCGAGCGCGCGGCGCGCGGTGGGCACCTCGAGGTTATTCAGTGGGCGCGCGCGAACGGCTTTCCGTTTGATATGGTGCGTTGCGAGGAGGCGATTGAGTCGGGGATACAAGACCGAAACATGTTCTCAAGCAGCCCTTCTTCCCAAGCTAGGAATTCAAGTTTGGCGGCTGAACTAATTTCGCGTTTACGTGAAATGTAAAGTTCCCACCTTACCAAGACTTGCATCCGACTTGCATCCGGAGCTGCAGGGGTTCACGAATGAGTCTACCTCCGAGTTTGTAGAGAATTGTCGATATCGATAATTGATTTTTCAGTGAAAACTCGATTGTTTGCGTCACTCGTAGGATCTCCGCGCACGCGTGCCCAAGAGTGCGGGGATGTCCGCCGCGCTGGTACCGGACGTCGGGGCGCGGTTATCGAGAACCTGGCGACGACGTCGAGGCTCGCCCCGCGCGTCCTCTGGGCGAGCTTCGATTGTGAAGCGACACGCCACGACCACTGAGACGAACACAACTTCGGAGTCGTCAAGTACACGTCACCTCGGCGTGAAGTACACGTACCTCGGAGGCAACAGCTGGTTCGCCGAATTCGGGGTTTCCAAGCTCAAAGTGCTTTGCGACCCGTGGCTGGTTGGGGACTTGACGTTCTGGAACCTGCCTGCGCTGTACACGGGCCGTAAGGCGTCGCTTAACGGCCAGCGCGATGAATGGATTTCGACCGCTCAGACCGCGGACGTGATTCTTCTGTCGCAGGGATGGGAAGACCACTGTCACGTACCCACACTGGAGCTGTTACCCAAAGACACACCCGTGGTCGGGTCGGTGGGCGCGTGTTTGGTGGTCAAAGAGCTCGGGTTCGTGAACGTGACTTCCATGAGGGCGGGGGAGACGGTAGCGGTACGACGGAAAGGCGTGGACAAAAACGAAAACGCCGAAGAGGCGCTCATCGTAATCGCCTCCGCGGGCGCCCAAGTCGGCCCGCCGTGGTCGGAACGCGAGTGCGGCTTTTTCCTGGTCGACGGTGCCGGCCGAAATACAGGCGCGGTCATATACTACGAGCCGCACTGCTCGTACGACCCAAACTCGGTTCGGGCTGGGTTACAAAACGCGGGCGGCACGGTGGACTTGTGCATCACGCCGATACGGTCGGTTGATGTTCTCGGATTCCCATTAGTATCAGGCGCGGACGACGCGGTTGATTTGTTACAAGTGTTGAACCAGCCAAAACGGGTGGTTCCGTTACGAAACGGCGAGCTCACGCAGGTCGGCGCGGCCACCGCGTTAATCGGAACCGACGGGACCACTGGGGAGAAATTCGCCGAGCTGTGCGACAAACGATTCGGGACCGGGAAAGTTTTGGTGGCGATGCCCACGCCGGGAGTGCCGATTGAGATATAATGTAAGGTAGTGTTCATCTTTTCTGTCAACTAGCGTGTCCCGCCCTCGAGGCTTTTCGCAACGCGCGTTTTGCGTGGACGCTCGTGTATCCGCCGTTGCCGAAAGCGCGTTCGGTTTCGGGAGTGCGTTTCTTCGCGTTTTGTTTTTTCGTTTTCGTTTTGTCATCCCCCGCGCCTGTTTTCGCAACCGGAAAGCTTTCGGTCTCTTTTTCCTGTTCCACCACGACGGTTTCGATTTCCCGTTTCCGACGCACCGGCCCTTTCCACGCGCGACTTGTGGAGAGCGTTTTTGCGTTTTCCGCGACTCGCTTTTTCTCGCCAATTTTCGCATCCGTGTCAACCCTACCAAACCCGCTCGCGATGGAACGAAGCCGCCCGAGGTCGAACCGACCGACCGGACCGGAACCGACGGGGCCGTGGGTTTTATTTGTGTTATTGGTCCCTTTATTTTGCAAAACGTTTTGACGTGTGGTGTCGCGATTAGTACCGCGATTCGACGCGGCGTCCAGCGCGCCAGTCACGCCCCGGGGCGATTCCGCGATTTTCGCATCCACGTTTTGCACGAACGCGAGGCGCCACGTTTCACTCGGCGCGAGCACCTTGCCAAAGTTACGTTTCTCCGCGTTCTTTGGTAACGGTGGGTGATACCCAGTCACCGAAAACCCCACGCACCGCCCTACGGCGCCCGCGAACGAAGCGCAGTTTTGTTTCCGTTGTTGGTTTTCACGATTCGAAAACTCCAACTCGGAAACCGCCTTGCGTGTCGCCTCACTTCGCGCCTCGTCCAAAGGGTGCGTGCTGAGGTACTCCACGATTTTACGAGAGGCTTTGGTCTCTGCTTTGGATTGATTTTTTTCTCCTTCCATTTCCATTTCTTTCAGCAACGCAAATGTCCTCGCCGCGCCGCGTTTCGCGTCGAAGCACGCGCGTCGGCACAGCCGCACGCCCACTAAATCCGCCTCCCGTTCCATGTCCCGACTGTTTGGCAGTGTCACGGCGAGCGCGACCGCGTTTTCGGCTCCGACAAGCGCGGTTGCGGTAAACGCGCCGCCGAAGTAATCGTTCCCCACCACAATCGCGGTTGCCCAGCTAAGTAAACTACCAACAGACGCAAACGTAACGCTCGTCGCCTTCTCGGCGCCGTGCCGGCAAAGCGCGTGACCGATTTCGTGCCCTATGATGAACGCCAGGGCGTTGTCATCGGAACCTACCATGTCCAGCGTGCCGGTGGTTACGAAGACGTGGCCGCCAGGCACGGTGAACGCGTTTACTTCGGAACCGTGGTCGATGACGTGTACCGTCCACGGCTTGGTGTCTTCGCTGCGAAACAGCGGGTGCGTGTCGGTGTCGGTAGTTTCGTTAAACGTGAGGTACTTATTTAGAGTAGAAGAAGCGGAGGTACTTGATTCCTGGCTTGAAGCGGAGGCAGCTCCGTCAGCCCCGTTATCCACGTTATCCAGAAATAGATCCGCAAACGTTAGTCTGTTCACGAGTTGCCACGCCACGGCGGCGACGCGTTGCACGCGCTTGTCGTTTGGCGGCAGAAAGTTTCCGCGTTCGGATTGGAAAATAGCGGCGGCGGCGACGTCGCCTAAACGGTGCTCATCTTGCGCGTCGAACAAAATCAACCTTCGGCGCCCGGTGAGTGGCACGGTGTCTATCAATAGATACACAACAGCGCCACAGCCTGAAGCTACGACAACGAGCCTGGCCGCGGACCCGGCCGCGGTGGCGCCAAACAACAGATGCCGGAATTCGAGCCGTGCCCGATCGGAAAACAACCCGCGATACGCGCCTCGCGCCGCCCTGAGTTGCACGGTCTTCACCGCGACTCCGCTCAAGGCGCGGACCCCGACTGACGCAGCCACGGCGCCGAGGTTCAATGCGTGGGCGTGGGGTCCGGTCCGGAACGACCGCGTCGCCCGCGGAGGGAGACCGACCTGGAGCGTCGCATTTGCGTTTGGCACTGAGAGGTGACATCGCGAGAAAGACCACCCTGGGATGTGGCACGACGACGACGACGGCGCCGACGCGCGTGTCACCGCGGAAACCGCGACGCGACGCGCCACCGACCACATCGACGCGCGCGTCAGAAAATCCGCGCTGGAACGCGGACAACCTGTGACCCACGTGCGCCGGTGAGTGAGGTGCTTACCGGATGAGAGTGGAGAGGTGGAAAAATTCTTGTTGTTATCAGATACTTTCGGGTCGAGTGCGGCTGAATCGTGTATACGTAATAGGCGTAACAATACAAGCCCCTCCTCTCCCTCGATATTTTCGTTCGTCCGCTTGTTCGGGAACGCGCCGTCCGCGCGTCACGCGCGCGGAGTTGCGGTCGGGTTCCGTCATGTAAACGAGCGATTCACGAGTGGCGCGAGTCGGCGAAGCGAAGAGACACTTTTTTGGGGGGTTCATCAATCCTCGAAATACCGTTGACAGTGTTCGTCTTTGTACTTCTCGATTGCGTTTCTTAAGTCGTCCGCGCCCTTGCCGCGGTAGTGGTCCGAGATGTCTTTTTGCGGTACGGAAACGAGCAGCCCGCCCTTTACTGACACGGTGAGCTTCTCAGGTCTCACACGAGGGGTTCGCTCCCATTTAACGTCCGCCCCGGGTAAAAGCGACTGAATTTCATCCACAGCCATGTCTCTGCTTTCCGGGCCGTGCGGGTCTCAGCACCCCGCGTAGGTCACGGTGAACGTCACGCCGTGGCCTGTGCCGTCAGCACCTTTGCAGATGCCGGTCGGGTTACTGTTTACGGAAACGCGGGAGGTGAACCCGGACGCCATCAGCACAAGCGCGCGGTCAAATGATTTATTAACAAAGCACTTTTTGCGTTTTTGGCTCGTTTTCTTTTCGTGTCGAAATTTATTTTTGGTGACGTCATCTCGAAGTGTCGTCGCCACGTCTTGCCACAGACCAGCGCGCAGACGACGCGATGTTCGCCACCACCACCCCGACATGCGTGGCCGTCCGCGCCGTGCCGGCGTCTCGGCGCACGCGACGCACCGCGGTCCGCGTTTCCGCCACCGCCACCGCGACCGTTTCTGACGATCGCGTAAAGCTCGGCACCTCCTCGATTTCCGTTTCCGCAACCGGGGTCGGGGCGTGGGCGTGGGGTGACCGTTCCGGGTACTGGACTGACGACTGGAAAGGCCAGCGCGTGGAGAACCTTGAGGCGTACAAAACGCTGTTACGCGCTGGGGTTGATTTCATCGACACCGCGGAGGTGTACGGGTTTGGCAAGAGCGAGGAACTGCTTTCAGACTTTTCCAACGACTGCGCGAACGAGTTCGCGGCCGGCGCGTTGACGAAACCACTGCTCGCCACGAAGTTCGCCCCCCTTCCCACGCGGTGGACCACGGAGGAGGTGCCTAAGGCGTTAAGGGCTTCGTTGCAAAGGCTGGGTGAGAAAAAAATTCCCCTCTACATGCAGCACTGGCCCGCCTTCGGCTTCGGCGCCGACCGAAACAACGACGCGTTTTTGGAGGGCCTGTGTTTGTGTTTCGAGCAAGGTCTTTGCGACGCGGTGGGTGTGTCTAATTTCAACGCGGAGCGGATAAAAACCGCCGCCACGAAGTTCAAGCAAAGAGGCGTCCCGTTCGCGTCGAACCAGGTTCAATACTCCCTGCTTTACCGGGAACCGGAGCTTGATACCGGGATTCTTGAGGCGTGTTTTGAAAACGGCGTGACCCCCGTGGCGTACTCGCCGATGGCGCAAGGTTTGCTGACTGGTAAGTATTCCGTTGGGACAACAGTAAAAGGCCCTAGGAGCGGGATATTCACCGAGACCCGGCTGCGGGACATCGCGCCGTTGGTTCAAATCCTTAAAGAGGTTGGCGACGTGCACGGGAAAACCCCGGCGCAAGTCGCGGTGAACTACTGCATGGCGAAAAACACGGTGCCGATTCCGGGGGCGAAAAATAAATCGCAAGCCGAAAGCGTGGTCGGGTGTTTGGGGTGGAGGCTGAGTGAGGGCGAAATTTTGGAGCTGGAAAAGGTCGCGGCGAAGGCGCCGAAAAGCCCGGGCGCGCCTTTCGAAAAGTGGTGAGGAGAGGTAGCTAGCTACACATAGAGGGAAAGACATTAGAACAAGGAACACGAGATGCTTTTTTTTTCGCTCACGTTGTTTTTTGCCTTTTCCGCCAGTCCACGGTTTTTCCGATCAGGTCGCTCGCGCCTGCCTTCCAATCAGTCCCCTTCGCGCGTCGCGTGTTCGACGTGACCCGCGCGTGCTCCCTCGTACCGGCGCGCGTGCTCCACCTTCCCCGATGGACTCGAAGTGGACGGTGGCGTACGCCCCGCCAAAAGGCGGTTCGGTCCCCTCGAACCCCCCGGGGTTCGCGTCGCTCCGGGAGATCGAGGGAAACGACGTTGTGGAGGGGTCGGGGTCCAAAGACGGTGTGGGGTCCAAAACCAACCCCAAAGGTGGGAAAGGGGGTGCCCACAAAGACAACAAAGACAAAGGTGGTAACGACGACACGAAAACGGCGGCCATGACCCCGAAAGACAAGCACGCGCTTTCCCTGACCCCCGCGGTGCGGCAGCAAAAGGCGTACGCGTTCGCCATGTCGCAAGTGTCTCAAATCGGCATGATGGGGTTCATGATGTACATGAGCGGTAAGGGCGTTTCCCGACTCCAAAGCCTCCCTCCCTGTTTGCCCATTGTCCGCCCGTAATTACGTAATACACATGGCCCGAAAGACTGACACTTTGCTTTTCACACTCAGGCAACGGCGTGCAGATATTCAGCGTGATGATGGTCGGTGGTGGGATTTTCAACCCGGTGAAAGCGATCATGCGCAGCGGCAAGACGTTCGAACGGTTCGGGGATGCGAACACGGACGTGACCGGTCCGCGGCTCGCGTTTTGCGCCGTGCAAGCCGCCGGCCTCGCGCTGGCGCTGTACAAGCTCAACGCCATGGGGCTGCTACCCACGCACGCCAGCGACTGGCTGTCCGGGATGAAACCGCCGCTCGCGCTGGAACACGCGTTTGGAGGCACGACGTTGTGATGACAGTGGTTGCTATCTACTATCTACTTGTCTGCTGTCTACTATCGTCTTGTACTATCGCTGATCGAATCCCTACTATCGTCTTCTACGTCAAGCGTTCGAATCCCTACTATCGTCTTCTACTTCAAGCGTTCGAATCCGTCGTTCCCGCCGCCTTGCTATACTACGCGTTACCCTCGAGCTTGATCACTCGCTCTCGCGCTTCCCTCGCCGCCGCAGCCGCTCGTAACCACTCCGCCGTCGCCGCAGCCCACTCCACATTCGCGGCAGCCGCGACTCGCTCTGCTTTTTCAGCGGCGGCGGCGGCGGCGGCCAAATTCTCTTCCTTTTCGAGAATCGCGGCGAGTCGCTCGGCCTCCGCGACGCGTTCCGCCTTTTCCCTCTCGGCCGCGCGCTCCCTTTCTTCGCGCTCACGCTCCGCCGCTTGTTCCCGCGCCAATCGTTTCTTCTCCAACGCCGCCTCATTCGCCGCCATCGCAGCTTCAAATCGTTTCTTCGCGGCGAGTCGCTCGGCCTCCGCGACGCGTTCCGCCTTTTCCCTCTCGGCCATGCGCTCCCGTACTTCGCGCTCACTCTCTGCCGCTCCTTGTTCACGCGACGACGTGGGAACGGGACGGGAAGGTGCCGACTGGTTTTTCTCGTTTGAAGGACCAACGCAACGAAGCACCAGGTGGAGCGTGGATTCCATCCGGATGTCGTAGTCCGCCATTGTGCGGCCGTCTTCGAGAATAATGCCCGTGAATAAGATACGCTGCTGGTCGGGGGGGATGCCTTCCTTGTCCTGAATATTCGCCTTCACGTTGGCGATGGTGTCCGAAGACTCAACCTCCAGGGTGATGGTCTTGCCAGTCGGAGTCTTCACGAAGATCTGTTTTGTGCGCGGCGAAGAACCACCGCGGAGGGAAAGCACCAGGTCGAGCGTGGATTCCATCTGGATGTTGTAGTCCGCCAACGTGCGGACGTCTTCGAGCTGCCTGCCCACGAAGATGAGACGCTGGTGGCGGGGGGTAAGCCTTCCCTGTCCTGGATCTTCGCCTTCACGTTGTCGATGGTGTCCGAAGACTCAACCTCCAGGGTGATGGTCTTGCCAGTCAACGTCTTCACGAAGATCTGCATTTGCCACGCCAAAATCTCCGCGTGTTCTCGTTCGCGCTCAGTATTGCGCTCCATTTCTTCCCTCTCACGCTCCGCCTTGTTTTGTTTCTTTGCCGCCTTTTTCTGTACCGCCCTCGCCGCCGCAGCCGCTCGTTTTGTATCCACCTTCGCCGCAGCGTCCGCGCGTACCTTCGACGCCGCCGCCGCGCGTTCCTCCTCGGTCATCGCGGCGAGTCGCTCCAATCGTTTCTTCTCCGCCTTCAACTCCGCGGCGACTCTTTCTGCTTCTTCAGCCGCGGCGAGCGCGGCGAGCACGGTTTCGCGCGACGACACGGGAACGGGTTGAGAATGTGCCGACTGTTTTGTCTCGTTCGCGTTGTTTCCAGGACCACGCGCGGTCGCGTCTTTCTCGACGACCGTTTCGCGGCGTGTGGCGTGCACAGATTCCGCGCTGTACGCCCCCCATGTCACGACCGAGAAGTCATCGCTGGACGATTCCACGCATCCCAAACGCATCCGAAAGCGGTAGCGCGTCCCCGAGGCCAACCCAGAAATCACGACGGTGGTTTGGCTGACAAAAACTTCACGACGAGACGTGTCGTCGTTCCCTTCGGTGTCCCGAAACCGCCCGTCTCGTTCTGGTTTGTACTCAACCTCCAAACGCACCCAATGGTGAATGCCGGGACTTTTGTCCCCCCGAGTCGCATTCAAAGCTCGGTGTTTGTTTTTGCGCAGATTCAAAGTCATGCCGTGCGCGAACTGACTCACCATCTCGAGTCGCGGCGGAACTTCCTCGGCGAAGCGTTCGGCGAAATATCGCCACCAAGACTCCTCCGCACGCTCCGCCGCCACCTCGACGCGTCTCTTCCGCGTCTCCGCGGTCTTCGCGTCTCTCTCCAAGTCCGCCGCCCGCGTCTCGTCGAACTGTTTACTCCGTGCTTCTCGTCTCTCGGCAAGTTCCTTCTCGCGTTTCGCCGAGTACCTGTGGTATTGAGGATGATAACCCGCGTGGTATTGAGCAAAGAATTCCTCCCAGCGTGGACCCTCCCGGGCACCCGGGGCCGGGGGCTCATGGCGATTTTTTGATACGTGGTCCAGGGGGAGTCCTCCGCTGTGCCACGGAAGGGGTCGTATTTCTTCTCCTCGTCCTCGCCGGGCTCGTTCGCGCCGGGCTCGTTCGCGCATTGTTCGATCAAAAGTTCGTAGGCGGCCACGACGCGTTGGAACCTCGCTCTGGCTCCCTCGTCGCCGGGGTTCTTGTCTGTGAGGTTGGGGAGGCGGTCAGATTGCTCACCCGAGGGTGGTTACCTCACCGTTTTGTGACTTTGAATTAGATGTCGTCGTCCGCTGGAAAGTCGCGACGAAAACCGAACGCTTCACGAAGCGTTGAACGCACCTGGGTGGTGTTTCAAAGCCATGCCTCGGAACGCCGTTCTCACCGTGGCCGCATCCGCGTCATTTGGCACGGACAGAACCTCGAGGGCCTCCGCACGCCTCATGGCCAGTGCGCCGGGGTATGATGAGCAGATCTCGTTTCTGAAGCTTCGTGGGCTACTACCAGTAAAATTCATTTTTTTTCCGCGGATTTGCAAAGTGGCCCATCCGCCAGAAGGGCGCGCGCCGGTGGCGAGCGACATCTACCGCGCGGCGGCAACGCGCATCGTACATGCTCCCATGCGGTCACATGCTACTGTTTCCAGTTCGAATCCGGGAGTTTTGGCGCATGCGGCGTCCCCGTGACGTGCGAACGCGCGCCGAACCGCACGTTTTTGCAAAACGCCTTATCCGAATAGAACCCGGCACCCAGGCTCCGCATACGTTTCCATCCGAATAGGACACCCCATGAAAACACCGCCGCATCGCTTGTTAACAATCGCTACGAGCGCGCACGGGTTCGAAACTTCAAGACTGGACCCCTGCCGACATGATGTGTCCTGGGCGGCGCCGGGAGCCCACGTGCGTCGTCGTATGTGGCGCGCACACGCGCGCGAACCCTCCATTTTTCTTAGTGAAGTCGGTTCACCAAATCCGCGGAAAAAAAACAAACACCTGAGGCCGGGTAGAGGTGGGAGACGACGGTTTCGCGCTCCGAGCGTTTCTCGCGCATCGTGACCGAGACTCCAGCGCGCGCACGCCCCCGCGCCGGCACGAGTGTTTTCTGCGCATTTGTGGATCGAGTATCCCCCGCCGGACCGCGATACGACCACGGTTTTGTTGCGATGTGCGACGACGACGCCGAGGCACGTCACAACCCGCTTCTGCGAGATCTGGGATGCGACGTTTCCCACGGCGAGTCATCGGACAGCGACGAGAGCGATGTTGACATGGAAGAACAGGCGCACAGGGCGAGGGTTTCGCGGTGGCGTTACGAGCGCGAGCGCTCTGCAGGTGCCGCACGTGAGATGCACGTGTTGCAGGCGATACGCATGGCGCGGGAAACTCGGGACGCGATGGACAGGTCTAATCATCTGCTTCGTTTGCGTTTGGAACGAGACGACTCGGCGCTTTGGGCGGATGACATCACCGCACAACAAAGGGAACGAGCCGCGGCGGGCGCGGCTGATACGTTACACTCTGTGTACACGTCAAGAGACGAATGGGCTGCCATGGATGGCGACAAACATACACACGAAATGGCGATGGAAAAGTGGCGCGCGCACGACGCCGCGTGGGTGGTTTTCGCAGAACGCACTTTGTTTTTGAAACAAAATTTGAAAAATAAATTGTCGATCGATGGTGACGACGCCTTTGAAAAACAGACCGACCAAACCGACGACGACCCTGGAATACGTTTCCAGGATGTTCCCTGGCCTCCTTGTTCGTGGGCTGATGCGATTAAAGTGGTGGCGCTTCTTGAGAAACTTGAAAATCCGAACCACTCAAACGCGACGTGCAGAAAGCGCGCGTTTCGAAAACTCACTTTAAGGTGGCATCCCGACAAGTTTCAAGCGAAGCACGGTTTCGCGTGTAGCGGCGACGCGTTGGGTGGTAATACACAAGGAATGGAACCACACACAACCGAACCCAACGAAACGCACGCCAACGCCATCGCACGACGTGTGCGATGCATAGCGCAGGAGCTCAACGACGCGTGGAGAGAGGGAAAATAGAGGTATAGGAGGGGAAAGAAGAGTTGGTTTTGGAGGAAACTTTTTTCCAGGGGTACAGGTTCCTGGTTCTGCTGGGTACGACTTTCGGTAGGGATGTTAGGGGCAAAACCAGGAACCTGTTCCCCTGGAAGAAAATTTCCTTGGTTTTGATAGGTTCTTTCGAGTGCTAATAAACTGCACTCGCTAGATCTCTGTTTCTAATCACATCAAAGTGTCTCTTACCAACTTACCCTCATTACAGATATCTGCTTCTAATCACATCCATGTGTCTCTTACCGACTTACCCTCTGTTTCTAATCAGATCCATGTGTCTCTTACCGACTTACCCTCGGTCACTCACTTCCCTTCCTGCATCGGCCCGTTGACGAAGTACTGCAACATGGCGCCCATGGGTGAGGTGCCGTCCAGCATTTGTTTCGTGGCGGGCATTTCCAGAACGCGGTCGTAAAACGACTTCAACTGCGGCGCGTTTTGAAACGGCGCCTGGTCCACCAGGAAAACTTGGTGCAAAACCCCCCACAGAAACATCTCCCCCGCGGTTTGCGTGGACGTGAACTTGTCGCCGTCGACTAGTTTTTCCAAACAAGCGAAGTGTTTCTGTAACGAGATCCGCCCCTCCGACCCCCACAACTCAGCGTGTAACGCATCCGTTTTGCCCGCCGTGCCGTGCGCGACGTACATAGTGGGCTGGCCTTTCTGAAGCGCGGCGTAGATATCAGACGCTTCGTTCGTGATCATTTGCGAGACGACGAAATCGTCTTCGTTGGCACTGCCGTCGTACCCAACCGCCGTGTTCGCGTCAGCCGCCATCTTGCCGATGACGTGCACGATGGACGTGCTGTGCGCCACCGTGCGCTTGTCCGGCCGGAACAACAGCGGGAGCTGATTGAAGGGCGCCTCGCCCGCCGCCTTCACCGCCTGCCAGTCCCACGTCTCCGGATCTTTGCCTTTCCATTGTAAACCGGAATGCGCGGCGACCATGCCGCACGGCAAACCCAGGGCCATGACGTCGAAGTAGCACAGGGTGAACGCGGGGTCGGTGGGTGTGGTGGCCATCGCGGCGGTGACGGAAACGCGCGTGCGGTGGTGTGCGTGGGGTGTGATGACGCGTCGTCCGAGACGTGTCGGGAAACGCGACTTGACAGCCGCCGAAACCAAAAGCGTTGCAGGCATTCGCGTGCGTGCGTTGGAAGTGTTCGGAAGAAGTTCCGGAAGCTGTCTGGACAGAGGTGATTGTAGCCTCTGGTCTGGAACCGTGTGTGAAGAGAAGGCAGAAGGGCAAAGAGTCCAAGGAGTGGCGAGACGAGAAACCACGCTTCAACTGAAAGGTACCCAAAGACTTGTCATGATTTGAAAGCAAGCTGAAAGCGAGCCACGGCAACCACAGGTAAACAAACAAGGCTCGCAGAATGCGTCGTCATAATCTCTGCAGAGCAGTCCAGTCCACGTAGGTCTGTCTCTCTGTTGATCGTTCAACATAAATATCAAGTCCACGTGCCAAAGGATTGGGTGCAAAAAAGCAAATCCCCCGCCAAATTCCCGACGATTCGTTGCAGCAGTCATACTCATAGGGGGTGGGGTGCCCTTCTGACTGACTGCTTAAAAGCTTAAAATTGGCCACGTCCATTGTTTTCAGACAAAAGCGAAGGGTTTGATTGGTGATGTTTAAGCCACGCGCACTTTAACTTTATCCGGATTATTTTACCGGATAAAACCAAGGCAACAATAAACATTAAACACAGACGACGTCGTTGTTTTTGAGTAAGACCCTGTGCGTTAGCCCCGTACTGGCCACAACCACACGCACGCGTATCGCGCGTCGTTTGGATTTACCAGTACCTGACCGTCGACACTCCAGTCGCGCGTCCCAGGTCCCCGTTACTCGTTAACGCACCCGCGACGCCCACGCGCAGCGCGGTTCCCGGCACCACGCCAACCAATCGAAAGCGGCGAATCCAACGCTTTCCCGCCCAACCATGGCGTCCGGCCTCGAGGCGCTCGTCGGCGCTGCGACCGAGGGTATGCGCAAAACGCAGTCCGCGGAGGAGATGATGAAGGCGGAAACCCTGGATGTGCTCCCCTCTGTCACGGAGAATGGCCACATGTCCGATTCCGCGGCGGCGCCCACGCGCGAACGCAAGAAGGGTGCGTGCTTTTTTTTCGCGCCCATTTCAGAGTTGACGAGCCACGCGCGTGCGGAACGCGCCAGCGCGCGACCGTGCGACCAGTGTTTCACCCCGAAACACACCACTGACCACCCACAACCCTTCCCACAACCCAGGCGTCCCATGGACCGAAGATGAACACCGACTGTTCCTCCTAGGCTTGCAGAAGCTCGGCAAGGTACGCGCGCGTTTTTCCCGAGGAAACACCTTTTTCCCACAGAATCCCACATCACGGCGCCCTGCCGTTTTCCCGCGCGCGCGCGTGGTGCCGCCACGCGCGCTTTGGGCGTGGCTTTCACGTGAAGCGCGGTTCGACCCGCAACCCCCGACCCCGGACAACCCGTCCCGATGAAAAACACGAACCGATACAACTCGCACACGACGCCAGTCGGTCACCCCGTCGCTTCGTTGCACCACGACGACCAGGTGGCACCGACAGGCGCTGCCAGCGTCTCGTTCCTTGGTTTCCATTTCTTTTTGGCAGCTTCCATTGTTTACACAGCCGCGCAGAATAATGTGTCTGCAGACACTGGATTTGCTTCTTTTTTCCGATTTTTTTTTCGCCGTCGAGCGACGCCACCTCCATGCTTCCGCACCCGAAGCTGACCTAACTCCCACCTCTCCCCTCTCATCAAACAGGGTGACTGGAGAGGCATCTCCCGGCACTTCGTGCAGTCGCGCACCCCCACGCAAGTCGCGAGCCACGCGCAGAAGTACTTCATCCGGCAAAATAACATGAACAAACGCAAGCGCCGGTCGAGTTTGTTCGACATCGTGAACGAAGCCCCGCTTGAGGGTGACCAACAGAAGGCGCACCGGGTGCACGGCGTGCAGCCGCTTGCAGGCCCTTCCATGCCGGCCAACATCAACATCGGCGGCCTCTCCATAGCGTTCGCGACGCACCTCGGCGGGCACAACCCCACGGGGATGGCGCCCCCCGCCGAGTTCAGCTCGCACGGCGCGCGCCCGCCTCTTGGTGGTTTGTTAACTCCCGGATCCGTCCACTCGGCGACCTCCGCGTCCCACTCCGGGCGGGACGCCACGCACGCCACCACGTCTGGCATCGGCATCGCAGGCGAAGCGGCTGCCGCGACGATCGCGGCGCTTTCCATGGCGAGCTCGCCCGCCGCGGCGGGCGGCGGGTACCTTTCCTCCGCGCACGCTTTTCCGGGTCTCGGTCCACGGAGCGCGCCCGACCCTCGCGCCAACTCCGCGAGTGAACTTGAGACGCACGCGAACGTGTCGCAAACGCAGGCGACGCAGGTGCAGGTGAACGGCTTCGCGGCGATGATGGCGCAGATGGGTGCGATGGGCGCGATGGGACAGATGGGGAGCTTCCCTCCCCCCACGAACTGGATGGCGACGTACCACGCGTTTCTGTCGCAAATGAGTGCGGCGCAAGTGGCGGCGCAGCGGCGGCCACCGGGGTCGAGCCCGTTCGCGCACATGCACGGTCAGCCGATGGCGCCCACCGGGGCGCAAGTCACGTTCCCGCCGACGATGATGGGAGGACCGCTCGTGACGCCGATTTCGCAAAATTTTGAAACGGCGCCGCGAATGTTCCCGCGCGTCGCGTCGGAGGGGGCGCTGTTCCGCCCGACCGCGGCGCGCGCGGCGCCTGTCGCGTCGCCCACACCCGGGTCGGGTGAAGAAAAGGCTGCGATGGTCACGGCGTGAGTTACATTCATAAATACACGCCGCGGTCGTCGTACCCACGATGGCATCACTCACGTGTCCGAGAGGAGCCGTGCGTTGGAAGGTGGCTTTCTGACGCCACCCAATGCGCCGTCTCGACACCCGACGTGATGCCATCCTAGCCTTAGTCATCCCCGCGCGCGCGCGTTTGTTGTTTGACACGTCCGGCGTCGAGTGGAGGGCCCGCGCGCCTCCTCCGCCTGTGACTACATACAAGAAACAAGAACGCGCCGCGCCGCCTGTGAAGTTCGCCGCGCTCGCGTCGGTCGTGCATGCGCACGTCACGCGGGGGTCCTGTATCAAGCTCGCCGTTAGTCCTGTATCAAAAGAAGTACCCCAAAAAGAAAAAGAGGTTTCGCAATTTTCAATAATGAAGAAGAATGTTTATCAAGGTTACCTGGTGTCTCGTGTGCGATCCAGCTCCCCAGCTCCCCAAGACGTCGTGGCTCAAAAAAATCTCGCTATTGTTTCTAGAAACGCCTTTTTCTGATCCAAGTAGTCGTAAAGCTGTGATTTTCCCGGGATTTTAGGTAGCCCGCCAGACAGAGGGATGTGACAAATTTGGAGAGGCTGGCAAGCGTCTTTGGAGAGGTTTCAAGATTGATTTTTTGATCGGCAGAGGATGTGGTCGTACGGATTGGACACGAAAGATTGACCGAGAAAATGTGCTCTCATCATCATTTTGGAGTAGCGATCCAAGACGAATCGAAAGCGAGACGAGGAGAGCGCGCATGAGACGGTAAATGGTTTCTCGTCTCGCAAACTCGTTGGATTGCTCCTCTGATGCACAGCTTCTTAGTCTGAATAATTAGCTCGGTTTTTTCTCAAGACTAAATACACACTGCACAACGACCTCTTCTTTGCATCGCCTTTTTTCGCCTCTCGACTTTTCCGTTTCGACAAGGCGTTGTTTCGCCATTCTGGCAGATTCCTTGGACCGTTCGCGTCGTGCGTCCCCAGACCTCCGTGCACGTCGCTACCCGATGAGCGGCTACGGCGTTGGGTTCCCCTCACCGCGGTCCGCGGTGGCGTCGCCGGGGAATGGCGCGCCCCTGGCGTTCTCCGTACCCACGGCCGGGGACGATCCCGGGACCGGAAACGTTGGAGGAGCCGTTGCGGTTCCGTCGACTGGGCCGGGCACGCCTCCCGCGTACGGCGGGTACCGAGCTCCGCCGCCGTTGGCGCAGGTGCAGGCGCAGGACCCGACCCCAGTCCAACAAAACGACCCCATCGGGATGATGGCGCTGGGCCCTAGGGGCGACTTCGTGACGCGAACGTGGCAACCCACGGAGGCGCCCGACGACACCGCGGTGCAGGCTTTGATGCTCGGCCCGCTAACATCGCAGGCGCTGCAGGACATCAACGCGCGGACGGTGGGACGGCAGGCGGAGGACGACGGGTTGCTCGTCCGGCAACGGCCGAAAGCGAGGGGGGATAACACCCACCGGCGGAAGCAACGCGCGGCGCAGGAAAACAACCCGGACGAGTGGTTCGACCCTCACGACGGCGGGTTGCGATGTTTACCCGATCCCGTGCCCCCTGGCTCGGACCGCGCCCGACCGGCGCGGTGGTTCGACCCGGATTCGCCGTACCTGCAGCTGAAACCTGGAAGTCAGTACTACCACGCGGACGCCACAGAGCTGGTGCGGATTGCGTCTGGGGGCGGGGGCGGGGGCGAGCCACGAAGCAGCCGTTTGGAGGTCCGGGTCGGGCGCCTGGAGTTCAGCGCGCACCCGCTTATGGGACGCGAGGATTCCTTAGCCGCGCAACTCGAAGAAACGTTCCGTGGGTTTAAGCGCCGTGAAACTGGCGGTCTGGATGTGCTGTACGACACCAAAGCCAAAGCCGCAACGGCACGAGCCAAAGCGCTACAGCTGGAGATTGACAACGGCACCGCGCTTTGGCTGGGAGGTGCGTCGCCGGCGCAGCGCATGAACGCGCTTAGCGAAGAGTCTGTTGAGGCGTCCGGGCTGGCCGCGGGTACGTATGGGCCTTTCCCAAATCCAGGCACTGTTTGATGCCCCTCTCTGACTACACTAGTCGTTAAAAGGAAGTATCCTACATACAGCACAAGTGCACTGTTTGCCCATGCAGTACACTCAAGACTGACCTTTTTCTTGTTGACAATCAGACGAGCGCGAGCGGAAACAAGGCGCCGTGAAACACATGATGGATTTGCAAACCGCGATTGACCGCGTGCGCGCCGTGGTTGGCGCGCGGTCCACTTCCGTGAAGCTGGTGGTGTACCAGGTACGGCCGGACGGGGCTTTCCCAAATCCGACACACACTGGTTCATCTCTCAGCTGGTGACTGTTTGTCCATACATCGCCCAACACGGGACTGACATTTTTCATGCAACAACAGGACGAACACGGTTCCGTGGACCCGGTGCTCACCGCGGGCGGCGCGCCGGACGAAGGCCCGACCGTGCCGAAGTGGGAACTTGTTCGGCGCCAAAAGTCGGCGAGCGCGCGATTTTTCGTTTCCCTCGAGATCAACGGCCAGGTCGTGCCCGGGAACTCACCGCCCACCTCCCTTCGCGGGGGGGGGTCTGGCAGCTTCTCCATGGAAGTGCAGCACGCGTTTTTGTTGACCATGACGAGATGGCCCGATAGCGCGCGGTTGTTGCTTTTCGAAAAGGGAATCGTGATGGACTCTTTCGTCGCGGGCGTGCCCGTGGTGGTCCCTGGTGCGAACCAAGGGGACCCACAACAAGACCACGCCCCGCAACAGTACCAGTTCAGCGCGGAGACTCCGTGGACGCCGCATTGGGAACAAAACGGGATGGCACTCATCGCGCAAATACGAGTAGGGGACTCCGCGGCGACGAGCGGAACACACGCGGGACACGCCACCATGCAAACCGGCTCGACCCAGCAGTACACTAGCGGGAGCGTTTTCGCGCAGTGCGGCTGGGTGCCTTGCGAGGACCAAGCAAAGTTCGGGCAGCCTGGAAACGACGTCGAGGCGTTCCGGAACGCCTCCCTGGCGCCGCCACCGCCGCCGAGCACCGCGGCGCGCAGAGCGGCGGCGGCGGCGAAGGTTGGCTACGCGGACGCCGCATTTGGTGTTTTCGGGCGGTCCGGCGCGCGGGGCCCTGACGCGCCGCCGGCGGACGCGACGCACTCTTTGCTCCGGGCCTCCGGTGCCGCACATCTTCGCGCCACCCTGGATCCGCTGAACCCGGATGACGCCGCTTTGCTTGAAACCCTGGCTACCCGGGACGCGGTGCGGTCCACCGGGGGGGGCGGGTTTCGTTTGAACCTGAACGACGAAACCATGTTGGGCTACAGCGTGAAAGCCACCAAGCGACAGCAGTTGCTGAAACTGCGCGCAAAAGGCGAGCGCCCGAAAGGCTCGTTACCCGGCGGGGGCGTTCCTCTTTTTGACAACGACATACCGGATCACCTGCTCGACCAAACCGACGGTGACCGGCGGGAAACCGCGTTGCTTTCGTCGCAGCTTCCCGGTTTAGCGGAGGCGGACGAGCGCGCGAGCAGAATCGCCGAGTTCCTGAACAAAGTGAAGCTGAACGTCCAGAAAGGCAAGCGGGTTTCCAAAGCGGGCGCCAAGGCGGGGCAGGGCCCGGTGCACACGGACGACGTGGTGAAAGACTCGCCTTTACCTGACGTTACCTTCGACCTATCCGGGATGTTCGAGTGGTTCCAGCCGGTACGGAAACTGCGGCCGGTGCGGCGCAAAACCGCGGTCGCGGAGTCGCACCCCGATCGGTGCGAACTCGTGGTGAACGTACAGAAGGCGTTTAACCTTCCGCAAAGGGCGGCGCGGAGCGGTGACAACGGAGCTGGAAGGGGCGGCGGCCGAGGCCAGGGCTTCGGAAGGAACGGCGGGTACGGCCAGCCCGCGCCCGTGTCCGAGACCACCGAGCTCAGCGTGTTCGTGGAGGTTTCGTTCCAGGGTAGCACCAAGCGCACGCGCCTGGCAAACGGCTCGTCCCCGAGCTGGCAAGAATCAATAGGTACGTGTTGCATTTCCCAAATCCCTCCGACTGTTTGCCAATACAAGACTGACACTTTCTTTTTATTTATCTCAGCGCTGCCGTTCCGGGCGCCGGGCGGGGACTTTTCCGCCGCCGCGCTGCAGGGGTGCGGGGACGTGGTGAGGATCACGGTGTTTGATGAGCGGCCGGAGAGCCCGGAACTGGGTAGGGGACAGTATGGGGGAGACAGGCAGTACGGCACGCAAGCCAGCGACGGCGACGTCGTGACGTCGAAACAGTACCTCGGTTCCATCGACATACCGGTCGCCGCGCTGTACAAGGCGGACGGGGGAAAACTAGAAGGCCTGCTGCCAATCGAGTTACCGCCCGTGATGCTGGGGTACGACACCGGCAAGCAAGGCGGGCGAGGTGTTTCCATACAAGCGCGGCCGGCGCTGAGCGTGTACATTCAGTTCAACCCCGCGCTCGCGAAACCGGAGCCGGTGGCGCGGGACGCCGGGCCCGGGGAGGAAGAGGCGCTGAAGCGCCACGCGCAGAACTGGGAAAAAGACGCGAGGTCCGTGGGGAGGCACTGCAAGCACCGACCGTTTCGGGCGATCGCCACGGACGCGATGGGTCGTTCGGTGCACCTGTCGCGTTATTGTTCACCGACTACCCTGCCCCCCGGCTTCGAAGGCGCCACCGCGGACGAAGCGACGCTACGACAGCTCCTGCGGTTCACGCACCTCGTGCCGCACGTCAGCGACATGGACGCGTTTAACCTCCCTCCCGGGGTGGATATATGGACCACAACTGCCGAGTTTCTGGATATGTGCGCCGGCGATAGCGAAGAGCACGCGCTTTTGTTGCTTGGTTTCTTGCTAAGCCTTGGGGTGGAGGCGTACATCATCCTAGGCGTGTCCGCCGCGGATTCAGACGCCGCCATGGTGTTCACGCCGGGCGGTCAGGGCCGCCGGCCGGGACAGACCCCCGGGTCGCCGCCGATATACACCCCCCTTCTTGATGGCTCTTTAATTTGGGACCCCATGGCCGGTACCATGTTCTCCGCGTACGACGCCGCGGCTGGCGCGTTGATGGGTGAGGTCGCGGTTGTGTTTAACCACACGAACATCTGGGCCAACGTGGGGCTGGGCGCGAAGCCGCACGACATGCGTTGGGATTTGACCGACTACACCGCCTGGCGGCCGTTTTTCTCACAAAGCACGTTACCGCCGCGCGCGCTTCCCACGCGGCAACGAAGGGTGCAATACACATCCTTCGAACCCGGGTTCTACGAGCGACTCGCCGCCGCGGTGGAAAGGGAAGCCATGGACGCGATTGTCAAAACGAGGCAGCGACAGCACACGCCGTTTAACCGCAGAGCGAGCCGGGCGCTGAAGGAGCTTTTGTTGGAGTTGGAGTCGCACGCGTTGATGTCCCCGGAGGAAGCCTCCGGTGGCGTGCCCGTTCCGAACGGCCCGCCCTCCGCGCGGGTCTCCCTAGCCGAGCTGCACCACGGTACCCTGCACGACTTGTTGGAAGGGTACGACATCGTGGGGTACCCGCTGAACACCACGTTCACGGACGCGGCGGCGATTCGCGACTTGGTGGAGCGCACGCGGGTCGCCGAAACTTCAAGAAAAGACGTCGAGTTCGCGGTGGCGACGCACGTGGAACCCTACGGATGCACGTTCGTGTGCTCAGTGTGGGTGTACGTCGCGAGGCTGACGAAGAAGGACAGGTAACGGTAGAGGTGTATGCATGTACAGAACAAGATTATATATCGACTACTCTCTTCCAAGGGTTGTGTCTCTCGTTACGCTGCTACCTTTGGTCTGACGACTCACTGCTACATATCAGTCAGACAGTACATCGTCTGCCGAAAATCAATCACGAACTCAATCGCGGTGCGCGTGGCCGTGTTGCGGTCCCCCCCCCCCGAAGGAGGAGGCTTCCCGCTGTCTCCGCATCGCCCCCGCGTGCATCGCCGTGCGCGTGACATAAACGTCCGCCGCCGCCACCGCTAAGACCCCCGCCGCGACAGGCACCGACAGGGCTATGAAAAGAATCGTGACGTCGCTGAGGTTGTGTTGCTTTCTTATGTTTTTGTAAATCGTCTCCGCCGCGGCTGGAACGCGGAATAAAGCACCGGTGATTTTTCCCACCAAGCCATTAGGCGCGGCGTACCAAGGCACCGGTGTCGTGTCCCTCCACCCACCTCGTGTGAACGCCACCAAGGCGTCCACCGTTCGCTTTCCCCCCGCGTACTCCCGCATGGAACCGTCCCTCAGGTACAAAATCGTCGGGTACGCCGTGACCCCGAGACGTTTCAAAAGAGCCTTGTGTTTCGGACCGTTCACCCGGGCCACCACGGTTTCACCGGCAAGCGTTGTCGCCAACGTCTGCCAAGTAGGCGCGAGGGCTTTGCAGTGCCTGTGGTTTGTGGGGGGGGTGGGTCAGATCACGGAGGTATCTAATGACAACACCACGGGACACTGCGAGATTTGCAAAAAGACGGTATAGGATTTGGCAAAAGAAACGATGGATGACGTACGTGCACCAGTCCGCGGACACCACCACCAGGGTCGGTCCTTTCCCGACCTCACCGTCGAAGTTCGCGTCCGTGAGCTCCACGACGTGTCCAAAGGACGCGCCGCCAGAGGCGACGCACGCAACAAGCGCCAACGCGAGCGCGAGCACGCGACGCATGGGGCGAAAGATAATGAGGGAGACTCTCAGAAGAGCACTCGCCAAATTTCGTCGAAAAATGAAAACGTCTCGGCGGGGCGTTGCCGTTGACGCTGAGCAAGCAATGCAAAGCGCATTGGCCTTAGCGCTATGCCGCCGCCCCGCGCGGACGAGCGCGGCGGTGCTCGCGAGCGCGGCAGAGGCGAGGCTTCCGGAAACAGACGAGGCTTGGACAGGCACGACCCCGGGGATGGGAGAGCGCACGCCGCGGACGAGGATGGGCGAGCGGCAGATGGGCGCGCGGCGGACGGGAGGGCGGGTGGGGACCGGGGGGTTGGCCGTCGTGCCGCGGCTCCTGGTGACGGAGGACGTGTTTCTGGGGGCAAGTACCGTTCCTCCGGTGAGGCCGGGTCAAGACGCAGGAGGCGGCTTAAAACGGTATGGGAGCGAACGTTCGGGAGCTGGGTCGCGAACACGCGGGCGTCGCATCTTTTCGTGTTGTTCAGTTTAGGAGCGCTTTTGTTAGTCGCGGGGTTGTGGACGTTGCCTTCGTACTTCGCGTACCGGGCGCGGCCGCAGTGGACGCAGCAGTTCTGCCTTGTGAAAGGCGTGAGCAACACCACGGGGTGTGTATCCGTGGAGTTCGTGTTCCCCACGGACAGCGTTTGTGACCAAACGAATGCGGTGGCGTACGATTGTGAAAATTTGTGCATCTACGGCGAAAATCAGCGCGCGTTTAGATTAGGTAACCTGGGGGCCGACGGCTTAGTCGCAACTTCACAAGAAAGCATCACGGCGTACCAAAAGAAGTACGTAAAAGGCACGGAGTGGCCGTGCTGGTACCCGAAAGGAGGCGCCGGTTTTCCTGAGTCCTTGACCTGGAAAAAAGCAAACAACCCGAACGCCGCTATGTTCGACTCGCTTATTTGGCTGGCGCCGTTTTTAGTGAGCCTAACGGTTTCGGTGATTTGCATGTTACGCAAGCCTAAGAGGGTGGAGGAGATGGAGGACAGTGAGATGCTTACTGGGTTGTTCGAAGAGGTAGTGACTGGCCGGGAAAAACAAAAGCGGTTCGAGTGGGAACAGGGGGAGAAGTTGAAATCCGTGTTGACGAAAGTTCAGGGCGAAACCGCGCGCCGGTTGGACGTGGTGCAGGAAGTGGAACGGGAACGGAAACAGCGCATCGAAAACGAGGATAACCTGAAACACACGTTACACGAGAACATTCGGAGTTTGGAAAGCCGTTTGGTGAGCGAGATGGCGCACCGGTTATCGAAAATTCCAATCCCCGATAAGTTAAAAAAGAAACTGGCGCGAGCGGAGGAAAAGAACGAACGGACCACGAAGGACGCGCGGAAAGACGGCGCGCGCCCGGACAGCGCCGCTTCCATTTACGTCGACCACCAGCGGGACGAGCGGCGGCGCAGAGGGGCTTTGGATGACGATGTCGAAGCCCAACGGAACGCGTTTCAAAGGAGACTAGGGGAACGGGGACGAGACGCGGGGGAGGACCGAGGAGAACGAAGACGCTCGAAAAGCAGAACCAGGCGGTGAGAGCTTTTGTAGCACTAGCGAAAGGTTTTTATGACGCTTGTTTATCCGTATCAGGGTTGTACACGAGGGTTGTACATCGTTTAAAGTAGGTATCAAGCAAGGTCATACCGTCGTACGCGAGACACCACCCAAACTAAAAATCAATTAAACTTCAGCCCGAACCTCGACGCGCCTCCTCTTTTCTGTCCCCGGCTATCTGCTAACCCGGACCCCGTGCCTAGCATGTTGTACGCCTTACTCTCGACCTGCGTGCCGCTGCCGGCGTACCCCGAGCCGCCTTTCTGCAGCTTTATGACGCCCGTCACTTTGCGGCCGTCGTACTCCATCTTTTGTTTTTCACCGTCGTTCTTTTGCGTCGTCGCCACCACCATCTTGTACGCCTCTTCGCTGATCGCGTCCCCTGACGGCGTCAATATGACAACCTGCGTGGCGTTGGTGAACGTCTTCCGAGTTACCGGGCACATGTACTTCTGGTCCGGCGCTGATTCGGTGTTTCCCTCCTCGGCGGGTGCCTTCGTCCATTTCACATCAACCAGATGTTTCATGCGCAGCTTTTTCAGCGTCACAGGACACGTCGTGTCACTCGGCGGTTTCTCCGCCCGCGTCTCCGCATTCGGGGTTTTGCTCGGTAACCAAAACGCGTTGATTTGAGTCGCGTGAGTTGCGTGTAGCTGCGCGCGTTTCACGGACGCGGCGGCATCCATGGCGGTTTCGGAAGTTTCGTCGCCGAGAGTTTTCGCTGCAATGCTTGATCCTCCAGATCCTCCTCCTCCCATTTGGTTTTCGGTGTGGAACTTCTCAATCGCCGCCGCCCGCGCAACACTCTCCTCGTCCGATACCTTTTGCAAGTCCTCACCGCTCTGCGCTTCCCACGCAAGTGTCAGGCGTTTCATTTCCTTCTTCTGGTGAAGCAAACACCGCAGGATGTGTTCGCGGTCGAACAAAACGCCGTCGGGGGTGACCACCGGATCCGCCGCGGGGGACAACGAAAGCGCGCAGCAATGAAAATCCTTCACCGTTTCCTTACCGAGTCTCTCCGTCATGGTTCCGAAACCAAGCGCCTGCCGCTCGTGGTACCGCAGACCCTCGGAACCCATGGACCCCGCGTTTTTGCTCTTCTGGCGACCCATTTTGTTTTGGGGGGGCGTCAACGGGGGGGGGCGCCGCGAACTGCCGGCGCCGTGAATTTCGTGTCCTTCAAGAAGAAAATTTTGTCCAGCGTCAAAACCACGACGACTTTCCGCGAGCAACGGTTCCTCGCCACAATTACGCCGCGCCCAAGCTGTGTGCCATCGCCCATCGCGATGGCGCCCCCCGCGAAGCGTCCAGCTGACACCGCGAGTCCCGCGGATAAGCGCCGACGCGTGGATGGCGGACTGAACGCGACCTCCTCGGGCTCGACGCCGGTGCGTGCTCCACGATTTTCGTCGCAATACTCGAAGAAACCACGGCGTTGCCGGAAGTCGCCACGCCGGCTCCGATCTGGCGTCCCTCTCCCATCAAACCCTAACTGACCACCCGTTCTCCCCAAATTTCTCACCCCACAGTGTATCCCCGCGATTCTCGCCGAGCTCCGTGAGCGCGCGCGCGAAAAGGGCGTGCACGTCACCACGGTGGCTTCCCTGGAGGCGCCGTTTTCGGGCGAGCGGTTCGCGACACTTCACGAACACGATTTGGACCAAGGCTTGCGGTCCACGCTGGGTTTGCTGCGGCAACTCGCTGGCGGGGACGGCGCTTCCGGGAGTGCGGCGGGTGAGAGGCGTGACATGCCTTTCGGTGGACTTCGCAACTCCGCCCCCGCCCCCGCCCCCGCCCCAGTCGCCCTGACCGCCCCACCTACCAGGGGCGTGCGCCTGAGCGTCGCGCAAAGGCGGTGCAGTGATGACGGGTGCGGCAAAACCGACGTGGGCGGCGGGAAGTGCACGTCGCACGGCGGTGGCAAGCGGTGCGCGGAGCCTGCTTGTGACTCGGGCGCACGGAAGGGCGGCAAGTGCATATCGCACGGCGGGGGCGCGCGGTGCGGTGAGGCGGAGTGCGACAAGGGCGCCGCCGATGCGGACAGCGCCAAGTGCGTGTCACATGGGGGGGGCCGTCGGTGCGACGAAACGGAGTGCGACCGCCCGAGACGCAAAGGCAAGAAGTGCGGCGTGCACTCGGGAATCAACGTCAAACAGTTGTGCAACGAAGGCACGTGCACCAAAAAAGCCATCGGGGAGGATGGCAAGTGCAAGGCGCACGGCGGGCGGCGGCGGTGCGCGGTGGCGCAGTGTCCAAATGTCGCGACGTCCGCGAAGCGCGGAACCTGCGCCAAGCACGCGCCGTTGAAAACGTGCGACTACGTAGGCGACGGCGACGGCGAGGCGTCGTGTGACCGCCCGGCCACCGCGAGGGGCAAGTGCGACGCGCACGGAGGAGGAAGGGCGCGAAAGATTTGTGTGGAACAAGGGTGCGAAACGCGAGTCGTGTCCGGAGAGAAGTGCACTGCGCACGGCGGCGGCGGCGGGTGCGGGACGGAGGTACGTGTTTTTCGGCTTTCCCAAATCCCACAACTAGTTACAGCCCCTGGTCGACGTCCACTGGTCAATCAAAGGAAGTGCACTGCACACAGCACAAGCGCACTGTTACCTGCGTTTTATGGAGTACAGGTTGAAAGTCACACCACTACGGAACTACCCAATCCCTGATACACGTTACGAAGTATGCCCGCACTTGAGAGACTCGGGACTGACCCTTTTCTTTTACAATAACAGGGGTGTTCCAACCTGGACGCGGGCGGCGGGCGGTGCGTGACGCACGGCGGCGGGAAGCGGTGCCAGGCCCCGGCGTGCCCGCGCGGCGCGGTGGGGGGGACGCATTGCGTGAGTCACGGGGGCGGCCGGCGGTGTTCCACGCCGGGGTGTGACAAAACGGGGAGGAACGGGGCTTCGTGTTTGCAGCACGGGGGGGGCAGGCCGTGCGGGTCGCAGGGGTGCCAAAAGTGGGACGCCGGGAACGGTTTTTGCCGGGCGCACGGGGGCGGGAAGCGGTGCGCCATTCCCGGGTGCGACACGAGTGCGAAACTTCGGGGGCTGTGTCAGAAGCACGGGGGCGGGACGCTGTGTGGGGTCCCGGGGTGCGAGCGGGGCGCCAAGGTACGGAACTTGTGCTCGGAACACGGCGGCGGGAAGCGGTGTTCCGTACCTGGGTGCGAGAAACTGGACCGAGGCAGGGGGTTTTGCCAGAAACACGGCGAGCTCGTCGGCGTGGGGCCGCCGCGGTGCGCGCAGCCGTTTTGCGACAAGAAAGCCGTGAGCAGGACGAAAGAGCTGTGCGCGGAGCACGGGGGGGGACGCCGGTGTTTAGTATCGGGGTGCCAGAAAATCGCGCGCACGCAGATGGCCACGTGCCTCACGCACGCCAAAGGCACCCAAGCGCGAGGGTAAACGTTACGTGTTTTGTTCCTTTTGAAAAATCAGTATAATAAACTCTATCCTAACGACTAGAGGCAATAACTCTTTCCTCTAAAACCTTACTTCCCCTACCTAGACTACGAAAAATCTTTAAACGCGTACTTCGGCGCGGTGCCCATCTGCACGAAGTCCACCCTCCACCCGCCGCGACGCGCGAGTCGCTTGAACTCGTTCTCAAATTGATCCGCGTACCGGTACGACATTTCCGCGAGGAAAGGGTCCAACCGCGTTTGTTTTGGTGCAGTTACCTGAGAATTAATTTGCGTCGCCGCGAAGGTCGCGGCGAGGGTCGCGGCGATGACGTGTCTCGGTTCCGCGTCCGCGGCGAGGGAAACGGACGGGACGTTTCTTGCACAGTTCCAGCCCAGGACGTACCGGCGACCTGAGTAGGTCGCGGCGTCAGCCGTGACACCCTCACGGCGGACCGCGACCGTGACACCTTCTGCAGAGTCACCTGTACTAACACCGGGTGGCGTCTCCGCGGTACCGCTACGTACCGCGTTACCCTCCCCATGGTCCACCGCTACCCCCGCCTCCAGTTCGATAACCATGAAAAGCCCAGCCCAGTCCGGCGCGAGCTCGGGCAAGCTCGCGCCTATTGACGGCGCGTTTTGCGTGAACCGCGCGCGGTACACGCCCTCCGCGGCACCCGCTTCCTCGACGCTCGGTACCTCTGTGCCGTCGGTCTCCACGAACGACGTCGCTAACAAAACCAACCTCGCCCGGTTCAAGGTGTCGAACCGCAACACAACAGCGGCTTTCCAGCAACAAAACGTGTGTCCTCCGATAACCATCCCGTACGCACCGATGGTGGCTAAGTACGCGTACGGGTTTGTGCCGCCGGCGTCGGCGGCGGCGTCGCCGTCAAACACACCCGACACGGCTCGAAAAATCCCAATCCCGACCGGCAGCGCCACCAGCGCGAGCCACCTTCCCTGCACCTCTAGCTTTGCGCGGACGTCGCCCAGGTTTTCGTTCCGCCCCAAGTGCTGCATGAAGGTCCCGTTTATTAAAGAGCCCCGGCCGGTAAGCGCCGCGCTTCGCACGAACGTCGCGGACGCGGCGAGCGGCAGGAACAGCGCCGGCGCCGCCGGCGTGAGCAACTCGATCGCCCGCGCCACGTCTTCCAGTGCGTTACTAATCGCCCACCACCGCTTCGGGTCTTCGTCGTACTTCTGCCCGCCCAAAGATCCCGCTGCTAGTGTGCTCAGGCTCCCAAGCCCGTCCTTCAACACCCACTTCGTGGCCGCGGTTAACGGAAGCGCACCCGGGGTGTTGCCCATACCCAGCGCAACGAGAAGCGACTGCGCCGTTAACACTTCCAAAACGTTGCGGAATATCAAGCTCCCGAGGTGCCACCGAATGAAGGGCGCGTAGTCCTTTGACACACTTGTCGGGTACCCCGCGGGAAGGAAGATTCGACGCAGACGTGGGCTGGAACGCGGGTCCCAGTCCCAGGACGAAACGTCATCCGAGGTTGTCTCCCCTGAAGTCGTTTCTTCTTCCTTTCCGTTCCCGGGGACTCGTTTCGCAGGGAAGGATTCGAAGCCTCCGTTTTTCGACGCGCGCCATCTGCGAGTAGCAGAACCGCCCGTGCTCACCTCGTCCACCACGATTGTTGCGTGCGTGTTTGTTTTGGCGACACCAGGGAGGTTGGAAACTTCGGAAACAGAGTCACCGCGAGCTGCACCGACTCGCACCACGGACGTGCCGCCGCGTTTCGGTTTTCGGTGTGTCAGCAGATTCGACACGTGGTGCCGTCTCACGCGTTGGTTGCGATTCCGGGAAACGCCGGGCGCACCACCAGAAACGCCGACGCGATCAAAGGACACGGGACACCACGCGCCGCGGTGCGCGCCCATCACACGCATGGCGAATGCCAGCGTGTGACCCGCGTGGGGACGACGCAGGCGCGCCGCTCGGAGTGGCGCGCCACGTCGACGCGTGGGGGAGAAGCCGAGGAAAATAGTTCCGGTCGTTGGCTTTCTTTTGCGAAAATGTGTTTTCGGTTTCGGGAAGTTGTCCCGAATCCACGTCGGTGTTCGCTCGTGCGAACTCGACTCTACACGCGCCATATCTTGACGCACCACATGCACCGTGTGGCCGCCGCGACTTTCGCGCCGCGGCCGCCCGCCGTGCACCCCGCGTCGCCGCGTGGAGGTCGCGGTCGTTTGGCCTGTGCCTTGCGTTCCACGTCGAAAAATATGCCCCTGTCGAGTTCGGTGGATTGCGACACGGCGCCTGCGGGCGCAACGCGCCGGTCGTTCGCGCTGCACCACCCCTCCTCTCACGCCGCGCTCGTGGCTCAGGGCATGGACGTGCGCGTGATACACATGGTGAGGCACGCGCAAGGCACGCACAACGTGGAGGTTGACGGTATTGGGCTGAAGCACCCGGTGAATCACGACGCGAGGTTGACGGATTTCGGGAAGAACCAATGTCACGCGTTCTCGCAGAGCGAGCCTTGCGTGAAAATAACACCCGGCGTCGAGTTGGTCGTGACCTCACCCCTCACGCGGTGTTGCGAAACCGCGCTGCTTTGTTTCCCGAGCCTTGTTATGAAGGACACCGTACCGTTCGTCGCGCACGCGTCGGTTCGCGAAACCGTAAACTTCCGGTGCGACGCGCATCGCGAGAAAACAGTTTTAGCCGCCGAGTTTGATCGAATCGCATTCGACGTAGACGGAACAAACGTGTCCAACGAAGATTCCCTGTGGCAGCGGTACGAGGATATCGTTAACTCATCTGGTGACACGCTGAACAGAGGTCAGAATTCGAAGCACGACACCGCACTGCAACGGGCTACGGACGACTCCGCAACGCGAAGAACTGCGTCCGATAAATCCGACCACAGGGAGAGTTGCGATTTAGTGAGCGTGGCGGATCGGGGGCGCGATTTCTTCGCCTGGCTCGGCACGCGGTCCGAGAAAACAATCGCGGTTTCCTCGCACTCCGCGTTCCTGAGGTGTTTGTTCAGCTGGGGGCACGTGGGGGGGGTGCGGGACGCGCCGCCGCAATATTTGGACCACGTAAGCGGAAGGTTTGACGAGAAAGATAATTCCAACCCGGTGGTGACGTACGGGGACGATTTGGAGTTTGAGGCGTTCATGAGGAACGACTGGGCGAACTGCGAACTAAGAACGTTTCTCGTGGTGTGTTGAGAGGCATCAGTTGAGAGAGAGGGTTTTATTGTCACCAAGGGATAGTAGTTATTAAAACCCTTGTTGTCACGGTTAAGCCATATTATTAGACCACTTTCAGGTATCAGGATATCCTCGCGCATTACGCTATCCCCAACTCTCCGCGCTCCCGTCCAGGTAGTGCTTCATCCTTCCTTCCTTCGCGGTGAGGTACCCTTTGTTGAACAGGTTGGGTTCCACGATGCACGGAATTCGCGACACGATGCGGACGCCAAGCTTTTCAAGCGTCGCGACTTTCCGCGGGTTGTTCGTCATCAAACGTATGCTTTTGATGTTCATGTCCTCCAGGATGTTCGCCACGGCGGTGTACTCCCTGGTGTCGTCCGGCAAACCAAGCGCCCGGTTCGCGTCCACGGTGTCCAACCCTTCCTCGTCCTGAAGCTGGTACGCCGCCAGCTTGTTCGCCAAGCCGATCCCGCGGCCTTCCTGGTGAAGGTAAATCACCATGCCGTCGTTGGACTGGACGTAGTCCATCGCGAGTCGCAGCTGCTGTTTGCAGTCGCACTTCAGCGACCCAAGCACCTGATTGAAATAAAAGAAATGTCAGTCTTGTATGGGCAATCAGTGAGGCGGAATGCGGTAAATGGGAAATACTTTCCTCGCTGGTGAAACAAGCGTCGTGCACGCGCACGGCGACGCTTTCCCGTCCCTCGATTTCCCCGTACGCGATCGCGACGGGTTCCGTGGTGGGCGCACCGTCAACGCTGTGCCTGTACCCGCGGACGCGGTAAAACCCTCTGTCGGTTGGGAGTTTGGTCTCAGCGACGAACGTGGTTTCGCCCGTGCTGGATTCGTCAAACGACATGGCGTTGATGGAAATAGGGCGGTTGTCGTTGTCACCGACGATGCCCCGCGGGGGGTCCACGTCACGCGAAGAAGCAGCGCGGGTGGTGACGGAACCCACTGCCATGTTAGGGTTCCCATCACGTCTGCCACGCACCGAAAACCCGAAGGAACCCGCGACCGCCGCCGTCGACGCGCGGTATCCAGGTCGTTTGTTCGCATCAAACACACGCCACGACGCGATCGGTTTCTGTGTCGCATTCGTCACGCGTGTGCCGCGCCCCAGCGACGCGCACGTGACAGGCGGCGCGAGGACACGCATGGTCGCGTTTCCGAAATAACTCGATCGTCTGCGTCACAAAACGAACGTAGCGGTGGTGCCGTGTGTGCGTACGATGTGCCGACCCGATGTGACGCGGATGGGAAGATGCGTGGCGAAGTGCCGCCTGAACAAAAGCCGACACGCGCTTCCGACAATGCGCGAGGTATTTCGATCGCGCGGCTTTGCGTGTCTGGAACCTGGCGTGTGGGCGGACACCGAGTCGCGAACTCCAGCGCGGGTCGCGGGCGGTGTGGGAAACTTCCGTGGCTCCGGGCGACAGCGTGTGCGGTGTAGGAACCGAGAGTCGAAGAGGATAAGTCCTCCGAAACGCGGCGGACACGTGGCTTTTGGGTTCTGTCTGGCGACTTCAGATTTGATCGAGACATCTGCGATGTCAAAGGCGGCTTTTCTTTCATCGCGATTCGATCGCAAAGACCTTCACCCACAATCGCAACTTGACCCTCGCGTTGGGGAGTGCCGTGCAGGCGCGCGCGTGTGTTTACGGTGCTGAAACTCGTACGACGTATCAAAAGGGATGTCTTCTTGCCACGCACGAACTTTCACGGCGAACCTCTCCTGTTTACCCTGTTTGCCGCGATTTCTGATCCCGATACATTAATAGGAGAAAGGTGCCCGGCGGCATAGTTTGCCCCAGCAACCTTTTGCGATGAATAATCGCCCCTCCTCACTATATACTCGTTGTTGAAACGAGAGTGACATGCCTGTGAGTAATTAGTCACAACATATTGTTAACATAATGTTATGACTAATTGCCCATGCGGCCTGTATAGCTCAGTGGTAGAGCGCTTGACTTGTAATCTGTCGTTGTGCGTGGTTGTGCAGGCACACACCCCCTCGCAATGCAATGAAGCAAAGAAATCAAGAGGTCTCGAGTTCAATCCTCGATGTAGGCATTTTTGGCATTCTGAGTACGTGGACGTCTAGAGAAGGGTGTCACCTATCCAACGAGCCAATTTTCTGGTCAAACAGCGATCGGGAGGCTCCTGGGCATCCATCCGGGTCGATGGGTGATGCTCCATCTTGGGAAATTTTGGGACGTTTCCCCAAAATTTCAACGTTTTGGTTTTTGCTCCCCTCAGTAACGCTTTTCTCGGAAGCCCCGACGCACAACGACGCGCACACGACACCCTTCGCATGTCCTCCACGTTCTTTTTGCATGCCTGCGTAGCCTACGACGTAGGCGGCTCCTGGGGGACGTGCCCGGTGACGGGGCGATGCTTCCTCCATCTTTGGAAAAGTTTTTGGAAAAGTTTTGGCAAAATGATTTTCAGTTTCGTTTCGATCCGAGTTTTTTTCCTGTGTCAACTTCGGTAGCCTGTCCGACCTGGCAAGTCGAATGTTAGTGAGAGATCCGGTAACACACGAGGGCGCCCCGCCCGGTCGGCCCCCAACAAGTGGGGATGCCTCCGTCGCGGCACACCGCCGGGCACCGCAAGGCGGCGACGGTGCTGGCGATACTCGCGTTCGCGTGCCAGCCGTGCGGTACGTCCTGGCACCACTGGACCCTCCATCGTTGTTTTTGTGCACCACGACGCGCTTTCGCTTCGTTTCGTTTCGTTTCGTGCCGACCGGTCGCGCCGCGCTGACGATCTTCCTCCCCCCAACGCAGACGCGGTTCCCAGCGGCACCACGGAGTACCGTAACGTACAAATAGCCAGCCAGGAGTGGTCACCAGGTGGGTCACCGAGAGAACCACCGAGGGAAACACGCGCGTGTGGTCGCGTCGCACGCCGCCTCATCGTGAGACATGCCACGCGTAAATGTTTTGTCCACCTCTTCGTCGTCCCCTGACGATATCGCCGACCCCCGACGACCCCTGATGACCCGCCCAGCCTGACGATCACCCCCCGACCCGCACACACAGAAACCACGTTCGGCAACCGCGAAGCGGTGCTTCAACTCGGCGTACGCACGAACGCGGTGGGTTCGTTTCAGGATATCGGGTTCGGGTTCGTGGGCGGCGAGTTGGAACACCACCCGCCCGCCGTTATCGCGTACGAACAACAAAACGCGGGTGGTGAGACGAGTGGGGATTTAGTGTTCGGCACGCGAACCGGCACAGACGGCACCGTTGCCGCGACCGAGCGAATACGAATACGAAACGACGGGTCCGTGAACGTGAACAGCGTGCGGTTCACGGCGACTTCGCTGGGTACGAACGCGTCGCCCACGATTATCACTCTCGGCGGCGGCGTCGCCGCGGCGGCGGTAACCGGAACGTTCGCGGTGACCGGTGACGTGACCGTCGCGACGGACAAGTTCGTGGTGACCGCTACGAACGGCAACACCGCCATCGCGGGCACGCTGAACAGCGCCGGGGCCACGACGCTGTCCAGTACGCTAGGCGTTACCGGCGACGCGACGTACGCCGGCGACGCGGTTTTCTCGAAGAGCGCCGCCGTCGTCACGCACACATCTGCCACAGGTGGGCTGTCCATCGTAAGTTCACATGGATTCGTCGAAGTCGAGGGTGTGCGTTTCATTGGAGAGTCAATGGGGACCAACGGGTTCCCTGATTTGATCACCTTCACCAACGGAGTAGTCAACATCAACGGTACAATCGTCCATACGGGAACAACTGATCACACCGGCGACTTTGAGGTGGGTACGGATAAATTTCAAGTAACGGCGACATCAGGAGACACGACAGTCAAAGGGACACTTGCTGTGGACGGAGACGTGACTGTCGGCAGCGGAAACTTCGTGGTAACTGCTTCTAACGGCGACACCGCCATCGCAGGCACCCTGAGCGCCGCCGGGGCCACGACGCTTTCGAGCACGCTTGACGTCTCAGGAGACGTGAACGTGAACAGCGGAAACTTCGTGGTGACTGCGAGCTCGGGGAAGGCGACCATGAAGGGCGCTGTAGAGATGAGCATGAACACGGCGACGATCTCTCATACGGGGACCAGCGGAGGGCTGACGATATCCAGCACCAACAATCACGTGGCCGTGGAGTCGGTACAGTTTGCGGGAGCCAACATCGGCGTGAGCGGCGACACGGACCTGATTGGCCTCGCGTCGGGAGTGATGACTGTGAACGGGCAGGTGGCGTCCACGACTTTGGATACGAGCGGAGCGGCGACGGTTGGGTCGACGCTGGATGTGACCTCGGACTTCACGGTGGGTGCGACGAGCGAGTTCGTGGTGACAGCTGCGGACGGCAACACTGCTACCTTAGGCACCCTGAGCGCCGCCGGGGCCACGACGCTTTCGAGCACGCTTGACGTCTCAGGAGACGTGAACGTGAACAGCGGAAACTTCGTGGTGACTGCGAGCTCGGGGAAGGCGACCATGAAGGGCGCTGTAGAGATGAGCATGAACACGGCGACGATCTCTCATACGGGGACCAGCGGAGGGCTGACGATATCCAGCACCAACAATCACGTGGCCGTGGAGTCGGTACAGTTTGCGGGAGCCAACATCGGCGTGAGCGGCGACACGGACCTGATTGGCCTCGCGTCGGGAGTGATGACTGTGAACGGGCAGGTGGCGTCCACGACTTTGGATACGAGCGGAGCGGCGACGGTTGGGTCGACGCTGGATGTGACCTCGGACTTCACGGTGGGTGCGACGAGCGAGTTCGTGGTGACAGCTGCGGACGGCAACACTGCTACCTCAGGCAGTCTTGGCGTTGGGACGACCCTTGGCGTCACGGGGGCTGCGACGCTTTCGAGCACGCTTGGCGTCACAGGGCTCACCACGCTGGCCGCGGTTGATGTGGGCGGAGACGTGGATATCGGCAGCGGAAACTTCGTGGTAACTGCTTCTAACGGCGACACCGCCATCGCAGGCACCCTGAGCGCCGCCGGGGCCACGACGCTTTCGAGCACGCTTGACGTCTCAGGAGACGTGAACGTGAACAGCGGAAACTTCGTGGTGACTGCGAGCTCGGGGAAGGCGACCATGAAGGGCGCTGTAGAGATGAGCATGAACACGGCGACGATCTCTCATACGGGGACCAGCGGAGGGCTGACGATATCCAGCACCAACAATCACGTGGCCGTGGAGTCGGTACAGTTTGCGGGAGCCAACATCGGCGTGAGCGGCGACACGGACCTGATTGGCCTCGCGTCGGGAGTGATGACTGTGAACGGGCAGGTGGCGTCCACGACTTTGGATACGAGCGGAGCGGCGACGGTTGGGTCGACGCTGGATGTGACCTCGGACTTCACGGTGGGTGCGACGAGCGAGTTCGTGGTGACAGCTGCGGACGGCAACACTGCTACCT